>Ga0315906_10012015_pt1 | contig 10055 bp, 9 predicted proteins | sample LakEriMetagenome_4_FD_203526 | JGI IMG/M metagenome (GOLD analysis project Ga0315906, IMG submission 203526) | Freshwater fungal communities from buoy surface, Lake Erie, Ohio, United States - Buoy 2 MA122 | ecosystem: Environmental > Aquatic > Freshwater > Lake > Lake biofilm | place: USA: Lake...
ATATGAGTGTCAAAACTTTTTTCACGGGGCAAATGTAAGTAAAAAATTTGTCTGTTTAGCACAAAACTGTCGGGTGGCACTGGTGCGTTTGGGCAAAATAAAATGTGCTGCAAAAGTGGGTCGGCTTGTGGGAGGCTTTGCAGCTCTTTTTATTTTTGCGAAGGGATAGCCAAACGGCTTTGCCGAAAATTGCACTGTCTGTCGGGTTTTGTCTGTCGGTTGATGGTTGCACTGTCGGGTGTTAGGGTTGCTGATAACTACCTTATTGGCCTATATTTTTCCTCCTTTTTGTCCTTTCTCCTGCGGATAGGCGAACTTTTTAGGCGGTTTATTTATTACCCAAATATATTAATTCAACAGACAATAATGCCCCGAATTAGAGCAAAGATAAATGGGCTCTTCTTTCCGAAATAATTTTCTCCGGGCCAGTAATAGCCTTCTTAGTAGCGAATAAAGCCAACAGCTACCTATCCCCTCCCCTTTTCTCCATTCTATCCGCAATTCCCCTCAGAATCGCCTGGTTCTGATGTTGGATAATGAGAATACCCGCTACTACAACGGCCAAGCCAATTACAGCGGGAAGAATCCAATTTACCGTATTCGCCTCAGTCGGCGATTGAGATTGTATTTTGCGGACCTCCTGATCTATCAGGGTCTCAACAGATATTCTTGGAAGACTCATTTTAATATTATTTTTATTATTGAATGACCATTGTACTTACCTCGGAGAAAAGCATACTTATACACCACATTATAAGTGCCCTCCGGACTGCTGACCAAACCAGTAAAAAAGTCAGGGTTGAATCCTTCGGCTGCTAAGGATATAAATGAACAAATTGCGGCGTTACCATCTCCAGCAGCGAAATACTTTTCCAGTATTCGTTCGTTTCGCCGGAGGCACTTCTCAATCTTATGTATCGCCTTTTGCTTCCTCTTCCGTGCTCCATGGTTATAGGCAAAATTACCGTGCTGCCTATCAATATAGACCTGATCTTTACGTCGCGGATAAAAAGATAAGCCACAACCGCATTTGCACAGTCGCTGCTTATAATATGGCACTCCGTTTCCGGTATTGTCCTCGTTAGTATTGTCGTTTTTTTGGGAAAAATATCTCATGGATCTACTGCTAAAATGTACTCGATTCTGCATTGAAATAATAGCATAACTGCTCCTATGAAGTCATTCATTTCTTGCGTATTCGTTGTATTCGCTGCAATGCCTCCATCACCTCGTAATACTTAAAAAACACCCTGCTATTAATGCGATGATAAATGATACGCCCATCTCTCATCCAGGAATTCAGCGTTACAAGTGAAACACCGAAGAGCTTAGCCACATCGTTGCGCTTTAAAAGTGTTTCGTCCCGTCCCTTCTCAGCGGGATTCCTCAGCGCATGTTCTACGCATTCAAGGATTAGTGTCCTAAGATCCTCGATATTCATCATGATTATTACCTTCTCTTCCATCTTAGCTTTTATAGTAAGGCAAAGATTAAACTACCGAACTGAATTACTCTGCCGTTTCTGCCGTTCCGGCAGCACTCGGCAGTACTCGGCAGAAAGTTTGGGACAGAGCTAAAAAAATGCCGCCCCGTAAAGCTCAATGCTTCATCAGAGAAAACGATAAAAAGAGTGCAGGCCCGCTGTCAAAAACCGACAAAAAACTGGTGGACAATATTTACAAAGCGGATAAAAATGACTTTACTAAAGGGCCATTCTACCTAATCATGAACGTTATTGCGCCCTTTTAACTGGTTGTACATTGGGGATGATCAGATTGTAATATTCTATTTGCTCATGAGTAGTCTTACTTTCAAATCTTAATGACCGGTCCTTTAATTCAATCCCAAAATAATTGCAGAAACATTTTGCTAGCGCTGTTTTTGAGTCATGGCGGATATAGCCCTTTTGCTTAAGCACAGCGATAAGCGAATGGATTTCCGACTTAATGTTAGTTCGGCCGATCCACTTATTCTTGTCGACGATAATCTCATTTGTTTCAAGTGCCCTGAGCATGGTTTGATGATTTTCCTCGGTATAAAAATACTCCTCAAAAGAGAATCCCGGACGTCGATTAGCTGCCCTCTTTTCCTTTCGGATTACAGATTCGGCCGGATTGTCCGATGTTAGTCCTAATACTGAAGGATCTTGCTCCCGAGGCTTCAATCCTTCCCTGGAAACCAATGGAAGACCGTTACGCTGTTCCTCAATCCAATTCATAATCCATGCCTTCCTTTGGGCATTATCAGCCAGAGGCGAATGCCGGTCCAAAAGATCGTACACCCTGAACTCCAAAAGATTAAGAAAGCCGGCGGCATTGGGATACCGATTTTGCTGTGCTGCCAAAAAAGGGCGCAGTTTATAAATATCCCTTGTAAGCACTTCAAGGGCCAATGCAAACTCATACAGACCGTCTTCATGCGTCAAGAGCAAAAATCCATGACGGAAGGCCTTTTCAGCGTCGATAGCATGAGTGCGACAATAGCTTTCAATCAGCTCTCGTATGGTTTGCTGATAATTCGCTCCGTCAAAGCGGGGACTTAGTACCTCGGAAGAACCTTGAACAAGCTTCTCCAACGCCCTAAAAACATCGATGAGATCGATGTCATATTCATGCTTTTGGAGGTGAAGCACCTCTGCATAAACAGGGGCACCTTTGGGCCCCTCGGACTTCTTATTTTTTCTTTGTTTCAATCGGGGGAATATGATTGGCCTTCCTAACCCGAAAAGATAGCGAAAATTTGCGAGAAAAAAGTGTATCCACTTTTGTATCCACTTTTAAGAAAAAACCCCTGAAATAACTGTATTTCAAGGAGTTGTAGAATGTTTAAGTAGCCCGTAGGGGAATCGAACCCCTGCTACCAGGATGAAAACCTGGCGTCCTAACCCCTAGACGAACGGGCCATTTTTCGCAAATGGAGTGCAAATGTAAAACGTTTTTCTTTTACGTCCAAATTCTAGGGAAAGTTTCCGAAGTAGAATCTCAACAAATGTTTCCTTTCGACTGGAGATGTCAAGAAATATCCCCTTCCTCATGGCGAAATCTGAAGCCCAAACGCTTTCCCGTAGCCACGTTGAGCTGGTGAGTCATCACCTGCATATCGGACACACTCACCTCCTCTATCGCCTGGAATGGCGGAGTGAGCAAATCAAAATTCAGCGTGTATAGAATAATCGTATTCACGATGTCGCGAATCTGCGACTCTCCCAATTCCTGATCTAACAAATTATTATACATGATGCCCATCTGACGCTTCCCTTGTAACATAAAATGTTTATCCTTATTGATCAGTATCCTGCCAACCAAATAGCCCAAATCCTGCACACGCTGGTACTTCAGAGAGTCAGCCAAAAAATTGTAAACATTTATGATGCCCACATAGCTGCGACTCTCGTCTTCACTGAAATAACTGCTCTTCCATAAGCTATGTGTCTTCTCCACCTGAAAAACATTCGTATGCATGAAGAAAATCAGCACGTCGCCTGCTACTTTAATTTCTACCTGGAAGTCACCACTTTCTTTATAATCGAAAGTAACACGTTCATCCAGGCCTGCGAATTTCTGCCTCAGGTAATCTATCGTCTCCTGAAGCGCTTTACGAAATACCGCAAACGCTTCCTTCGTTTCGGCGAAGACATCCTGTTTCAGTACGCTCTTGGTCTTAACTATGTCGAGTATCCGCTCCCGGTCATTGTTCAGTTTATCCGATGGCTCCATACTCAATAAGCTTTTGCAAATAGTACTCTTCGTTCCGACGGTTTTCCCGTACGCACACAAACTCCGGGTTCAACCGAAAAGTCAAAAGGAATGCAGCGTATGGTCGCCTTGGTTTCGTCTTTAATAAGCTCTTCCGTTTCGCCGGTTCCGTCCCAATGCGCCGAAATAAAGCCTCCTTTTTCTTCCAATACCGCACAAAACTCCTCCCAGGAATTGACTTCATGAATACTCGTATCGCGGAAGCGACGAGCCCGCTCGAAGAGATTGGTCTGTATCTCATCCATCAGTGCCGCCACATGCTCCACAATTCCCTCCATACTTCGGGTTTCCTTCGTTTTAGTGTCGCGGCGGACTACTTCAATGGTTCCTTGTTCCAAATCGCGGGGACCAATCGCCAGTCTAACAGGCACCCCTTTCAGCTCGTATTCGGCGAATTTCCATCCGGGCTTCTTGGTATCGTCCAAATCCACCTTCACCGTTAATCCCAGCTTGCGAAGTCCTGCGGCAATCTCATTCCCTTTTTGGGCTAGGGCTTCCAATTGGTCTTCGCCCTTGTAAATCGGCACAATTACCACGTGGATGGGCGCCAGTTTGGGCGGCAATACCAAGCCCTCATCGTCGGAATGAGTCATAATCAGGGCTCCCATTAAGCGCGTAGAAACGCCCCAAGAGGTGGCCCAAACATATTCGAGCTGACCTTCCTTATTGGAAAACTGCACCTCGAAAGCCTTGGCAAAATTCTGACCCAGAAAATGTGAGGTTCCCGCTTGAAGAGCTTTTCCATCCTGCATAAGTGCTTCTATGCACAAGGTATCTACTGCCCCGGCAAAGCGCTCATTTTCGGTTTTGGAACCCTTGATTACCGGCATTGCCATCCAGTTCTCCGCGAAATCGGCATACACTTCCAACATGCGGCGGGTTTCTTCCTGCGCCTCGGCAGCTGTAGCATGAGCCGTATGACCTTCCTGCCAAAGAAATTCGGCTGTGCGCAGAAACAGACGCGTGCGCATTTCCCAACGCACCACATTGGCCCATTGGTTAATGAGAATAGGCAAATCGCGGTACGACTGTACCCAGCCTTTGTAGGTATTCCAGATAATGGTCTCGGAGGTCGGACGAATAATAAGCTCTTCTGCCAGCTTTGCTTCGGGATCAACGATAACTCCACCTCCATTAGGATCATTCTTAAGGCGATAATGGGTAACCACGGCACACTCCTTGGCAAAACCTTCCACGTGGGAGGCTTCCTTGCTTAGGTAAGACTTAGGAATGAAGAGCGGAAAGTACGCGTTCTGGTGGCCGGTATCTTTGAACATCTTGTCGAGGGCATCGCGCATCTTTTCCCAGATAGCGTAGCCGTAGGGCTTTATTACCATGCAGCCTTTAACGTCGCTGTGCTGGGCGAGGTCGGCCCGCACTACCAGTTCATTATACCAATTTGAGTAATCTTCCTGCCTTGAAGTAAGTCCCTTTGCCATTATTTGTGGTATGTTTTTTGCTATTTAAATCAGGTGGCAAAAGTAAGAATTTCCTACCTTCGAAGGAATTAAACCGATGGCGCTGCGATGGGTCCAACAATAAAAATAAACATCATGAAACAGGCTCTTACAATCTTCGGGTTCATCCTGCTGCTTTCTTCCTGCACACTGAACATATACACGGGGTCAGGCAATGAAAACGACGATGTTTACTATACGCCCGGACGTAATGAAGAGGTTTTCGCAAAAGATCCCTTACCTTCGGATGAACCCGCACAGGAGGCGCCTTCCGATGATTATTGGAGCGAAGAATACAGCAATGACATCTACGCGGAAGGTGATGTTTACATAGATAACTATTACGAATCAACCAGCGGTTTTCTTTGGAATACTCCTGTAACTAGATTCGGTGTCTACTACCCCTTTCACACCGGATTCAGTTTGTATTACAGCAACTTTGGCATGTACTACGACCCCTGGTGGGGATGGCATGCGAGTTTTGGATGGTACTCTCGTCCGCTACGCCCTTGGATGTGCACTCCCTATGATCCTTGGTGGGGCTATGGCTGGGGCAATTCCTGGTACTGCGACCCATTCTACTATCCCTTCGGTAGTGCATGGTATATGAACCCTTACAACAACTGGGGATGGGGGTATTACAACAATCCTTGGGCATATGGATATGGCGACACCTGGTCCAACGGAAATTCCAGTGGATTTTATTATGGTCATCGCGATCCTATTTCTTCGGAAAGTGCCATTGCATCGGGATACGGAGAAAGCGGCGTTTATTCCGTTGGACGACATTATGAGCAAATCAAACCCCTTGCCACCACCCGACCATCTGACACGCCACTTATCGATAGAGAACCGCTCGTGAACGAAAAGAATCCTTCCATGCGCCTTCCCGAGCGTCCGGCATATGAAAGCCTTCCTATTCGCGAAGAAGATCATCCTGTTAACCGCCCCATCGAAGGGCGCCCCGTATTTGAGCGCCAACCAGATACACAGCCTGAGCTTAGCCGTCCGGACCGCCATCCCGATGGCCAGACTCCCGAAATAAAGCCCAACCGAGGCAACGATCGTCCCATACGTCGCGACGAGCCTGCGGCACGTCCGGAGCGTCAGCGAGATGGTGGGGGTTCTTGGAGCACTCCAGGAGGCAACAGACCGTCTACAGGCGGAGGCGGTCAACCTGCCGGTGGTGGCGGAAATGCACCATCCAACCGAAGCGGAGGAAGTGGAGGTAATCGCGGTGGCGGAGGCCGTCGTTAATCCGTTAATATTATGCGAATAAGAGTTTATCTGTCGGCAGTACTGGCAATGTCGGCAGTAATTGGCATCCAGGCCCAAAATGAAGCCGACGCGCTACGCTACAGCTACCTGCAACCTCAGGGAACCGCGCGCAGCATGGGTATGGGCAATGCCTTTGGCGCCTTAGGAGCCGACTTATGGTCGCTGAGCAGCAACCCGGCGGGCATCGCGCTATACCGGAAGAACGAATTCAGCCTAAGCCCCGGAGTATACAGCAGCTTCAATAAATCAGAGTACATGAATACCCCTGGCGAAGACCTGCGTTCGGCATTTCAGTTTTCAAGCATTGGCATTATTGGCGCTTATGAGGGGGGAGAGAAAGAAATTCGTGGATTGGCATTTGGCGTTGGTTACAACAAATTGAAAAGCTTTCAGGACAACCTCCTTATTCAGGGATCGACATCCAACACTTCGTTGCTGGACGTTTTTGCCAATCAGGCTCTTGGCACCGACCCCAATGATATATATTCTGCTTTTCCTTTCGGCGCTGCCCTAGCTTATGACACCTACCTGATTAACCCGGTAGATAGTATTGCTCCTTTTTCGTATTACACAGAAATACCTTACGGCGAAGTTGCACAGCGCAAAGCTTTGCAACGCAGGGGAAGTATGGGTGAAACAGTGCTAAGCGGAGGCGCGAACATTTTAGACAAATGGTATTTCGGGTTAACACTGGCTTTTCCTTCCGTGCGATTCCGCGAAAATGGAATATATACCGAAACAGTGCAGGAAGCGGATATAGCGCTCGATAATTTCACGTTCACCGATGAATTACTCACCACTGGCTCTGGCTTTACTCTTAAAGCGGGGGCAGTATACCGTGCTTCAGAGTGGCTTAGACTGGGTCTGGCCATCCACACGCCATCCTGGTTGAGCTTACATGATGTTTACGCGTCTTCCATGAGCAGCCGTTTCAAAGACGGCGAAAACTACGATTATGCAAGTCCAGAAGGAAACTACCATTATAGTTTGCGCACGCCGCCAAGATATCTTGTTAATGCCGCGTTTATTGTGGGCATTTCGGGCGTAATAAGCGCCGATTACGAATACGTAAATTACAGCCAGGCACGCTTGTCCGCGTCGCAAACGCTGGGTAGCGACAATTACGACTTCCGCCGGGAGAACGATGCGATACAATCTATATATCGGGGCACACATAATGTGCGGGCGGGATTGGAGTGGCGACTGGCTGAAATTTGGCGATTGCGGGGAGGGATGGCATTTAGTCAGAGCCCTTTCGTGAATGGCGTAACAGATACCAATCCCTACACTCTAACCTATTCCGGCGGAGCAGGCATCCGCTTGGATCGATTCTTCGCAGATTTTGTGGTAATGCTGCGCCAGAGCTCTTCGGATTACTATCTTTATAATCCGGAATTGGTTGATCCCGCAGCGGTGGAACGAGCGCAGAGTCTGGTTGGATTAACAGTTGGGATGAGGTATTGATGAGAGCGGCAGTTGACTAATTGCTTCCCATCTTTTGACAATGGTATGTTGTGCTCAATATTTTTCGGATCTGCGAAGGCTTTAAAAGAGTCCTAACAACTCAGTTCCTAATTGGATTCCAAAGCAAGGCAAATTGCTCGGTTAAACAGGAGCTTGTCTTTCTTGAGCAACAGTGATAATCAAAATTGTTACCCCAAATAAGACGATTAAATCCGACCCGACCAATGCATAGATACTTTGTCAATAGTTCGGAACGGGTTCATCCGCAAAATTATTAGAACGTCTCTTGCGCAGCACGTTCCCGGACGGCGTCGCTAAAGCTTGTTCCACGCATTTTACTATCAATCCAGGAGCCGACATCAAAATAGCGAAGTATAATTTGATCTTCCGGCAACACGGCTACTTCGCTCAACTTTTGTTTGAACTCCCCAAAGAGTTTTTTATTGTTTCCGGAGCGCGGGGATCGGATAAGCCGGCGTAGGTAATCGATGATAAGCAATTCCATCTGAAAATCTCTTTGGCGACGAGAAAGGTAGCGTTGCGTGGATTTCGTGGTATATTCCAGCAAGTCGCCGTTACCTAATTCGAAATGGATAAACAAATTAAATATGCGGGCGTAGGAATATACATCCTGACGAAGGGTGTCCTCATTATCATTCAGCACCTTATTTATCCATGCCAGCGCCTTGCTGTAATTTCCCATTCCAAAATAGGTGTAGGCAATGTGGAAATAAAAACTGATCTCTTGTTCTTTGGCAAACCGTCTTTCGAAACGCTCCATGCCTTCAAGAATGCGTTCGACCAGTGGAAGTGCTTCCTTAAATAACCCCTGCCGTTGGAATATGCGTAATTCCGCAATGCTGCACGTTTTAAAGATCGTAAGAGCCATGTCGGTATTTTCAAAGCCGCTTTCGTCGCGCATTTTCAGCAAGGCGGCAATGTCTTCTAACGCGGCGTTATAATTGCCATTATCAATAGTGCAGGATATAATGTTGGCTAATGTTTTAATGTATCGCGTAGCGAGGTCTTCCCGAAGATTAGGATGGGCATCGAGGATGTCTTTTACCCGCCGAAAGCGAAGTAGTGCAGTTGTGAAGTCGCCGTGGGCAAGGGCGCAATACCCCTGCGTATAATAGCATATCGAGGCCGCGCGATTGGAGAGCGCGGTATTCTTACCTACAATAAGGGGATGTTGAGCGATTTCATTGATGAGCGCTCTGCTCTCATCGTCACGAGCGAATCCGCCGCTGCTAAAGACGTAATTAACCTTGGAGTATAGGCCATGGTACGCCGCAAGATTGCGGATTTTCTTCTGTACCTCCTGTTCTTCTTCGATTAATGTATGGAGGTCTTTGGTGAACTCGCCGTCTTCAAAGGCCTTTTCCAGCAAAATCTTTTCCCAACTGATCAGTTCAAATAAATGGGAGAATTTCTCATTCGTGAGGGCAATCTTCTTGGCACGAAGAATAAACTTGTTGCATTCCTTAAAAAGTCCCTTGTTATAAAGTATCTCGATATTCTTAAGCTCCTGTGTTAAAATGGCGCTGATGGAGTTTTCGGCATGATAGGACCGAAGCGCTTTCAAAATCTGCTTATATAAATGATTTTTCTCGGAAGGAAGATGACGAATAAATGTTTCATTACTAAACTCTTCCTTCAGCGCCGATTCATCGTAAAAATCCTGCGCATCGATGGCATCGAAAATTTTCAGGTAATTCTTTTCCCCTTCCTGTAGCGAAGAATGCAGCTTAAAGAAGCGCTTTTCCGACTTCGTAAGGGAATGAATTAGCTGGTGGAGCTCGTTCGATGGTTGCATGCCAAGGTGGAATAATCCAAACTCCCGATATTATTGGGGAATCCAATAATTATACAGCTCCAGAAAGGATAACCCTACACCTGCAGAAAAAAAGTCTGCCGAATAATCAACCGTTGAACTTTCTGCGAACGATTGTCTTTCCGGGATAAACCGCAGATGCACCCAACATTTCTTCTATTCGCAGAAGCTGATTATACTTAGCGATCCTGTCGGAGCGGGAGGCAGATCCCGTTTTTATCTGTCCGGTACCGAGTGCTACCGCTAAATCGGCGATAGTGGTATCTT
>Ga0315906_10012016_pt1 | contig 10054 bp, 8 predicted proteins | sample LakEriMetagenome_4_FD_203526 | JGI IMG/M metagenome (GOLD analysis project Ga0315906, IMG submission 203526) | Freshwater fungal communities from buoy surface, Lake Erie, Ohio, United States - Buoy 2 MA122 | ecosystem: Environmental > Aquatic > Freshwater > Lake > Lake biofilm | place: USA: Lake...
ATGATGATTTTGATACAGACTTCGGATACAGGGGTAAGATACAGTTCGCTTTGTCAATTCGTGACCAATTATTATCTGATGCACCAGGTGATTCCAATTCTTTTGAATCAGATAATGATGCCGCCGGGTCAATTGCTCAGCCGTTAACTTCTCCCATTTTCTCTAATATTACATTAGTTGGTCCTAAAAGAGATGGAAATACCGCGCTTCCAACTGGTGAAAAATTTGAAAAAGCCTTCCGATTGAGAAGAAATACCGCAACGTCTGTATTTAATTCATTAGTTACAGGTTGGGAAAAAGGATTATCTATTGAAGGTGCTCCGGTGGTAGACAATATTAATGGAGATACGATGGTATTTGCGAATAATATTTTAACCAATTTTGCCACTCCAACATGGGGAATCAACAATACAAATACAGTTGTAAACTCTGGCGGAGCAACAAGCACTTGGTACCAATCATGGTGGTCTGTAGATGGAAATGATTCAACGTCAACTCTAGCTCAAGTAAATTGGGTGAATATTTTTGCTCCGTTAGGATCGACCCCTGATGCTCGCTTAGCTTCTGGATCTATTGCATCTGCCGGTGCTTCTTTTACCAATCCAAAGTTTTTCAGTGTTGTTGCTCCAACCGTAGCTACTAACTCATTTACCTATTGTCAAGGAGCTACTGCAACCCAATTGTCTGCAACTGCTTCAAATGGAAATACGTTAGCTTGGTATGATGTTGCAACCGGTGGAACAGCATTAACTGGAACTCCAACACCATCCACAACTGCTTCTGGAACATACACGTATTATGTAAGTCAAAAAAACACCAATGGAGATGAAAGTCCAAGAGTTGCAATTACTGTAACTGTTAACGCTCTTCCTACAACACCAACTATTTCTGCAAGTGGCGCAACATCTTTCTGTACGGGAGGAAATGTGGTGTTAACTTCTTCATCAACAACAGGAAACGTTTGGTCAACCAACGCTACAACTCAAGCAATAACTGTTAATACATCAGGATCATACAGTGTTACTGTTACTGATAACAACGGATGTTCCGCTTCATCAAGCACAACAACAGTAAACGTAAGTAACGCTCCAATCCCAACAGTTACGGCTTCTGCAACACAAGCTTGTTCAGGAGATGTAGTTACCTTGACAGCATCAAATTCCGATTCTTATTCATGGTCTAACGGTGCAACTACCCAATCAATTCAAGTAACAAATACAGGTTCTTACACTGTAACTACTACAAACGCAGATGCTTGCGCTGGTGCTGGTGCTTCTGACGCCGTTACAGTAACCTTTAGTGCAACTCCAATAGCTGCTGGTTCTTTCACAACAAATGGAAACATTGTAACCTTTACAAATGCTTCAACTGGTGCGTCTTCATACTCTTGGGATTTTGGAGATTTCACAAACTCTTCTGCTACTTCACCTGTTCACGCTTACGCTGTTAACAATTCATATCAGGTTGTTTTAACGGCTATTAATGGTAACTGTTCAGATACGGCAACATTTAATGTTTCAATTACACTGAGCGTTGAAGAATTAATGGGTATTTCGAACCTTGTTGTTTATCCTAACCCTGCTAGCAATGATGTTTTCATAAGTTTCGACAATCAAAGTGGAAATGCCATGAGTATTGAATTAGTCGATCAATTAGGTAGAGTGGTTTATTCAACTAGTGAAATCCAAATAATTGGATTCAACACTATAGCCTTGAATTCATCCAATGTTTCAGATGGAATGTATTCGGTACGCCTTCAATCAGGAAACAATAGTATTACCAAACGAATTATAATTAGAAAATAAAAAAAGAAGAATCAAAGGGCTGAACTTAGTTTCAGCCCTTTTTACTCTAAAATCAAATGCAAAACTTAAAAGGACATACCATACTACTCGTTGATGACGAACCCGATATCCTTGAGTTTTTGTCATATAACATTCGAAAAGAAGGATACAAAGTATTTACGGCATCCAATGGTGAAGAGGCGATAAGGTTGACACAACAATTGAATCCGTCGCTTATTATTTTGGATGTAATGATGCCAAAAATGGACGGGATCGAAACATGTCAAGTGATTAGAAAAGATTTAAATCTCGTTCAACCATTAATCGCTTTTCTCACTGCGCGAGCCGAAGATTATGCGCAAATTGCCGGTTTTGAAGCTGGCGGAGACGACTACATTTCAAAACCTATTCGACCTAGATTACTCATTAGTAAGATAGAGGCACTTTTAAGAAGATTAGATAAATCAGGTGGGCTTGAAATTAATCAAGGCGCAAGAACCATTAAAATCGATCGAGAAAAATTTACCGTTGAAATCGAAGGGAAAGAACTTCTTTTACCAAAAAAAGAATTTGAACTTTTAGAGCTTTTAGCAAGTAGGCCTGGTAAAGTTTACAACCGCGAACAAATTTTAACTATAGTTTGGGGAAACGAAACCATCGTCGGTGAACGAACAATTGATGTTCATATCAGAAAATTACGCGAAAAGCTTGGAGATGACTATATTCGTACCATAAAAGGAATCGGATATACCTTCAACGAAAAGTGAAAACCACCAAACCAAGCATTTTAATTCTTTACGGAAGTTTAACCTTCTCTACGGTTAGCTTTTTTCTTGCTTTAATTATTGATTTTTTAATCATTCCTTTTTCAAATACACTGCTATTTTTGATCCCCCTTTTTTCAGGGGTAATTGCCTATTCAGTTTTTTATTTTCTCCTAAAAAATTTTATATACAATCGTCTTACATTAATTTATCGATCAATTCAAGTTAAAAATGAACATGAATCCGGACAAAAACCTTCTATTGATGAAGTAATTGAAAAAGCAGAAAGCGATGTTAAAATTTGGAAAGAGGACCGAAACACAGAAATTTCAAAACTCAAGGAACAAGAGCAATTTCGCAGGGAATTTCTTGGGAATCTGGCACATGAATTAAAAACGCCTGTTTTTTCAATTCAAGGATATATTTCAACATTACTAGATGGAGCCCTTGAAGATGAGCAAATCAATCGCTCCTTTTTGGAACGGGCAAATAAAGCAACAGAACGAATGGTTAACATTCTAGAGGACCTTGATCAAATAGCAAAACTAGAAGTCGATAATCTAAAACCTGAAATGCGCCCTTTTGATCTTATAGAATTGGTTAAGGAAACTTTTGAAACATTGGAGCTAACAGCAAAACAAAAGAATATTGAATTACTATTAACGAAAGATTATGGCCCTATTCATGTCGTCGCTGATCGAACTAAAATCGGTCAAGTTTTAACAAATCTCATTAACAATTCGATTGCCTACGGAAAAGAAAATGGTAAAACTCAAATCTATGTGGTCGTTTTTGAGAATTTAGTCACCATAGAAGTAACTGATAATGGTATCGGTATCGAACCTAAACATTTTCCGCGATTATTTGAACGTTTTTATCGCATTGAAAAAAGTAGAAATAGAAATGACGGCGGTTCTGGTTTAGGACTTGCAATTGTAAAGAATATCCTCGATGCCCACGGTCAAGTAATCAACGTGCGAAGTACCATTAATGTTGGAAGTACGTTTAGTTTCAGTCTTCAAAAAAGTAAAATATCAGGCCCCGTAAGCTCTAGGGGTATTCCTTTGAAGTAGGCACAAATTTATAAATCCCAATTTACCTATTTGATCATTAATATTTATAGTTGAATCTGTAAAATAGAAGTTTAAATACTCCTAATGCAACTTGCTTTTAGGCTTGATATTCAGAAAATAATTTTCTTATCTTTTGAAAATTACTATCTTTAATATTCTACTATTCATTATGCGTAAAGTTCTCTTTATCGACACTGTTCATCCTATTTTAGAGGAACGATTGAATAATCGAGGTTTTAACTGTGTTGACGCTACGAAAATTTCTCGAGAAGAATTGAATATTCATTTAAAAGATACTTTTGGAATCGTAATTCGTGCTCGATTTACACTTGATAAAGAATTTTTAGATCGAGCAAGAAATTTAAAGTTTATTGCTCGATCTGGATCCGGACTTGAGAATATTGACCAATCTTATTGCGATGAAAAACAGATAAAACTGTTCAATTCACCGGAAGGGAATAGAAATGCGGTAGCCGAGCATGCATTGGGTATGCTTTTGATGTTAATCAATAAACTAAATATAGGAAATCAACAAGTAAAAAATGGGATTTGGGACCGAGAAGGAAATAGAGGTGAAGAATTAGATGGAAAAACAATTGGAATAATCGGATACGGAAACAATGGTTCTACATTCGCCAAAAAACTTCGGGGATTTGACCTTAAAATTCTTGCACATGATAAATATAAAACTGGTTTTGGAGATCATTTTGTTCAGGAATGCACATTACAAGCTCTTTTTCAACAAGCAGATGTCGTCAGTTTTCACATACCCCTGAATAGAGAAACTAAATACTTTGCAAACGAACAATTTTTCAATTCGTTTGCAAAACCAATCCGTTTATTGAATTTATCCCGAGGAAAGATCCTTAATACCAAAGATTTAGTCTCTGCAATGAAGTCTGGAAAAGTATTAGGGGCGTGTTTGGATGTTCTAGAATTTGAAACAAAAAGTTTTGAATCGTTCTTTGAACAGCATCTTCCGGATGAATTTAAATACTTGATTGATTCGGAAAACATTATTCTTTCTCCTCATGTTGGAGGTTGGACAAAAGAAAGTTACTTTAAATTGAGTAATATCTTGGCGGATAAGATATTAGATTGGGATGAAAACATTTAAAATGATTCATTTGTGTCCCAGTTTTCCAAAAACTCATCTAGTTCACGTCTGTCCTTCTTGGTAGGCTTTCCATCCGTCTGTCGATATGCTCGCTGTGAATCTTGATAAAGTTTGAGCTTTTCCATTTCTTCTGGTGGAGTTAAATCAATGATAAAATTGGCAACCAATTGAGCCCCTACCCTTTTTTCGATAAAGCCAATAACCTGATAGATAAATACAGCCGAATTTCTATGAATATGGATCAGATCATTTATTTTGACTTCGCGAGATGGTTTAACCTGCTCGCCATTTATTTTAATTTTTCCCTTTGAAATTAATTCGGCTGCCAATGAACGGGTTTTCGCTATGCGAACGCACCACAAAAACTTATCCCAACGTAATTTCATTTTGTGTTTTTTTCGAAAGAGAAAGCAAAACCAAATCGTAGGAATGATCAATTAGATCTCGAATAAGATTATCATCAACATCGTCAAAAAAACGAATCGTGTTCCAATGTTTTTTGTTCATGTGAAATCCAGGTTGAATTCCAGAAAATTGCTCTCTCAGAATAATTGCCTTCTCTGGATTACATTTGAGATTTATAGATTTGAATTCTGAAATATCAGTTAGAGCAAAGATCTTTCCTCCGACTTTAAACACTAAGGTATTTTGATCAAAAGGAAAATGCTCTGTCGTTCCTTTTTTTTGCAAACAATAGGCGTAGAAATCTTCAATGTTCATTTAATGAATTGCAGGCGCTAAATCATTATGTCCCAATTCATAGAGCATTTTTGTATGTTCTTTTAGTGCTTCATAAAAGGTATTGTATGAATGATATGGTAAATTGAACTCTTTGGCTGTATCACGAACGATACTTGAAATCTTGTTGTAATGAATATGACAAATATTCGGAAACAAATGGTGTTCCACTTGATAGTTTAATCCACCAACATACCAAGAAAATAATTTTGAGTTGGGTGCAAAATTAGCGGTATTATAGAGTTGATTTACTGCCCAGTCTGCATCAATATTACCCGACTCATCAGGCAACGGATAATTGGATGTTGGCACGACATGAGCAGGTTGAAAAATAGCAGCTAAAATGAACCCTGAAATGAACTGCATTAAAAGATAACCCATCATTGTTACATACCAGTAGGCCGGACTCAATAAAAATGGCAACAATAAGAACAGAAAAGCATAAAATATCTTACTGATAATAATTATGGTTAAGTGTTTTGAATAAGAAAGACCTTGCGATTCAACCAAACCCATTTTCTTGTATCGTGCAGCCTGTTTATAATCCTTGCTAACAAACCATACAAGCGTCATTAGACTATAAAAAAACCAAGCATAAAGGTGCTGAAATCGATGTATTTTTAATCTTTTCTTATGAGGGGAAAAACGCAAAAATAAAGCAGGCGGTTCAATGTCTTCATCAATTTCAGTAACGTTCGTGTAAGTATGGTGAAGTACGTTATGCTGAATCCTCCAATTTACATCATTACCACCAAGCAGTAAAACTACTTTTCCGATGACATTATTGATAAGTTCATTTCGGGAATAAGCTCCATGATTAGCATCGTGCATTACAGATAAACCGATTCCCGCCATGCCGATTCCCATTACAGCCCAACAAATAAGATAAATCCAATTTGAAAACCCTGATACAAATAAAAATACATAAGGAACCAAATAAATGAGCAACATGCTAATCGTTTTAAAAACCATCGCAACATTTGCATGTCTAGAGATATTTTTTGTTTTAAAATAATCGTTCACGCGCTGGCGAAGGACCTTGTAAAACTCAGAATTGTGTTCTTTAGAAAAGGTAATATTAGAATAGTTCATAATTAGGTTTATGTAACAAAGTTACCCAATAATATCGTATTTCGAATAATAAATTTGGTAAGGCGGCAAATGAACTTTAGTTAGAGATACCTTGAAGCAAGCAAAATTTATAGTAAGCCCCTTTACTCTCAAGTAGTTGAATGTGATTTCCTCTTTCAATTATTTCGCCTTTTGATAAAACAATAATTTCATCCGCTTTTCGAATCGTTGATAATCTATGCGCAATAACAAGAGAAGTACGATTTTTCATTATCAGTTCAAGCGCCTCTTGAACTAATTTTTCCGACTCCGTATCTAAAGCTGAAGTTGCCTCGTCAAGAATGAGAATTTTAGGATCCTTGTATATAGCCCTAGCAATACTCAACCGCTGTTTTTGTCCTCCAGATAATTTGTTCCCACGCTCTCCGATTATTGTTTCGTAACCATGCTCAAGGGCATCAATAAAGTTCTTTGCATTCGCGATTTTTGCTGCCTCTACTACTCTATCCATGTTAGGATTTGGGTCTCCAAAAGCAATATTTTCTTTAACCGACAGATTAAACAAGATCGATTCCTGAGAAACTATTCCAATCAATCCTCGCAAATCCATTATTTTCAGATCTCGTACATCCGTTCCATCGACAAGTAAGCGACCGTCAGTTACATCATAAAAACGGGGTAATAAATCCATCATTGTAGATTTACCGCTTCCCGATTCACCAACAATTGCTATTGTTGCTCCTTTTTTAACCTTTAAATTAATGTTTTTAAGGATTAACTCCTCACGATATTTAAAAGATACGTTTTCATAGATTATTTCGTGCTCAAAATTGCTGATAGATCTCGCATTTTCTTTTTCAATAATGCGTTCATCCGCATTCAAAACTTCATTAATTCTATCCTGAGAAGCATGAGCTTTTGTCATGTTTGCCATGTTATTAGAAACACTTTGTATTGGTCTTAATAACTGAGAAAAAACAATGATGAAAGTCAAAAACACCTCTCCAGATAAAGCATCGCTGTCTGATTCTAAAATCATTTTTCCTCCAAACCAAACTAAAGAAAGCATTACAGCGGCTCCCAAAACTTCGTTTAATAAAGGAGATAAGTCTCTTTTACGAAAAGTCTTGGTAACTAATTTTTGATGTTTGAGATTTTGCCCTTTGAAATTTTCGAAGAATGAAGGAATCGCATTAAAAGCTTTAATAATTCGTATTCCACCAAGACCTTCCTCCATTGCAGAGAAAAGGAACCCCATCTGTTCTTGACCTTTTTTGGCTGTTCGTTTCAAACTCTTGCCAATTCTAGAAATGACAAATGCGGAAATTGGTAGCAGAAAGAATGAAACAATCGTTAATTGCGGACTCAAGTAAATTAAAGACGCAACATTAATAATGATGGCAATTGGTTCTCGGAAGATTAATTCCAATAAACTAACTACAGCTACTTCAATTTCTCCAACATCACTATTCATACGAGCCATTAAATCCCCTTTTCGCTCATCCGAATAATAGGATAACGGCAATGTAAGTGCCTTATAAAATAGGGCATCACGTACATCGCGAACAACCGCCATTCTTAGCTCAGATTGAAACCAAACCGCTCCATATCGAAACAAATTTTTCATTAAAAATGCTACAAATACTGATATACATACAAACATCAATGCCTGCTTAGGATCGTTTTTAACAAGTTCATACATCAAGTAATTGTAATAATCCTTTATGTATTCAAAAAGCGAAAGTGGATTTTCTAAATTGGGTTTTAAAACGGGCGTTTGACTTTGTGAATTTTTAAAAATTAACTGCAAAAAAGGGATGAAAAGAACGAGAGACAGTAGATTGAAAATAACAAACAATAAGTTGAACAAAACGACTAGTAGAGCAAGCCCTTTGTATTTAAAAGTGTAGCGATAAATTTCCCTGTAATATTTCACAATTAGTGCAAAGATACATTTAGTTGGCAACATTTCTTACCTTTGTCGTATGGGATCTATCCGTCAAAATAAAATTGAGTCAGTAATCCAAATTGAACTTTCAACCTTCTTTCAAAGACATGCATCTGATGTTTGTTTAGGTTCCATGGTTACGGTTACGGTTGTACGCGTGACACAAGATCTTTCTTTAGCAAGATGTTACCTCAGCTTTTTTTTAGGACCTGAAAAACAAAAAGTACTAGATAACATCAAGGCAAATTATGGGAAAATTCGGGGTGAAATTGGAAAGCGATTGAAAAATATGCATAAAATTCCTGAATTAACTTTTTTCATAGACGACTCGCAGGATTATGCTGAAAAAATTGATCAATTACTCAAAAAGTAAATCCAATTAATGTTCCTTTTTACATAGCGCTGCGATATCTTCGCTCAAAACGAAAAAAGAGCATTATAACGCTCATAAGCAGGATTTCTATTGTTGGGGTTGCATTTATAACGGCTGCTTTGGTTATTATTCTCTCCGCGTTTAATGGGATGGAAAAAATGATCCAAAACATTTATAGCGAATTCGATTCAGATATTACAATTTCTGCTTTAAAAGGAAAAACTTTTAACGAAAACGAGGTTAATTGGCCCAAACTCGAAACGGTTGAAGGAATCTATTCATACTCCCGTGCTATCGAGGAAATTGTCGTTCTTCGGCACGAAAAAAAATGGGTAAATGCTACACTTATCGGAGTGGAAAATAATTTTTTGAATGCAATCCAAATCGATAAAGCGAATGAAAATGGTGAAGGGGTCCATTTAGTAAATGGTGAAGGCGTATTGTTTGATAAAAAAAACAGTATAAGTCTAGGATTAATCGGGGCTGGACTAATGCAAAAACTCAATTTAATCATTGGTGATCCCAACGAACGAGAGTCCATTTTAATTTATGCCCCAAAACGAAATGTTAAAATTAGACCAGGGAAAACGCCTTTTTATTCAGACCGGATGTTTCTTGCTGGAACATTCAATTACAACCGCGAAGTCAATGATGAAAAGGTTATTTGGCCCCTCGAAAATGTACGTAATTTATTAAGATATGACAAAGAACTAACACATATTCTGGTTGATGTTGATTCAAAATCAGGATATAGTAATGAAGATGTCAAAGCAAAATTGGGTTCCGCTTTAGGATCTAATTTCAAAATCAAAACAAATTACGAGAAAAATGAATTAATCTATCAGACAAGTAAATCGGAAAGATTAGTTGTCATTGTAATATTAATTTTTATTTTCATTTTAGCATCTTTTAACCTAATTGCTTCGTTGACGATGTTATTTCTGGAGAAAAAGGATAACATGAGTACATTAAGAAGTATTGGATTAACTGAGCGAAATGTTTTTCACATTTTCTTGTTCGAAGGATTGCTGATTTCCGGAACAGGAATGCTGCTCGGTTTAATCTTCGGATACATTATCTGTTTCATTCAAATATCGTTTGAGCTCATTGTTATTCCGGGGCCTAATCTAGCATTTCCCATTAACTTTTCATGGAATGATCTTTTTCTAATCGTTTCAACTCTTTC
>Ga0315906_10012018_pt1 | contig 10053 bp, 3 predicted proteins | sample LakEriMetagenome_4_FD_203526 | JGI IMG/M metagenome (GOLD analysis project Ga0315906, IMG submission 203526) | Freshwater fungal communities from buoy surface, Lake Erie, Ohio, United States - Buoy 2 MA122 | ecosystem: Environmental > Aquatic > Freshwater > Lake > Lake biofilm | place: USA: Lake...
GCCTCATTCTCCACCGTGTCCGGCCCCACAAACTTCAGCGCCAGCCAGCGGAAAATGTAGTCCATGATCGACTTCGCGTACGTGATCCGCGGATTCCCCGTGAACCCCGACGGCTCAAACCGCACGTGGCTGAACTTGTCGATATAGAACTGCAGCGGCACCCCATACTGCAGCCCGAAACTCACCGCTGTCGCAAAGCTGTCCATCAGTCCCGAAATGGTCGAACCTTCCTTCGCCATCGTGATGAACAACTCGCCCGGCGCGCCGTCCTCAAACATGCCGACGGTGACATACCCCTCGTGCCCCGCGATCGAAAACTTGTGCGTAATCGATTGCCGTTCATCAGGCAGCTTCCGCCGTTGCGGCCGGTAGACGATCCGCTCCTCCACCACATGCTTCTTCGCCGCGCTGGTGTTCAACGGCTGCACCTTCTTCGATCCATCCCGGTAGATCGCCACCGCCTTCAGCCCCAGTTGCCAGCTCTGCACATAGGCGTCCATTACATCGTCCACGGTCGACGATTCCGGCATGTTGATGGTCTTCGAAATCGCGCCCGACAAAAACGGCTGCACCGCCGCCATCATCCGGATATGCCCCAGCGGCTGAATGAATCGCGACCCATTCGCCGACTGCAGCGAACAGTCGAACACCGCCAGGTCTTCCGCCTTCAACCCCGGCGCGCCCTCGATGGTCCCGTTGGCGTCAATATGCGCCACAATCCGCTCCATCTCCACCGCCGAATATCCCAGCCGGATCAACGCGCTCGGCACCGTCTGGTTGACGATCTTGATCACCCCGCCGCCCACCAGCTTCTTATACTTCACCAGCGCCAGCTCCGGCTCAATGCCCGTCGTGTCGCAGTCCATCATGAAGCCAATCGTCCCCGTCGGCGCCAATACCGTCACCTGCGCGTTGCGATACCCATACTCCTTGCCCGCCGCAATCGCCTCGCGCCACGCCTCGGCGCCCGCCTCCACCAACGCCCGCGGCACAGCGTGCGAATCAATTCCGTCCAGCGCCCGCTGGTGCAGCATCATCACGTGCAGGAACGGGTCCACGTTCTCCGCGAATCCCTCGCACGGCCCGATCGCCGCCGCACACTGCGCGCTGGTCAAATACGCCTGCCCCGTCAATATCGCCGTCAGCGCCGCCGCCCACGCCCGTCCCGTTGGCGAATCGTACGGCACGCCCAGCGACATCAGCAGCGAACCCAGGTTCGCGTACCCCAGTCCCAACGGTCGGAACTTTTGCGAATTCTCCGCAATCGCCGCCGTCGGATAACTGGCATTTCCCACCAGAATCTCCTGCGCCAGCGTCATCGTATGGATCGCCCGCCGGTAGGCCTCCACGTCAAACTCGCCGCCCGCCTGCATGAACTTCTTCAGGTTCAGCGACGACAGATTGCACGCCGAATCGTCCAGGAACATGTACTCCGAACACGGGTTCGACGCATTGATCCGCCCGCTGTTCTTCGACGTATGCCACCGGTTGATCGTTGTGTCGAACTGCATCCCCGGGTCGCCGCACTGCCACGTTGCCTCGGCCAGCGACCGCATCAGGTCCCGCGCCCGGAACTTCTGTACCCGCTCATCGGTCGCCACCGACATCGTCCACCAGTCTTCGTCGTTCACCACCGCCTGCATGAACGCATCCGTCGCCCGCACACTGTTGTTCGCGTTCTGGAAGAACACGGACTTGTACGCCTCCCCGTCCAGCGACGAGTCGAACCCGGCCGCGATCAGCGCATGGGCTTTTTCTTCCTCCTTCGCCTTGCACCAGATGAACCGTTCAATGTCCGGATGATCGGCGTTCAGGATCACCATCTTCGCCGCCCGCCGCGTCTTCCCGCCGCTCTTGATCACGCCCGCGAACGCATCGAACCCGCGCATGAAACTCAGCGGCCCCGACGCCTTCCCCCCGCCCTGCAGCGTTCCGTTCTCCTCCCGCAAAGGCGACAGGTTCGACCCCGTCCCCGACCCCAACTTGAACAACATCCCCTCCGTCTTCGCCAGGTCCAAAATCGACTCCAGCGAATCCTGCACCGAGTTGATGAAACACGCCGAACACTGCGGCCGATGCGTCTTCTTGTCAATCGGCAACACCCGCCCGGCCGCCTTGTCGAAGTACCACCCATACCCGCGCAACTCGTCTTTCACGCCCACGTTGAACCACACCGGCGAATTGAAACTCGCCTTCTGCGTCAACATCAGGTGCGCCAGCTCATACTCGAAATTCCGCGCATCGGCCGGCGTGGCGAAATACCCGCCGTCCAACCCCCAGCTCGCAATCGTGCCCACCACGCGCTGCACCAACTGCCCCACCGAGCGCTCCCGCTCCGGTGTATCCATCTTGCCGTGAAAATACTTCGACGCCACGATGTTCGTCGCCGTCTGCGACCAGTCCGCCGGGACCTCGACGTCTTTTTGCTCAAAGAGAGTTTCACCCTCTCCGTTGCTGATGGAGGCGGTGCGGGCCTCCCAACGGACGTCCTCGAAGGGACTGCGATCTTCGGTCAGTTTATTCGTGAAATAACGGTCAAATGTGAATGCGGAATGAAGGGACGTAGTAGTAGGCATAAAGAGGGACAACCTTTCCGCACCCTACTCCCATCGAATACCGGAGTCAATCCCCTATTCCACTACGGGTTGCTGCTTAATCAAAGCGCACCACTACCTGTATGGCTCTGCTGCGGTGAGCTGATCGGTAAACCGTCCCAGCCCCCCACGCAGCACAACCACCCACGGGGACACCCGCGGGCCGCAGGCCGGGTGTCCCCAGACGCCGAACTCGCCTGCCACCCCAAACTCGCCCACCCCCACGCAACGACCGACCCAACGTAACCTCTCCCACGCAGCACAAACCACCCGCGGGCCGCAGGCCGGGTGTCCCCAGACGCCGAACTCGCCCGCCACCCCAACCCGCCCAGCCCCACGCAACGACCGACCCAACGCAACCTCTCCCACGCAGCAGAACCACCCGCAAGCCGCAGGCCGGGTGTCCCCGGACGCTGAACCCGTCCGCCACTCCCCCAAAAAAACTAAATCAACGCCTCCGGTGGCGCCGTGCCCACCTGCAGAGCCAGAAATCCACGCTCCGGATGATGCTGCACCACGAACAGTGCCTTGCCCGCCGGCAGCAGTACGGCTGTCCCATCGGCGCCCTTGGCCGCCGGCACCGCATACTCTTTCCCGCCATCCAGAACCACCCAGCCATTCGCACCCGCGAACAGCAACGCCGTCCCGCCCGGCTCCCGATGCGCAGCTCCGGCGAACTTCCCCAGCTTCGCCGCGTCATAGCCCGTGCCCGCGCTCATCGTCGACACTTTGTCGCTCTCCACCGCGAACGGAAACACCTTCCCGCCCTCGCGGAAATAGCCCACCAGCCGCCCCGCGCCCATCCACTGCGACACTTCCAAAGTCTCCACCGCGCGCCCCCCAAAAAGCTCCGCGCCCTTACTTCCCATGCGCGCAATCTTGCCGCCCGCGCCCCCCTGCAAAAACACCGCCGGCACCCGTTCATCGGCCGGCCACAACGCCACCGCGTGTTCCGCCCCCGCCGCCAACGGAGTCACCTTGGCCGACCCCTCGCCCTTCTCCGGCATCGAAACCAACGAGCAGCCCGGCTTGCCATCCGCGCCCACGCCCGTCAATAGCGCCAACAGTCCGCCGCTATGCAGCTGCAACGGCGGATCCACCAGCCTCGCCCCCGCCTGCAACCCATGCTTCACAAACCGTGGCGCGCCCCCGCGGCCACCCGTATGCACCGCCACCACGCCCAATTCCCCGTCCTGCTCCCACACCGCGTACTTCAGGAAATGCATCGCCTGGATGTCGTTCAACTGCGCCAGCACCGGCCGCGCCCCGGCGCGCTTGGCCGGCATTCCCACCCGCACCGCTGTCTCCACCGCGCCGGGATTCCGCCGGCTCCCCACTTGGTAGAACCACTGCTCCGCCGCCCCGTCCAGGCCCACCCACACGCTCGCCAGCGTCTCCCGTGCCTCCGCGCCGCCAAACCAGCGGTACGTCGCGTTCGCCAGCCGCGCCGGCACCACTTCAATCTCTACCGCGTTCGTTCGCACCACCTCGTCCGCGGTATTGCCATAGCGGTAGGAAACCGCCACCGCATACCGTCCCGCCGCCAACGCCTGCGTGTACGAAAACAGGTTCAACTCCGCCGTCCACGCCCGTCCCGCCTCCACCGGCATCATCTGCCCCACCTGCGACAGCGGATGCACGTGGTGCAGCCGCATCCCATCGGTGCCCGTCAATACATAGGGCTTCTGCGCGGTGCCCGCCGTCCGGGGTTGGATGTGGATCGTCGTCCGGTCGCGGTTCCACTCCGGCATCTCCATCACCAGCGGAGCGCCCACGCGGATCCCCAGGTCCAGCAGGATGCCCTCGCCCACCAGTGTCCGCGCTTGCCGCGCCGTCAATTTGATCGCAAGTGGAGCCGCCATAAATTCCTACGTGTACCGGTTCGGTAGCGCCAGAACGTTCCAGCCGCGCAGCCGCAGCAGGCACTTTCCGCAATACTGTTTAATCAGGGTTTGCATGTTGTCCGGCGCCTTCGTATAACTCATCGTACACTTCAGGTTCGCCGCGTCGTGATGGTTCGGGTTCGCACTGTTTGCCGAATGCGGAGGAACCGTTTCGTCCACAAAGGTGTGGTGATACAGGAACCGGGCGTGGCCCCCTTCGTGCGCCGTGTAGTCGTTCACTTCGGCGTTGTTGTCCAGGTTCAACGTCACCGCGCCCGCGCACCGCACGTAGCCCCGCCCGCCCACACGGAACGCATGGAAGAACGGATTCGCCGCTGGCCGGAACCCGCCTGCGCCGCCGTTCATCGTGGGGTCCCAATCCCGGGCTGACATCATGTCCGCCAGCCGGTAATCGAAAATCACGTACCCCTCCGGACTCGTCTTCCGGGCCGCGTCGTAGATCACCCGCAGGATCGCATTGATCACGTGCCGGCTCCACCCTTCTACGATGCCCACCGTCGTCGATGTGCCTTGAATATTCTGGTAGTGCTGCAACGCCGTCGTCCCCGGCGCCTGCACCGGTACCGGCCCGCCATAAATCGCCGTGGGCGAATAGCGCAGGTTCGCGCTCGTCACCCCGGGTGGCCGGTGGGATGACGGCATCGCCATCACCGTCGCCCGGTACACCGGGTCGGTGATGATCGCCGCGTAGTTCAGGATCTGCAGCGGTGTCCCGTTGTTTTCCACTTCGATAAACGCCTGCTTGAACAGGTCGCGGATCGTGGCCCAATTGGGCACGCCGCTCGGCCGCTCGGTCGCCGTCGGTACGCCCATCGCGCAATACGCGCTGAACCGCGTCCGCCGCCATACCGTCCACCGTCCCGTCTCGGCGAACAGTGTCACGCCCGCCGCCGTGTGATCGGCATCCAGCGTCGCCTGGTTCGGAAGCCCCTCAAAGTTCAGCGCCGCCCGCACCTTCGCGTCGTCGCCGCCCTTGTTGCTGAACCGGAAATACACCCCGGCTCGCCCCTTCCGCTGCGGGAACAACGCCGGGTCGTCCCAGGCCTTCACCATGGCCTGCGGGAACGGCTTCCCGCCCCGGACCTGCTTGTCGAAACGGTCTATTTTGTACGGCTCCAGCTTCGAGCCGTCGTCCTTCGGGAACTGCATCTCCACCGTGTCCGTTAGCGCCGCTTTCCGGAACCCGTCGAAGGTGTCCAACGCGTTGTCCCCGTCGGCGTCGATCCGCGCCGCGCCCGCCACCACCGCCGTTGCGCCAATCTCCCGCGCGTTCTTCACATAGGTTTGCGAGAGCGGATTCGCCGCCGGGACCACCGTCGCGTCTTCCGGTGCGTCGCTCGTCTCCCAGCCCACCGGCGCCTCGCCCACCGCGTCCGTCGCCACCACGCCCGCGTTGGCTTTGTTCAGGAGCTTCACCACCGCTTCCAGCGCCAGAAACGGCCGTTCCATCTTGTCCTCGGCAAACGTCTTCCGGTCGAACGAATTGAACTCCGTCATCGGCCCCACCACGAAATCCATATCCGGATCGTTCATGAAGTTGTCGTAGACGTAGAACTTCGCGTCGTCCGTCAGCGGGTTCTTCCCCGCCTCGAAAAGCTCCCGCCTGGTGGCCACCTTCAACGCCGCCACCGTATCGGCGTCCGCCGTCCCGTTCACGGCCAGCAGCACTTGCGTTCCCACTTTGTAGTTGGCGCGTTGGAACCGCCGCAACGCGCGCACGGTAACGTCGCCCAGCGTCCCGTTCACCGGCCCGGCGTCGTAGCCCAAGTCGTTCAATTTCGCTTGCGCAAACTTCGTCGTCTCCGCCTCCGCCGGCGTCACCCCATCCGGTGTGTGCTTGCCAAACGCCAGCTCCACGGAGTGGTACAGAATCTTGAACCCCATCGTGGCGTCAGCGATTCCCGGCGAACTCAGCCGTACCCGGAACGGCCCCATCAACGGCGTGGCAAACCGGCCAGCCCGCGGTCCGCCCGTTATCTTCCCGTCCCACGTCGTCGTGTGCCCGTCGTCGGCCTTTTCCGCCGCCGTCAGCTCCCGTTCAAAGATCACCTTGGGCTCGTAGTTGTCCGCTTCAATCTGCAGCTTGATCGCCCGGCCCGAAACCCCATACAGGTCGTACTCGATATCCAGATTCTCCGTCGATGGCGCAAAGTGGTCGTCCACCTTGATCAGCCTGATTACTAGCAGCGCCGGATCAATCCCCTCGCAGGGGGACGCCTCCACCAGCCGGTGATAGAACCGGCAGGCAAAGGTATTGTGAACGTCCACAAATTCCCGCCGTGCCGCCTGGTTCTTCCGCCGTTGCTCCCCGTCGGACCAGAAGCGTTTATGACAACCCGCGCCGCCCTCGCCCGTTCTCGGACAAGGCCACTTGTCCGGCGGCACCACAATGCCCGGCCGGAACAGCAGCACCATCACCCGCCGGTTCGGCCCGTTCTCCGAATTGCGCTGTTCCCGGTTCGCCGGCTTATCCAGTTCCGCCCGTTCGGCGGACGAAAACACAACCACCGGGTTGAATTCGCTGCACCCCTGAAAATCCGCCTTCCCGCCCGCGTCCACGCCCCCGCCCAGGAACTCGGTCTTCTCCATCTTCTTCGGCCACAAAAAGATCTGATACGCGGCAAACAGCTTCGCCCGGGTCTTCGGCCCCGGGTCTCCGTCGTCCTTCAGTTCGTTCTTTCCCTGAAAGCTTTTCACCGCGGCTTGGGTCTCCGGGTTCATCGTCCCGGTCACCGGCCCCGGCGCCTCTCCCAGCGCCGTCAGCATGTGCTGAATGGAGGCCGTCCCCCACCCCTCGCCCTGCCCGTAGAAGTTGTACAGCTTCTCCCACCGCGCCACGTCGTGCGTCAACACCGCATAGATCGACTCGGACCGGTGGTCGCTCAGCCGCTTGTTGAACGCGTCATCCCCGGTCGGATCGGCATGGCCGAACACCGAAAATGGAGCCCCGGCATGGCCCTCCCGCAACCGTTGCAGCTCTTTGAATTCGGACTTCGATTCCGGCAGGACGAACGACGACCCAAAGTCGAACCGCGTGTCGTTGATCTTCCAACACGCCGTTGGCTGCAACTCCATCCGGATCGTGTTTTTCTCTTTCCCTGTCGACGGCGCGACCAGGATGTCAAACAGCTCCAGCTCCGGGTGGGAAGCAGCGATGCCGCCGGGATTATCTGTCGTACTCATGGCGTGAAAAGAAGACTAGCCGTATAGTGCGTACCGCTCCACTATAGGAGGCTGTCTCCATGGTGTCAATCGCCACGCCTCGCTGTAACGGTTTTCGTTCTGACGTCACGATGAGGTAGAGACGGAATCGCATGGAAGCCAAATCCGTCACACTTCGAAATGTCGGTGAGGGAACATCATGGACGAGTTATTCCGCTACCTGCAGGTCCGGCAAACGCAAAAGATCGCTGACGGACAGAAGAGCTCCGTTGGCCTGCCGCTTTATCCCGACAGTGCGTACTCGCCGCTGGCGAAACGGCTGATCGAGATCAATCGGGGCACCGCCTCCAGTGAGGCGGTGCCCGCAATCGTAGAACGGCACACGCACACGCAGAAGCCGATCGACGACCCCGCCACTCTGCCGCCCGCCATTCGCGCCTTCTATGACTGGCTGAATTTCAAAGCCCGGCCACTGAAGCTGACGGACTTCGCCTCGTTTCTCTATACCGTGCCCCCCATCGAAGCAACGGAATGGAAGAAAGAGTGGCGCACCTATGCCGACAGCCTCTTGATCGCGGTTTACCAGCGAAACATCAGCATCAACTACTGCGTCGATCTGCAACTCCTCATCCGGATCTGCTATCTCTTCGAACTCTGCATCGTCGTCAAGGATGGAAAATTGACGATGAAGGACGGCACCACCGCCGCGCTCATTGATGCCATCCTGACCCGTCCGGTGCTCCTGCCGGCCTTTGTCCTTCGCTCCCGGTGCAGCTCCGGGTGTCACGACAAGGGCAAGATCGACCTCCCTCGCGTTCCCGACATACGTGAGGATTCAACGGTAAAGGCCTGCGAATGTCACTGCAATGAGTCCTGCCAAAAGCCCGGCTCGCACTGCATCTGCCTCAATACCTACATCGCCGATCTCTTCATCATCAAGGAAGATCTCGCCCGATATGAGGAGGGAGATATCGCGGCCATCGAGAACATCCTCGCCGGAGAGTCGAAAGTCCGCCGCCACCGCAACCTGTTTCGGACCGAAGAGACAACCGAAACCGAAACGGAACGCATCAATTCCGAGGAACGGGACCATCAGGTCTCCGAGAAATTCTCGCTGCAGGAGGAAGTGAAGTCCACCATCGAGTCGAAAGTCGGCGTCGATGCGGGCGTGACCGCCACGTTTAAGTACGGCGAGTCTGTAACTGTCACCCCCCATGCCAACGTAACCACCAATTACTCCAAGTCCGAGGCGAACAATCTGGCTCGTTCCTACGCCAAAGACATTGTCGATCGCGCCGTCACAAAGATTCAGGAGAAGGTCCGGAAGGTCCAGGTCAGCAAGATCATCAACGAACTCGAGGAGCGCAACAAGCATTCCATCGACAACACCCGGGACGGCGCCGATCACCGCGCCGGCATCTATTACTGGGTGAACAAGGTCACCCACGCTCAGGTCTTCAATCACGGCAAACACTTGATGTTCGACGTCATCGTGCCGGAACCCGCCGCCACGTTCAAACGGCTCTTCGAACTGAAGAACCAGAGGGACAATCAAAACGTCTTTCCGCGGAAACCCGCTCTCACGCTCGCCGGTATCACCAGAAGTAACTACGTTCAAATCCTGCACGATCAGGGGTTGCCCGGGGCCGTCGAACCGCCGGACGAACGCACCGCCATCCAGTTCGCCTTTCATCAGAATCTCACCGAGCCCGAAGACGAGGTCAGCACGGGCTTCTCGTCCGCGGACTTTAAGTCGGCGCCAATCCCCGATGGGTACAAGGCCGAAAACTTCGATTTCAGCATCTCGTGTTTCATCGGCGATCCGGCCGCGCAATCCGGCGGCGATGAAGCGTCGGTCTCCGTCAGCGTCGGCAAAATCTCTCTGCTCGCCAGAGTTGCTGCTGCCGAGAGCCTCTCGAATACCAACAACTGGAGTGCGGCGAACACCAGCGTGCCCATGAACGGGGAAACCGGAGTGATCACCGCCTCCGTCGCGGGTTACTCCAGCGTGGCGATGCAGTTGAGCGGGACGATCAGCATCAAGTGCGTGCTGACCGCCGAAGCCTTCGATAAGTGGCGGGTCAATATCTACAACCTGGTGATGACCGACTACGCCCGGAAACTGGAGGCGTTCGAAGCCAACAAGAAGCAGGACCCGCTCATCCAGATCAAAGGAAGAAACCCGTTCCTGAACCGGGAGATCGAACGAAACGAATTGAAGCGGCACATCATCGCGCTGTTGATGTGCAACTACTTCAACGGCATGGGCTCGATGATGGAGCGAGTGGCGCCGTGCGGTTACCCGGAAATCGACTTCGCGAAACTCGAAAAGGACGCCCCGATCATCCAGTTCTTCGAGCAGGTCATTGAGTGGAACTACTGTTCGTATCTCT
>Ga0315906_10012022_pt1 | contig 10052 bp, 9 predicted proteins | sample LakEriMetagenome_4_FD_203526 | JGI IMG/M metagenome (GOLD analysis project Ga0315906, IMG submission 203526) | Freshwater fungal communities from buoy surface, Lake Erie, Ohio, United States - Buoy 2 MA122 | ecosystem: Environmental > Aquatic > Freshwater > Lake > Lake biofilm | place: USA: Lake...
GGGGAAATGGAACATACTTCTTGAAAACAGAAACAGATCCAACGAATGGAACGAATTATACTATTTCGGGAACAAGTCAGTTGTTGAGCGTGCCGTATGCACTTCAATCAAATTGTGTGTCTTCATCATTGTCCGGAGATACACTTTTAGTTGGTTGTAAAAAATACCTTATTCCCGGTATTAAGGATTTGAATGCACCTCCAACACTTAATAATGGTTTGGTTGCTTTTTATCCTTTTAATGGGAATGCGAATGATGAGAGTGGAAATAACAATAATGGAGTAGTAAATGGGGCTACATTAACATCGGATAGGTTCGGGGTAGTAAACAAGGCCTATAATTTCAATGGCAATAGCCATTACATATCAGTAAATAATAGTGCATCTTTAAACCCAACCTCAATAACAATTTCAGCATGGGTTAAGGTGTTATCTGCTCCTACCGATGAAAATGCTGGCGCACGATCTATTGTTTCAAAATGGGTTCCAATCTCAAATTGTGGAGGTGAAGGCGAAAATTATAATTTTCAATTTAGTAAACTAAATAATAATAATGTTGTAGCGCTTGCAACTTCTTTAAATAGTCAATTACCCACATCGCTAAATTCAATAGTAGACCTATCTAATACAAATATTTGGAGGCATATAGTCGTTGTGCATGATGCAAATAATGGTCAAAAATTATATGTTAATGGGGTTTTAATAAATTCTAATAATGTAGCTGGTTCTCTTTGTGCTACAACAAATAAATTGTTAATTGGAGCTGATAATAATTTTAATGTGATAAATAGATTTTTTAGTGGAGTAATTGATGATATCCGCATTTATAACCGCTCCTTAACTCAAGAAGAAATCACCTACCTCGCCAATAACTAAAAAGGGTTCTGATGATATTCAAAACCACTCCAAAAGGGTGGTTTTTTTTGTGATTTACTGCACACTTTACTGCAATGTTTTATGATTTGTCTCTGAAAATGAGTTTAACTTATTGAAATTCAAGGACAAAAATTGACCGATTTTTAATGATTTAGGAAACTTCTATTCTATCCATTGAACTACGGGACCAAACAGTATGCAGTTGGCAAAAATAATATAAAACCAATCATCATTCACCCTTTTACCCTTACATATACTACCTTTGCATTCCAAATTTCTTCCCTAAATGAGTATACTTAATCAATACATAAAATATCGCCTCGTCTTAGGTTTTATTTTTCTAATATTGGCTATCATCGTCAACTGGTATACCGGTTTCTGGCCGGCTTTTATCATTTACCTGATTGCCATAATTAGTATTGTCGGACATTTTATGTTTGGTCCGCTCCGCCTGATTCAGTCTTATATGGAAACAGGCGATATGGAGGGTGCTGAAAAAATCCTCAATTCCATCCGTTTTCCTAATCTGCTTTTCAAGCCCATCCGCTCGGTTTACTTTACCCTCAAAGGTAATATTGCGATGTCGCGCCAGGATTTTGATACGGCTGAAAAACTGATGAAAAAAGGGATGGACCTGGGATCCGGATCTTCCCTGATGCAGGGAACAGAAGGAGCCAGCCTTTTACAGATGGGTATGCTCGCCATGCAAAAAAATAACCTAAAAGAAGCCGAAAGCTATATCCGGCAGGCCATCCGAAAAGGACTTCCCGATAAAGAAAATCAGGCGGCTGCTTTTCTGCAAATGTCAAGTATCATGATTAATAAAAGAGAATTCAGGGCGGGCAAAGATTTTTTTAGAAAAGCTAAAGCACTTAAACCTACTACCCCACAAATTGTTGACCAGATAAAGCAGATGGAAAAATATATAGCACGTATGCCCGGATAAAATGCAAAGCCAAAGCTTGTATTAAACTTCGCAAAAAAAAGAGTGTTACGAGTAGTCCTTGTAAAGGATGATTAACAACGGCCTTGCCAAACCACAATTACAAAAGTAACCTTCTCTTTTTTCACGGAAAATAACAAATATGTGTTATTTTATGTTTTTTTGAAAAAAAACCTACTTATTATCCTGGAAAACGCCCAAAAATCCGCTCAACCGCTTTAATCCGATAATCAAAAATGCTTTTCAGTTCCTTTCTTACAAATAATGCCTGACTCAAATCTCCCAATATGCCAAAAGGGATTTTATAATGAACGATATCCGACATTTCAACCCCGCCGGAAATTGCTTTGAAATGATGCTGATGATGCCATAGGCTGTAAGGACCAAACCGCTGCTCATCTACAAAATATTTTTGATCTTCCACATGAGTAATCTCGGTCATCCAATAAAGCGGTATACCTAAAATGGGCTTCACTTTATATTCAATAATTTGTCCGGGATACATTGTATCACCATGATAAAGTGATACCATCTTAAAGCCCATATTGGGCGGCGTTATGGTTGAAAGATTGGCCGGATTTGAAAAAAAATCCCACGCTGCCTGCAGACTTACGGGGATTTGCTGAACGGTTTTAAAACGATATACTTTAGACATAATCTATTTACAATTTGAAAGCTTATTAGTTTAACTTATACTAAAATCAATCGCATGTTGCCTGAATTGAATTAATTTTGCAACCGCAATGAAATTCAGTTTTTCTTTATCTGCCATATTCGTTTATTTTATTTTACTTTGCTTTGCTGCAGGTAACTATGGATGTGCCAATATTGTTCCTCCGAGCGGAGGGACAATTGATTCATTCCCGCCCTCATTAGTAAGGGCGATACCCAAAGACTCAGCCCTACAGTTTACCGGTAATAAACTCATTTTACAGTTTAATGAGTTCATTGAATTGAAAAATCCTAATGAGCAGATCATAATCTCTCCCTATCCTTCCGTACAGCCACTCATTACCTCCAACCTCAAAACAATTTCCATAAAATTAAAGGATACACTGCTACCCAATACAACCTATACAATCGATTTTGGAACAGCCATTGCAGATATTAATGAAGGAAATATTCTAAAAGACTTTCAATACAGCTTTTCTACGGGCAACAAGTTGGACACCCATTCATTATCAGGTAATGTATTTATGGCAGAAACAGGAAAAGCAGATAGTACGGTTTGGGCTCTGTTATATCTTGAAGAAAAGGATTCGACCGTGGCCAAAAAGAATCCTGCTTATGTGGCACGCGTAAATGGCAAAGGGAATTTTCAGTTCAATCGTCTTCCAGAGGGGAAATATTATTTGTATGCTTTGAAAGACGCAGATGGAAATAAAAAGTATAATCAGCCGATAGAATCCTTTGCATTTCTTGATGCGCCAATTACAATACCCAATGATTTAAACAGTAAAACCCTTTATGCATTCGCCACCGAAAAAGAAAGGAAAAAAGAAGCAGCAAGGGACGCAAAGAAAACAGACAAATTAGTTTTCTTTACAAACATACAAGATGGAGCACTTGAGTTGAATGACACCGTTTCTATTCGGTTTAAAGATCGATTGATCTATGTTGATACCAATGCTATATACTTAAAGGAAGATACCTTAGGATTTAAAAAGGCTACGGGTATTATTTATGATTCATCCGCTCAGCGTCTTTCAATAAAGACGGGGTTAAAATCAGGAACTCAATATCAACTGGTATTATCCAAAGATTTTGCAAAAGACAGTAGCGGTAGAATGTTGGCCAAAAATGACACGCTTCGCTTTCGCGTAAAAACGGAGAAAGAATATGGCAGTATGAAGATTGCATTCCGGCAGCTTGATCTTTCGAGAAATCCGGTGATGCAGCTGATCCAAAATGATCAGATTGTTTTTCAAAGGAGCATGAAGGGAAATGAAGTATTTGTCAAATTGTTTAAGCCGGGCAACTACCAGTTACAAGTACTTTATGATACCAATGGCAATGGCATATGGGATCCGGGGGCATTCTTTGCCTCCCCAAAACTTCAGCCGGAAATTGTTCAATTTATTGAAAAGGAAATATTCATTAAGCAAAACTGGGATAATGAATTTGAAATAGCACTTCCCAATAATTAATATATCCAATCATTTCCTTCGTATTTTCGTATTATGTCTTTCTCATCTTCTTTACTGGAACAGGCGGTGCAAGAGTTATCCAGGCTTCCCGGCATTGGCAAGAAAACTGCGCTTCGGTTGGCGTTACATCTGGTTAAAAACTCTAAAGAAGAAGTGCGTCAGTTAGGTAATGCTCTCATTCATATGAGAGATGATATGAGATTCTGTAAGCAATGTTACAATATCGCGGATCAGGAAATATGTAATATTTGCAGTAACGCCTTACGCAAAAAAAATGTGATCTGTGTGGTTGAATCAATCCGCGATGTGATTGCCATTGAAACGACACAGCAGTTCAGTGGATTGTATCATGTACTGGGAGGCCTTATCTCTCCCCTGGATGGAATCGGGCCGGATCAGTTATATATTGATGCGTTGATAGAACGTGTAAAAAGCGGTGCGGCTGATGAACTTATCTTTGCACTTAATCCCAATATTCAGGGGGATACCACCTTATTTTACATTCATAAAAAACTAGGTGATTTGCCTGTTACCATTACAACGATATCCAGAGGCATAAGCTTTGGCGGAGAGTTGGAATATGCTGATGAAATGACGCTGGCCCGTTCTATTCAAAACCGACAGCCTGTAACACAATATGTGGGGATGAAAGGGTAAAAAATGGCATTAAAATTTAACATAATCACTTTTTATGTGTTAATTCAATGTATATAAACATCAATCTTTATTTATGAAATTTCTAATTCCGGTGGTTGTTTTTCTTTTATTGGCAGGAGCTTCTTGTACTTATAATAAAGAAGAAGAATTGTATGGTTTGGCTTGCGATACTTCCAATGTGCGCTATAGCGTAGAAGTTAAAAATATTCTGGATGCTAATTGTGTGAGTTGTCATAATGCATCAAATCCTGGTGCTGGATTGAATTTAAGAGATTACAATGTGGTAAAAACATCTGCTCTTAGTGGCTGCCTTATTGGATCAGTAAAACAAATTGCACCATGTGTGCCTATGCCGCCAATAAATAAATTATCTTCTTGCCAAATCCAGCAATTAGATAAGTGGGTTAAGTCAGGAGCTCCAAATAATTAATTTTTATGCTATATAAATTCATGATACTGCTGATTGTGCTTATGCATCATGCATCGGTTTTTTCGCAATCTTTATATTTCACACGCACCGGTAATATTCAGTTTTTTTCTAAAACACCCCTGGAAGATATAAAAGCAAACAATAAAAAAGTATATAGCACACTGAATACAGAAACAGGAGCGCTGCAATTTTTGGTTCAGATCAAGCAATTTGAGTTTAAGTATTCCGCGATGAGAGATCATTTTAATGAAGCGGAATATATGGACTCAAAAAAATATCCTGTTTCAGAATTTAAAGGCAAAATCACAAATCTTTCAAGTATTGATTTCAAAAGAAATGGGATTTATCCTGCTACGGTGGATGGTGAATTAACGATGCATGGGGTTGCCCAACCGGTTCGCGCAGCTGCAAATATTACCATAAATGATGGTCAAGTTGTTGGTGCGACTACCTTCTCAATACGATTGGAAGATTACCAAATTAAAGTGCCTAAAATTGTTTTTAAGAAAATTGCCGAAGTGGTCGAGGTGACCGTTAACTCAACCTATTTACCATATAAAAATTAAATCGAGATGCAATTATTTATCAAGTCACTTTTTTTTATATGTGCTGTGGGTTCTTGTACCATTATTTTCGGACAGGATATTGATTTACAAAAAATGCTGAATGATGAAGAGGGTAAAAAAACATCTGATAAAAAATTTGTTGAGGGTACATTTCACAGCACGCGCCTGATTAATGGTCAGACTGTTGAGCATTTAGATGCGGGTATTTTAGATTTTAGAATTGCACATCGGTTCGGAAAAATTAACGATGGATTATATAATCTGTTTGGACTAGACAATGCCAGTATGAGAATGGGGCTGGATTATGGCGTAACAGATAAATTGATGGTAGGCGTAGGGAGAAGTACCTTCCAAAAACAGTTAGATGGTTTTGTGAAATATAAAATCCTATCACAAACAGAAGATAATAAAATGATGCCCATAAGTTTGAGTGTGATGACCTCTATGATGATTCAAACACTTCGCTGGGAAAATCCAAACAGGAATAATTATTTCAGTTCACGTTTGTATTATGCACATCAGCTATTGCTAGCCAGAAAATTTTCTGCCAATACTGCATTGCAGATTATGCCTACGCTTGTGCATTATAATCTTGTTCCTACAGCAAATCAATCCAACGATTTATGGTCAATAGGAATTGGAGGAAGGCAAAAAATAATGAATAAGGTAAGCTTGAATGCTGAATATTATTATCAGCTTTCTGCAACACAATTCGCCGGAACTAGAAATGTATTTTCACTGGGCTTTGACATTGAAACAGGAGGTCACGTATTTCAATTGCATGTTACCAATGCGCAGGGTATGACAGAGCGAACATTTATACATGAAACTAATGGAGGATGGGATAGAGGTGATTTGCTGTTTGGTTTTAATATTTCAAGAGTTTTCTCGTTAAAGAAAAGAAAGGGTTAATGCCCCATTTTATGATATGGTAAAATATTTGTTTCTCTTTTTGCTTATTGGTTTTTTTTCCTGTAGTAAAAATCAGACAGATGAAGCATCCATGTTTGGTGCCACATGGAAAATAAATTATTTTTTTGAGGCAACGGATCGTACCGCTTCTTACGATGTTTTTTATTTTATGTTTAACGAAGATGGGACGCTGATGGCGCACGAGGGAAATAGACTTACTGTTGGCAGATGGTCGGAAGCGAATGGCAGAATGAATATTTTATTTGAAAGCAAGCCTCTGCTTTTGCAGTTGAAAAGAGATTGGTTGATTGTTGAAAAAATGGGCTCACTTATTAAACTGAAAGACGACCTTTCTGATTCAAATGCCGAGCTTCATTTTGCGAAGCAGTAAATTCTCTCCACAAACAATTGTTGCCATTTATTTTTACCATACATTTGCCTTGCATTTGGCGGATTTGTTTATTGTTCGGCCTGTACGGAACTAATAAACCTTAGTAAACTTCACATAGTTTCTCTCGCGTTTATCAGTTACTCCGACAATCCAACTTTTTTTCAATTCGCTGCTATAAATTTTGAACTATGCAATCTATTCGAGCGGCATTAGAAAAAAGAATCCTCGTTATTGATGGTGCCATGGGCACGATGATACAGCGGCATAAGTTAGAAGAAGCAGACTACAGAGGGGAACGATTTAAGGATTGGCCTTCCGATTTGAAAGGCAACAATGATCTGCTTTGTTTAACGCAGCCTGATATTATTAAGGCTATTCATTTACAATATCTTCAAGCCGGAGCGGATATCATTGAAACCAATACTTTCAATGCACAGCGAGTTTCCATGGCTGATTATGGTATGGAGGAACTGTCTTATGAAATTAATGTGGCTGCAGCCCGTTTAGCAAAAGAAGCAGTGGCTGCATGCGGAAAAGAAGCCTGGGTGGCTGGAGCAATGGGGCCGATGAATAAAACGTTATCGTTGTCGCCCGATGTAAACAATCCCGGATTCAGAGGGCTTAGTTTTGATGAAGCCATGGAGGCGTATTATGAACAAGTAAAGGGGTTGGTAGATGGGGGTGTTGATTTATTGCTTATCGAAACTATTTTTGATACCCTTAATGCAAAAGCAGCTATCTATGCAATCAAAAAATATTTCAGAGATACAGGTAAGCCTGAAATTCCTATTTCTATTTCCGGGACCATCACAGACGCGAGCGGTAGAACATTAAGTGGTCAGACACTTGAAGCGTTTTATATATCAGTGATGCATGCCAATCCTCTCAGTATAGGATTAAATTGTGCACTTGGCGCCCATGAAATGCGTCCACACATAGAAGAATTATCGCAAATCTCCTCTTGTTATGTGAGTGCTTATCCAAACGCAGGACTTCCTAATGCGATGGGAGAATATGATGAAAGACCGGAAGACACAGGTCATTATCTTGAAGAGTGGGCCGAGAATGGCTGGGTAAATATCGTGGGAGGGTGCTGCGGTACAACGCCCGATCATATCAAGCATATTGCGGAACATGTGAAGCATATTCAACCGAGAAAAATACCGGCTGTTGAAGTAGCAATTAATAATTCGTAATTCATAATTGGGGTTTATTTATTTTAAATTATCATGGCAACGATTAAACCATATGCAAGATATTCAGGACTTGAACCTTTGATTGTAAGGCCTGAAACGAATTTTGTGAATGTTGGTGAAAGAACCAATGTAACAGGATCAAAAAAGTTTGCGCGTCTTATCAAAGAAAATAAATATGAAGAAGCGCTCAGTGTAGCACGACAACAAGTGGAAAGTGGAGCACAGATTCTGGATGTGAATATGGATGATGCCTTGCTGGATGGAGTGGATGCGATGCGAACATTTTTGAATCTGTTGCAAAGTGAACCCGATATCGCCAGAATTCCCGTGATGATAGACTCCTCAAAATTTGAAATCATTGAAGCCGGTTTAAAATGCGTGCAGGGTAAATGTGTCGTGAATTCTATTTCAATGAAGGAAGGAGAAGCGAAATTCATTGAGCAAGCGACCATCTGTAAGATGTATGGGGCAGCGGTGGTAGTAATGGCATTTGATGAAGTAGGACAAGCGGATACGAAGCAAAGAAAAGTGGATATATGTCACCGTGCCCATAAAATTCTTACCGAAAAAGTAGGTTTCGTATCACAGGATATCATTTTCGATCCCAATATTTTTGCGGTAGCAACAGGATTGGAAGAGCATAATAATTATGGTGTTGATTTTATTGAGGCTACTCAAGAAATCAAAAAACTAATGCCACTGGTAAAAATAAGTGGCGGAGTGAGTAATCTTTCTTTTTCATTCAGGGGGAATGAGCATGTGCGCGAAGCGATGCATAGTGTATTCCTTTTTCATGCTATTAAATCCGGTATGGATATGGGTATTGTAAATGCCGGCCAGTTAGTAGTATATGATGAAATTGAACCGCAGCTAAGATTGTTATGTGAAGATGTAATTTTAAATCGTGATAATGATCAGAATCAGGCAACAGAAAAACTGATTGCTTTTGCGGAGACTGTGAAGGCAAAAGGGAAAGTGGAAGTAAAAGATGAAATGTGGAGAAGCAGTACCGTGGAAGAAAGACTGAAACATTCTTTGGTAAACGGAATCACTGATTATATTGAAGCTGATACAGAAGAAGCCCGTCAAAAATATGCACGTCCGCTGGAAGTGATTGAAGGTCCGCTGATGGCGGGCATGAATGTGGTAGGAGATTTATTCGGTGCGGGTAAAATGTTTTTGCCACAGGTAGTGAAGAGTGCGCGTGTGATGAAAAAAAGCGTTGCGGTGTTGACACCTTTTATTGAGGAAGAAAAGAAAAATAATCCCAATGCAGCGCAGGGCGGAGCGGGAAGAATTTTATTAGCTACGGTAAAAGGGGATGTTCACGATATCGGAAAAAATATTGTGGGAGTTGTATTGGGATGTAATGGTTATGAAATAAAAGATTTGGGTGTAATGGTTTCTACAGATAGAATTCTGGATGAAGCAGAAAAATTTGGCGCTAATATTATCGGCTTATCCGGATTAATTACACCATCTCTCGATGAGATGGTGCATGTGGCGCATGAAATGAAACGCAGAGGAATGAAGCAGCCTTTACTCATTGGCGGAGCAACTACCAGCCGTATGCATACCGCCGTAAAGATTGCACCGCAATATGATCACGGGGTGATTCATGTGCTCGATGCTTCAAGAAGTGTTACTGTAGCAGGAAGTTTATTAAGTGAAGAACAGAAGAAGGATTATCTTAAAGGAATAGAGGTCGAGTACGCAAAGCTTAAAGAAGATTTTGAAAATAAAAAGCCAGTAAAGACCTACTTGAATTATGAGGCGGCAGTTTCGAATCGTGTAAAAATTGACTGGTCTGTCTATAAGCCGACGCAACCATCGTTTACCGGTACGCAATTTTTGAATGATTATGATTTGCATGAGATCAGAAGTTATATCGACTGGCAACCTTTTTTCATTGCATGGGAATTACATGGAAAATAT
>Ga0315906_10012023_pt1 | contig 10052 bp, 5 predicted proteins | sample LakEriMetagenome_4_FD_203526 | JGI IMG/M metagenome (GOLD analysis project Ga0315906, IMG submission 203526) | Freshwater fungal communities from buoy surface, Lake Erie, Ohio, United States - Buoy 2 MA122 | ecosystem: Environmental > Aquatic > Freshwater > Lake > Lake biofilm | place: USA: Lake...
GCTCAACTCGCGCGCCTCAGTTTGCAGCCGCCAATGCCGCGGCAACGGCTTTACGCCAACCCGCCTTTGCGTCATCCCGCACGCCCTGCGTCATCCGCGGCGACCAGCGCGCGCCTGTGATCGCGCCCGCACCGTCGAGCGAGGCAATGAGCCCCGCACCCAGTGCGGCGAGCTTGGCCGCGCCGAGCGCGGTGACCTCTTGGAATTTCGGACGCGCTACTTCGACGTCGCAAATGTCAGCGAGGGATTGCATCGCCCAGGCGTTCGCTGTGAGCCCGCCGTCAATGAGCAATGACTTGATCGCAGGAGCGCCGTCCGCGCGCAAAGCATCGAGCAGATCCGCTGTTTGATAGGCGACGGCTTCCAAGCCGGCACGGACGATGTGATCGAGCCGCGAGTCACGCGTCAGACCAATGATCGTGCCGCGCGCCTCCGCGTTCCATTGCGGAGCGCCCAGACCTGCAAACGCCGGCACAAGATAGACGCCGCCATTATCCGGCAACGCAGCGGCGATCGCTTCGGACTCAGCAGAAGTCTTGATCAGCCTCAGACCATCGCGCAGCCATTGCATCGTCGCGCCCGCCGAGAAGATCGAGCCTTCGAGCGCGTAGGCAAAATCCTGTTGCGCTTGATAGCCAATAGTCGCCAGCAGTCGATTGCGCGAATGCGGCTGCGTATCGCCCATGTTCATGACGAGAAACGCGCCGGTGCCGTATGTGACTTTCGCCATGCCAGGCTTGAGGCAGCCGTGCCCGACTAGTGCGGCGTGCTGGTCGCCGGCCATCCCATGAAGCGGAATGGCGCGACCTAAATGCTCTGGCGCCGCATCACCAAAATGCGCGTCGCAAGCAGCTGTCCTAGGCAGGAGCGCCGGTGGCACATTGAACAGTGCACACATCTCTTCGCTCCAGGCGCGCTTGGAGATGTCGAACAGGAGGGTGCGCGCGGCGTTGGTGACATCGCTCACGTGCGACGCGCCATTGGTGAGCCGCCACACGAGGAAACACTCGATTGTGCCGAACGCCAACTCGCCCTTCTCGGCTCGCGCCCGCAGCTTGGGATCGCGATCGAGTATCCAGGCGATTTTGGTGGCGGAGAAATAGGGGTCGAGCAGCAGGCCGGTGACTTGCTGGACGCGCGCTTCGTGCCCGGCTTCGCGTAAACCAGCACACACTTCCGATGTGCGACGGTCTTGCCAGACGATAGCCTTATGCACTGGGGCGCCGGTCTTACGATCCCAGACCACACTTGTTTCGCGCTGATTGGTGATGCCGATCGTGGCAATGTTTGCAGCGCCGCCGACCTTGGCGATGACATCGCGGCAAACGCTGAGTGTCGCCGCCCAAACCTCCTGCGCATCATGTTCCACCCAGCCGGGCTGGGGATAGTGTTGCTGGAGTTCGATCTGCGCTGTCGCGACGGGATTGAAGTCGAGATCGAAGGCGATCGCGCGCGTGGAGGTCGTGCCTTGATCAATGGCGAGGATGTGCGTGCTCATGCGCGCAGAAAAGGGCGGGGAGGCGCCAAGGTCAACCAAAGACCAGCGCCTCGCCTACGCCGGCGGCGCTTTAAGCGCCGGCCTCGACGCTCTTCGGTGCGGCGCGGAATGCGCTCGACGCCCCCGCGGACGCGGGCCATTGCGACATCGCGTTCGTCGGCGGTGACGGCCCGACCCGCGGCGGCCATAGTTTCCACCTCGGGGCGGATGGCGGCGAGCTTGACTGCGAGGTCATCGAGGTTCGTGGCCACGGGCGGCGCCTGCGGCAAACGCTTTGGCGGCGATGTCCAGCACCGCGCAGATGCGCTCACGATATTGGCGGGGCGCCAAGGGCAGGAACGCCCAGAGCGCCGCCAGCAAGAGCTCTTATGCATAAACCAGTTCAGCATGGGTTGCTGCTGTTAGCGGCGGTGCGCGCACGCGCGCGGCCGACGGCGACGCCGATGAGGCCAAGCGTCCACGCACTGCTCGGTCGGATAGATTGACGGCGCGCGAGAGCAAACCCGCGCGCCGTCAAAGATTTTCTAAATGAGGTGTGGGATTAGCCCGCGCACAATGCCCGCTTTGCCTCGTCGTATTCGCGCTTCATGCGCGCGATGCGCTCTGCGGCCGGAATGATCTCGTGCACGCCGCCGACGCCTTGACCGGCGCCCCAGATATCCTTCCAGGCTTTCGCCTTGGAGCCCTCGGCGCCCACAGCAAAGCTCATCTTGCTGGGGTCGCTCTGCGGCAGATTGTCCGGATCGAGGCCAGCGGCGGTGATTGAGCCCTTGAGATAATTGCCGAGCACGCCGGTGAAGAGGTTGCTGTACACAACATCGTTGGCGGAGCTGTCGACGATCATCTGTTTGTAGGCTTCAGGCGCGTTGGCTTCCGTGGTCGCGATAAAGGCCGAGCCGATATAGGCGAGGTCGGCGCCCATCGCTTGCGCGGCCAGAATGCCCCGCCCTGTCGAGATCGCGCCGGACACCAAAAGCGGCCCATCGAAGAATTCGCGGAGCTCCGAGATCAGCGCGAACGGCGAAAGCCCGCCCGCGTGGCCGCCCGCGCCTGCACATACCGCGATGAGGCCATCAGCGCCTTTCTCCAGCGCTTTCTTTGCGAACGCGACGTTGATGACGTCATGGAGCACAATACCGCCATAAGAGTGGATCGCTTCGTTGACGTCCGGGCGTGCGCCAAGCGAGGTGATGACGATCGGCACTTTGTGCTTCACGCAGAGCTCGACGTCCTGCTCTAAGCGCGCATTGGTCTTGTGAACAATCTGGTTGACGGCAAACGGCGCCGACGGCGCATCGGGATGTGCTGCATCATAAGCGGTCAGATCTGCCTTGATCTGCGTCAGCCATTCATCCAGCAACTCGACTGGGCGCGCGTTCAGCGCCGGGAACGAGCCGACGATGCCAGCCTTGCACTGCGCCGTTACCAGCGCGGGATTGGCGATGATGAATTGCGGGGCGCCGACAACCGGCAGGCGTAGCTTGTCGAAAATAGGCGGCAGCGCCATCATCACTCTCCCTTATTGCGCTCACCCGTAGCTTCTTGGCAAAAGCGCGTCGATACATTCCATTACGTAAACTGGAGCGGAAATGTCTGAGCCTCTGCACCTAGGCGAGCCGGCTGACGAGGCCGCCTGGCGGGCGTTGGTCGCGCAAGGGCTCAAAGGCGCCAAATGGGACCGACTTGTTGGCAAGACCAGCGACGGTATCGCGCTTGAACCGCTCTATCGCGAGACCGATGTCGCGACATCAAAAGATACCTCCGGTTTCCCTGGCGCGGCGCCCTTCGTGCGCGGCGCGCGCCAAGGCGCGTGGTTGATCCGTCAAGCCTATGCGCATCCCGATGCGCAGAAGGCGAACGCGGCAATCCTATCAGATCTCGCAGGCGGCGTCGGCGCGATCGAACTCGTGATCGATCCGAAGGGTGAACACGGCGTAGCGATCACCAATGCAGCCGCGCTCGACATCGTATTGGCCAATGTGATCCTTGAAGCGGCGCCCGTATCCCTGGACGCTGGCGCCTTCGGTTTGCAGGCGGCGCAATTGCTTGCGGCGAAGCTGCGCGGTGTTGCTGCGGCGGGGACTGCGTTCAACCTCGATCCGATCGGCGCGCTGATGCGCGATGGCGAGATTGGCGCAGGCGATATTGCAGCCGCTGCGCAATTCGCGGCGCGTGTGCGCAAAGAGCTGCCTGCGGCCACGGCGATCCGCATTGATGCGCGGCCGGTGCACGACGCTGGCAGCACCGAGGCGCAGGAGATCGCCGCCGCGCTTTCAAGCGCAATCGCCTACCTGCGCGCGCTGAAAGAGGCGGGCCTTGCTATTGAAGACAGCGCAGCGACTCTGGCGTTCGCCATCGGTATCGGTCCAGACGTGCTGATCGAAAGCGCGAAACTGCGCGCGCTTCGGCTGTGCTGGGCGCGCGTGCTTGAAGCGTCGGGCGCAGCGCCCGCAAAGCGCGCCGCTTACATTCACGCGTTCACCGGCGTGCGCATGCTGACGCGCCAAGACGCGCAGACCAACATCCTGCGCATCACTACAGCGGCGTTCGGCGCAGCGATTGGCGGCGCGGACGTGCTGACGACATCGAACTTTACCGACGCGCTCGGCGGCCCGACACCGTTCGCGCGGCGTGTGGCGCGGAACACGCAGCACGTCCTTCTCGAAGAATGCCGCCTGGGCCACGTCGCCGACCCAGCGGGCGGCTCGTGGTTCGTGGAAAAACTGACGCGCGACCTGGCCGACAAAGCATGGGCGCTGATGCAGGAGATCGAAGCGCAAGGCGGCATGCTCGCGGCGTTCCAAAGCGGCTCGCTACAAAACGCCATCGCCGAAGCACGCACGGCGCGTCAACGTGCGATCGCCACGCGGCGCGAAACCATCACGGGCGTCACGGACTTTCCCTTGCTGGGCGGAAAAGCGCCGGAGGTGGATCCATCGGACCGCCGGCTTCCAGCGGGCAAACCATCGGCGGCCAATGCACTTGCGCCGATCCGTTGGGCAGAACCGTTCGAACGCCTTTGTGATCGCGCAGCCGCCGCCAAGCCAAGGGTGTTCTTTGCAAACTTGGCGACGCTTGCTGAATTCGGCCCCCGCGCACAATTCTCGCGCAATTTGCTCGCGGTCGGCGGCGTCTCCAGCATCGGACCAGAAGACGCCTACGCGAGCATCGACACATTGATCGACGCGTTCAGCGCGTCCGGCGCCAAGGTGGCGCTGATCACCGGGCGAGATGCCGATTACGCCGATCACACGGAGAACGCCGCACAACGCCTGAAGGCGGCTGGCGCGGTTTGGGTCGCACTCGCCGGCAAGCCCGGCGAGCACGAAGCCAAGTGGCGCCGGGCGGGTGTCGATCAATTCGTCTTCGTCGGCCAGGACGTGGTGAAAGAACTTGAGACGCTGCACGCGGCGTTGGGGATTGCACAATGAGCTTGCCCGATTTCTCCAAGCTCGCACTGAGCGCTGACATCGCCGCGGCGCTGGCGCCGGTCGGCGAACCTTGGCTTTCGCCGGAAGGCATCGCGGTGAAGACGGCGTACACGGCCGCCGATCGCGCAGGTCTCGATTTCGTGGACGGTTTACCCGGCCTCGCGCCGTTCGGGCGTGGCCCCTATCCGACGATGTACGTGCAGCAGCCCTGGACTGTGCGTCAGTACGCCGGCTTCTCGACGGCCGAAGATTCCAACGCATTTTACCGGCGCAACCTCGCGGCGGGGCAAAAGGGTCTCTCTGTCGCGTTCGATTTGGCGACGCACCGAGGTTACGATTCCGATCACCCGCGCGTCGTCGGCGATGTCGGCATGGCCGGCGTGGCGATCGATTCCATCTATGACATGCGCACATTGTTCAGCGGCATTCCGCTTGATCAGATGAGCGTATCGATGACGATGAACGGCGCGGTGCTGCCTATCATGGCGCTCTATATCGTGGCCGGCGAAGAGCAGAACGTGGCGCACGCCAAACTGAGCGGCACGATCCAGAACGACATTCTCAAAGAATTCATGGTGCGGAACACGTTCATTTATCCGCCCAAACCGTCGATGCGGATCGTGGGCGACATCTTCGCCTACACCGCGGGCGAGATGCCGAAATTCAATTCGATCTCGATCAGCGGCTATCACATGCAGGAAGCCGGCGCGACCGCCGACCTGGAGCTTGGCTACACGCTGGCGGATGGCGTGGAATACATCCGCGCGGGCATCGCCGGCGGATTGGACGTCGATAAGTTCGCGCCGCGCCTCTCCTTCTTCTGGGCGATTGGCATGAACCCGTTCATGGAAATCGCCAAGATGCGCGCCGCGCGCCTGCTCTGGGCAAAACTCGTCGGCCAGTTTGGCGCGTCGGACAAATCGCGCGCGCTGCGCACGCACTGCCAGACGTCGGGCTGGTCGCTCACGGCGCAGGACGTTTACAACAACGCCGTGCGCACTTGTGTTGAAGCGATGGCGGCGGCTTATGGCGGCACGCAATCATTGCACACCAATTCGCTCGACGAAGCCTTGGCTTTGCCGACAGATTTTTCCGCGCGCATCGCCCGCAACACACAAATCCTGCTGCAAAGCGAAGGCGGCGTCTGCCGCCCGGCCGATCCGTGGGGCGGCTCGTATTACGTGGAACGCCTCACCGCCGATCTCGCGGCGAAGGCGTGGGCGCATATCGAAGAAGTCGAGAAACTTGGCGGCATGTCGGAGGCGATCGACCAAGGCTTGCCAAAAGCCCGCATCGAGGAAGCCGCCGCGCGCACCCAGGCGCGCATCGATACCGGGCGCCAAACCATCGTTGGCGTGAACAAGTATAAGCTCGACGAGGCGGAAGATATTCCGGTGCTGAAGGTCGACAACGCCAAGGTGCGCGCGATGCAGCTTGAGAAGCTTTCGCGCCTTAAAGCGGAGCGGAAACAAGTGGAAGTCGATGCGGTTCTTGTCGCGCTTGAAAACGGCGCGCGCGGCAAGGGCAATCTGCTTGAGCTTGCGGTGAACGCGGCGCGCGCGAAGGCGACGGTGGGCGAAATGTCGTCGGCGCTGGAGCGCGCGTTCAATCGCCACCAGCCGCCAATCCGTTTGGTGACGGGCGTATTCTCGCGCGAGGCCGGCGCCGACGTCGCCGTCGCGCGCGCGCGCCAGAGCGTCGCGGCGTTCCAGGAAGCGGAAGGCGCGCGCCCGCGCATTCTCGTCGCCAAGATGGGTCAAGACGGACACGATCGCGGGCAGAAAGTTGTCGCGAGCGCGTTTTCGGATATCGGCTTTGCGGTCGAGATCGGGCCGCTGTTTGCGACGCCCGAGGAAGTCGCAGAGCAAGCGATCGCCAAGGGCGTACACGTGGTCGGGGTGTCCTCGCTCGCGGCGGGGCATTTGACGCTGACGCCGGCGCTGCGCTCGGCCCTGCTCGAACGCGGCCGCGGCGACATCATGATCGTCGTCGGCGGCGTGATCCCCCCCGAAGACGTGCCGACACTGAAAAAGATGGGCGCGGCGGCAGTGTACCCGCCCGGCGGCGTGATCGCAGACATCGCGCAAGATTTGCTGAGCGCGCTGAATGAAAAGCTGGGCTATGCGCAGCCGGCGCGGAAAGGATGAGAATTCTCGCCACCGTCGTCGTTGCGTTGGCTATGATTGCGTGCGCGTCGCAACGCACTTCAGCTCCCGCCTTGACGGTTTCGACGCCAGTCGAGCGTCACCTGTTTTGCTCTTACCAGGAATTCGCAACGCTCAATTTGAGAAACTAATACCCTGCGGATATTCGTCCCGCCACGCAGGTGTTTGTCTTGATTGGTACGCGAGGAGACCCCAACCTGGTCGAACCGATACGACCGGGGTCAGCCGCCCGCAACGGCGCCTTCGAGCGCTTGGAGGGCTATATCTTTGATTGCGAGAGCCAAAGTATCCTGGGTGAGAGGCACAGAGTTTTGATGCGCACGTCCACAATATTCCTCACCCTCTCCGCCATCCTCGCGATCGCCTACGGCGCATTCGGCACAAGCCTCTACGAAGGCGCGCCGCCCTACGTGATCGGCACGATCTTCAAGACGTCGAGCATTGTCATTCTCGGGGCGCTTGCGCTCCTTGCACGCTCGCGCTTGTTGGCGGCGGGGCTTTTGTTTGGCGCGCTGGGCGATGCGTTGCTGGCGTGGAGCCCGGAGACATTTCTCTTCGGCGCGTTCGCGTTTCTGATCGGCCACCTCTTCTATATCACGCTCTTCCTGCGCAGCGGCTTAAGGCTCGGCGTTGCGCTAAAGAGCCCCCCGCGCGTGCTCGGCGCGCTCGCGCTGATCGTCGCGTGCTTTGTGATGACCTATCTGCTGGCGCCGCGCGACACTGCGATGTTCGCGCCGCTCGCGGTTTACGCCGGCGTGCTGACTTTGATGGCGCTCTGCTCGTTCACGCTGCCGGGGACGCGTTGGCTGGTGATGGCGGGGGCGGTGCTGTTCTTCATCTCAGACGGCTTCGTCGCCTGGAATATGTTCCACCCCGATCCTGACCCGACGCTCGCTTATTGGCGCAGCTTCGCCGGCTGGATGATCTATTGGGCTGGCCAAGCGGGGGTTTGCTGGGGCGCGTTGGGGCTGCATCGCGCGGAAATGAAATAGCTCGTCATTGCGGGGCAATGCAAAGCATTGAACCCGCAACCCAGGACAACCGCTCCGTCGCCCTGGGTTCGGGACCGCGCTCCGCGCGTCCAGAATGATGAAGTGTTTGAGTGCAGCGCAAATCATGAGCATGAAGGCGCATGATCGACCTCACCACCGCCCGCGAAACGCTGCAACGCGTGTTTGGTCACAGCGATTTTCGTGGGCTGCAGGCGAGCGTAATCGCCGAAGTGCTCGAAAGCCGCGATGTGATGGCTGTGCTGCCAACGGGCGGCGGCAAGAGCTTTTGTTATCAAATCCCCGCGATCTTGCGCCCAGGCTTAGGGCTCGTCGTCTCGCCTCTGATTGCGCTCATGCAAGATCAAGTGGCGGCGTTGCGTGCGGCGGGCGTGGCGGCGGCACGGCTCGATTCCACACTCGATCGCGACGCGCGGCGCGCTTGCCTGGACGACGCGCGCGCAGGCAAGCTTGAGTTACTCTACGTGTCGCCCGAAGGCCTGTTCGCGCAGGGCTTTATGGATTTCTTGGCGCAGTGCCCGATCGCGCTGCTGGCGATCGACGAAGCGCACTGCGTCAGCCAATGGGGCCACGATTTTCGCCCCGATTATCGCGCGCTGGGGCGCCTCGCGGACGTTTTCCCCAACGTGCCGCGCATGGCCGTCACCGCCACCGCCGATCTTAAGACGCAAGCCGACATCCGCACCCAGCTGCGGCTCGAACACGCCAAGAGCTTCATCGATTCCTTCGACCGCCCGAACCTTGTGCTTTCAGCGGAGCGCAAATCGACCAAGTCACAAGAGCGCATCTACGATCTCGTGCGCGCCCGGCGCGGCAAGTCCGGCATCATCTATGCGGCGACGCGCGATAACGTAGATAAGACCGCAGCCGCGCTGCAAGCTCTGAAGGCGCCAGCACTGGCCTACCATGCAGGGCTCGACGCCGGATTACGCGCGGAGCGACAGCACAAATTCCAAGAAGAGGACGATGTGGTGATGGTCGCCACCATCGCCTTCGGCATGGGCGTCGATAAGCCAGACGTGCGCTATGTGATCCACGCGGATGCACCCAAGAGCATCGAAGCGTATTGGCAAGAAGTCGGACGCGGCGGACGCGATGGCGAGACGGCCGAGGGATTTTGCATCTATTCCGCAGCCGACTTACGCCGCTCTGTGATGTTCGCCAACCAATCGAGCGCGACCGAGCAAGTCAAAGCCGTACAGATCAAGAAGGCGCGCCAGCTCTTTGCCTATCTCGACGGCCTCACCTGCCGCCGCGCAGGCGTGCGGCGCTATTTTGGCGAGGAAGGCGTCGAGGCGTGCGGCGTGTGTGACATTTGCACTGATCCCCCCGTCTCTATCGATGCGACAGAGCTTGCCGCCAAGGCGATCTCGGCAGTCATGCGCATGGATCAGCGTGTCGGGCGCGGGCGGGTCGTGAACCATTTGCTGGGTCGCACCGGCGATGGGCTCGATGAGCAATATGCCACGCGCACCACCTTCGGCATCGGCGCCGACCAGCCCGAGCCGATCTGGCGCAACGTGATCGAGCATTTGCTGTTTGAAGGCGTGCTCAGCGAAGGCGATGATCAACGCCCGACGCTCTCCATCGGCGACGAGGAGGCTGTGCGCGCGATTTTTCGCAAGGAGCGCGCTATTCGCATTCGCGAAGCCGCGAAGAGTACACGCCGCACTAAGGAAGATCGCCGCGCTTCACGCGACGCCAAGGGCGCCGTGAAGGCGGGCTTCAGCGGCGCGGATGGAAAGCTCTTCGAGGCGCTGCGCTCTTGGCGTCGCGATGCGGCGCAAACCCAAGGCGTTCCGCCCTACGTCATCCTGCACGATGCGACTTTAGCCGCGATTGTAAGCGCAAAGCCCTCGGACCTCGGTGGGCTCGGCAAAGTTCCGGGCATCGGCGAAGCTAAACTCAAGAAATATGGCGCCGAGGTGCTCGCCGTTGTGATCGCAGG
>Ga0315906_10012027_pt1 | contig 10050 bp, 8 predicted proteins | sample LakEriMetagenome_4_FD_203526 | JGI IMG/M metagenome (GOLD analysis project Ga0315906, IMG submission 203526) | Freshwater fungal communities from buoy surface, Lake Erie, Ohio, United States - Buoy 2 MA122 | ecosystem: Environmental > Aquatic > Freshwater > Lake > Lake biofilm | place: USA: Lake...
TCAACCCCGAGAAAATACCCGCATTCAGCCGCTCGCCGTTCAAATCGGCACCAAACAAAATCGGCCGCAAAGCCGCACCAATGCTTGATGTCAGGCTTGGCATCGTGTGTTTAACCGGACAGTAGTGGGGGCGGCCGTGTCTTGCAGCGTGTCGGTGTGGACGGTGCTCATGCGGCGGCTCCCTTGACGATGTGGATGATGTCCAGCCCGGCGGTCTTGGTGTCGGCCCCGGCGGCCACCTTGATGGCGGCGCGCACCCGGTTGTAGGTGCCGCAGCGGCAGATGTTGGTCATCGCCGCGTCAATATCGGCGTCGGTGGGCTTGGGCTTGTCCTTGAGCAGCGCGGCGGCGGTCATGATCATGCCGCTCTGGCAGTAGCCGCACTGCGGCACGTCCAGCGCCACCCAGGCCTTCTGGAGCGGGTGGCTGCCGTCCGGCGACAGGCCCTCGATGGTGGTGATCTTCTGGCTGGGCTGCACGGCGGCGGCGGGCAGCACGCAAGAGCGCACGGGTGCACCGTCGATGTGCACGGTGCAGGCGCCGCACTGGGCCACACCGCAGCCATACTTGGTGCCGGTCATGCCGAGTTGCTCACGGATCACCCACAGCAGCGGGGTGTCGGGCTCGGCCTGGTAGTTCATCACCTTGCCGTTGACGTTCAATTGGGGCATCTCAGACTCCGTGGGGCGACAGAAGCGGTTTGTCGCACGGCAGAGCCCTGCCGGGGCTAGTGATAATCAACAAGACCCCTTGAATTTCCGGGAATCTCCTTGGTCACCCCCACCGCTCCCGCTGCCGCCGCTCTGGCCTGCACCGCACTCATCGACAGCGACCACCCGCACGTGCAGGGCTTCGCCCGCCAACACGCCCTGGGCGCGGGCGACCGCGAGCGGGCGGTAGCGTTGTACTACGCCGTGCGCGACGGCTTCCGCTACGACCCCTACCGGATCGACCTCTCGGTGGCCGGCATGCGCGCCAGCCATGTGCTGGAGATCGGCGTGGGCTGGTGCGTCACCAAGGCGGCGTTGCTGGCGGCCGCGGCCCGGGCCGCCGGCATCCCGGCCCGCGTAGGTTACGCCGACGTGCGCAACCACCTGAGCACCGAGCGCATGCGCCAGACCATGAAGACCGACCTCTTCGTCTGGCACGGCTACACCGAGCTGTGGCTGGACGACGCCTGGGTCAAGGCCACGCCGGCCTTCAACATCGAGTTGTGTGACCGCTTCGGCCTGCTCCCGTTGGAGTTCGACGGCCGTGTCGACTCGCTCTACCACCCCTTCGACAAGGCCGGCCAGCGCCACATGGAGTACGTGTACGAGCACGGCAGCTTCGACGACATGCCGCTGCAGCGCATCGTCGACGACTTCGATCGCTACTACCCTGGAATGGTGGCCATCGGCAACCCGCTGAAGTCGGCCAGCTTCGAGGCCGATGTGGGGCGCGAGACGGGCTGAGCGCCTGTCTTGAAATCCCGCTGCCTCACCCCAATTGGGGCTTTCCGAAGGCGAGCGCCTCCCGCCGCCGACATCACCTCAACCCTGAGAACCCATGGACAAGAAGACCCACTCCTTCCAGGCCGAGGTGCAGCAGATCCTGCACCTCGTCACCCATTCGCTGTACTCCAACAAGGAAATCTTCCTGCGCGAACTCGTCTCCAACGCCTCAGACGCCTGCGACAAGCTGCGCTTCGAAGCCCTGGACAACGCCGCGCTGTACGAGGACGCGCCCACGCTGGAAGTGCGCGTCTTCTTCGACGCCGAGGCCAAGACCCTGACCATCCGCGACAACGGCATCGGGATGAGTGAGGAAGAGGCCATCGCGCACCTGGGAACGATCGCCAAGAGCGGCACGCGCGAGTTCATGTCGCGCCTGGAAGGTGACCAGAAGAAGGACGCCAACCTGATTGGCCAGTTCGGCGTGGGCTTCTACTCCGGCTTCATCGTGGCCGACCGCATGACGGTGGAGACCCGCCGCGCCGGCCTGCCTGCTGAGCTGGGTGTGCGCTGGAGCAGCACCGGCACGGGCGATTTCGAGGTCGAGACCATTGACAAGCCCGCGCGCGGCACCGATGTCATCCTGCACCTGCGCGAGGACGAGGCGGAGTTCCTGTCCACCTGGAAGCTGAAGTCCATCATCAGCAAGTATTCCGACCACATCTCCCTGCCCATCCTGATGAAGAAGGAGGAGTGGGACGCCGAGGCCAAGAAGCAGGTGGTCCGGGACGAGTGGGAAACCGTCAACAAGGCCGCCGCCTTGTGGGCCCGCTCCAAGAGCGACGTGACCGACGCGGAATACCAGGCGTTCTACAAGCAGATCAGCTACGACAGCGAAGCGCCGCTGGCCTACACCCACAACCGCGTGGAAGGCCGCACCGAGTACACGCAGCTGCTGTACGTGCCGGCCAAGGCGCCGTTCGACCTGTGGAACCGCGACAAGCGCGGCGGCGTCAAGCTGTACGTCAAGCGCGTGTTCATCATGGACGACGCCGAGGCGCTGATGCCGGTGTATCTGCGCTTCGTCAAGGGCGTGATCGATTCGGCCGACCTGCCGCTGAACGTCAGCCGCGAACTGCTGCAGGAAAGCCGCGACGTCAAGGCCATCCGCGAGGGCTCCACCAAGCGCGTGTTGTCCATGCTGGAGGATGTGGCCGAGAACCAGAAGGACAAGTACGCGGAGTTCTGGAAGCAGTTTGGTGCCGTCCTGAAGGAGGGCGTGGGCGAGGACTTCGGCAACCAGGAGCGTCTGGCCAAGCTGCTGCGCTTTGCCTCCACGCAGGCTGCGAATGACGATCAAGGCGTGTCCTTCACTGACTACGTCGGCCGCATGAAAGAGGGCCAGGACGCCATCTACTACATCACCGCCGACACCCTGGCTGCGGCCAAGGGCAGCCCGCAGCTCGAGGTCTTCAAGAAGAAGGGCATCGAGGTGCTGCTGCTGACCGACCGCGTGGACGAGTGGATGCTCAGCCACCTGCACGAGTTCGACGGCAAGCCGCTGCAAAGCGTGGCCAAGGGCGCCTTTGATCTGGGCAAGCTGCAGGATGAGGAAGAGAAGAAGCAGGCTGAAGCCGCGGCCGAGTCCTTCAAGCCCGTGCTGGAGAGGCTGCAGGCCGCGCTCAAGGACCGCGCCAAGGATGTGCGCGCCTCCACCCGCCTGGTGGACTCCCCCGCCTGCCTGGTGGTGGAAGACGGCGCCATGAGCGGCCATCTGGCGCGCATGCTCAAGCAGGCCGGCCAGTCCGCACCGGAGACCAAGCCGATCCTGGAGGTCAACCCAGGCCACGCCTTGGTCAAGAAGCTGGAGTCCGATGCGCAGTTCGACGACCTGGCCCACCTGCTGTTCGACCAGGCCGTGCTGGCCGAGGGCGGGCAGCTCGAAGACCCTGCAGCGCATGTGCAGCGCATGACGCGGCTGCTGACGGCTTGAAGGGCTGATGGGCTGAAGGCCAGAAGGTCTGGAGCCCTGCTGTCGTGAGCGGTTCCGGCCGTCTGCCGCCCGGGCCCAACGTGGGCACGCAGTTGATGGCGCGGCGAAGGGCTGGCGCGCGCCGGCCCGCGGCGGGCCGCGCCGCGCCAGTGACGAAACGGGCGACGGGAGCTTCGCAGTCCGCCCCGGCCACGGATGCTGAAACCTGGTTTGCCGCCCAGGGCTGGCAGCCCTTTTCCTTTCAACTTGAGGTCTGGGCCCATATGGCCGCGGGCCGCAGCGGCCTGCTGCATGCCACCACCGGCGCAGGCAAGACGCTGGCGGCCTGGTTCGGCGCCCTGGCCGTGTGCAGAGCCGAGCCAGCGGCTGCGGCTGCAGGTGCGGGTGCGGGTGCGGGTGCGGGTGCGACCGGCCCGCGCGTGCTGTGGATCACGCCCATGCGCGCGCTGGCGGCGGACACCACGCTGGCTTTGCAGGCGGCGGCCGACGGTGTGGGCATGGGCTGGGCCGTGGAGCAGCGCACGGGCGACACCGCAGCAGCGGCCAAGGCGCGCCAGCGCAAAACCTGGCCGCTGGCCCTGGTGACCACGCCCGAGAGCCTGAGCCTGATGCTGGCCATGGCCGACAGCGCCGCCGTGCTGGGCGGCGTGCAGGTGCTCATCGTGGACGAGTGGCACGAGTTGCTGGGCAACAAGCGCGGCACCCAGGTGCTGCTGGCGCTGGCGCGGTTGCGCCGCCTGAACCCCCGGCTGCGGGTGTGGGGTCTGTCAGCCACGCTGGGCAACCTGGAGGAGGCCTGTGCGGCCTTGACCTGGGGTGGCGTCTCGGTCGGTGAAGATGGCTCGCGACTGTCTGGCGTGGGTGATGCACCCGAGCCGGGAGGCGTCATCGTCCGCGGCGCGGTCCCCAAGGCACTGATGGTGGACAGCCTCATCCCGGCCACCATGGAGCGCTTCCCCTGGGGGGGCCACCTGGGCCTGCGCCTGCTGGACCAGGTGGTCGCCGAGCTGGAGGGCAGCGCTGTCAGCCTCGTCTTCACCAACACCCGTTCCCAGGCCGAGCTCTGGTACCAGGCCCTGCTGGAAGCACGGCCTGATTGGGCCGGACTGATCGCGCTGCACCACGGCTCGCTGGACCCTTCGGTGCGCCAGTGGGTGGAAGCCGGGCTGAAGGCCGGGCAGCTCAAGGCCGTGGTCTGCACCTCCAGCCTGGACCTGGGCGTGGACTTCCTGCCCGTGGAGCGCGTGTTGCAGATCGGCTCGCCCAAGGGTGTGGCGCGGCTGCTGCAGCGCGCCGGCCGGTCGGGCCATGCGCCGGGGCGGCCTTCGCGCATCACGGTGGTGCCCAGCCAGGCGCTGGAGTTGCTGGAGGCCGCGGCCGCGCGCCGTGCTGCGGCAGCAGGGCGCATCGAGCGCCGCGAGCCCCCGCCCTGGCCGCTGGACGTGCTGGTGCAGCACCTGCTCACACTCGCCGTGGGCCCGGGCTTCGAGCCCGATTCGCTGTTCGAGGAAGTCAAGAGCGCCTGGCCCTACCGCGACCTGGACCGCGAGAGCTTCGACTGGTGCCTGGGCTTCACGGTGCACGGCGGGGCCTCGCTGGCGGCCTACCCCGAGCACCACCGCATCGTCCCCGACGAAGCTGGCATCTGCAGGGTGGCGAACCCGGCCGTGGCGCGCCGCCACCGCATGAGCATCGGCACCATCGTCTCGGACACGGCCATGAGCGTGCAGTGGCTCAACGGCGGACGCATCGGCAGCGTGGAGGAGAGCTTCATCGCCAGCCTGCGCGAGGGCGACTGCTTCATCTTCAGCGGCCGCGTGTTGCAGCTGGTGCGGGTGCGCGAGCTCACGGCCTATGTCACCAAGGCGCCCGGCCACCAGGGCGCCGTGCCCGTGTGGCAAGGCGGCAAGATGCCGCTGTCCAGCGAGCTGGCCGACATGGCGCTGGCCTTGCTCGATGAAGCGGACGCTTTGATGAGCCGGCCTGGCCCCAGTGTCGTCACGGCTTCGTCGGCTGTCAGTGCCGATCCGGTTGCTGCTTCCGTCCCCGTGGCGTCATCGCAGCTGGCGCAGCACCCCGATCCCGAACTGCGCGCCCTGGCACCTCTGCTGGCGCTGCAGGCTGAAGCATCGGCCTTGCCCTGCGCAAGGCGGATCGTGTTCGAGATGATCGAGTCCGACGAGGGCCACCACCTGTTCTGCTACCCGCTCGCGGGGCGCATGGTGCACATCGGCCTGGGTGCGCTGCTGGCCTGGCGCGCGGCGCGTCAGCAGACGGGGACCTTCAGCTTGTCCATGAACGACCATGGTTTCGAACTGCTCTCGCGCCAGCGTTTCGACTGGCCGGCGCTGCTGGAGCCGGCCGGACCGGGCTCCTGGCCCCAGGGCCTGCTGAGCCAGGAGCAATTGGTCCCCGACATCCAGCAGGCCTTGAATGCCACGGAGCTGTCACTGCGGCGCTTTCGTGAGATCGCCCGCGTGGCCGGCCTGGTGTTCACCGGCTATCCCGGTGCCAGCCGCAGCGCGCGGCAGGTGCAGGCCTCGGCCAAGCTGTTCTTCGACGTCTTCCGCCAGCACGACCCCGGCAACCTGCTGCTGGCCCAGGCCGAGGCCGAGACCCTGGCACAGGAACTGGACGTGGAGCGCCTGCAGCGCTGCCTGGCGCGCATGGCGGCGTCTGCACAGCTCAGCTTCACCCGGCCCCAGCGGCTCACGCCTTTCGCCTTCCCGCTGATGGTGGAACGTCTGCGCGAACGCGTCACCACCGAGCAGCTCCACCAGCGCGTCCAGCGCCTGCTGGCCGAGATGGAGGCGGCGCAGCAGCACACGTCCCCAGGCCCTGCCGCGACGGCCGGCGTTCCGCCGCGCAGACGCCGTTCAGCCCGCGTGCGCCGCCCCAGCCCATGACCGATCCGGCCCCTCTGCCCGCATCGCCTTCGCTGGCACCCTGCGCCACGGATGCGCTGCACCCGCTGCCTGACGGCCGTGCCCTTCACCTGCTGCCCGAGCGGGCCGCCTGGCTGCCCGATGCGGGCTTGCTGCTCGTGGCCGATGCGCACTTCGGCAAGGCCGCCAGCTTCCGCCGCCTGGGCGTGCCGGTGCCGCAGGGCACCACCGACGCCAACCTGGCCCGGCTGGACGTGCTGCTGGCCCGGCTGCCGGGCGTGCATGCGCTGGTGTTCCTGGGCGATTTTCTTCACGCCGCCAGCGGCCGTGCGCCCGCCACGCTCCAGGCGCTGCAGACCTGGCGCCAGCGCCACGCCGGTCTGGCGCTCACGCTGGTGCGTGGCAACCATGACAGCCACGCGGGCGATCCACCGGCCGCCCTGGGCATCGAGGTGGTGGGGGAGCCCTGGCTGCACGCCGGCCTGGCCCTGTGCCACGACCCCGCCACGCCCCGGCCAGGGGGCGTGCCCTGCATCGCCGGGCATCTGCATCCTGTGGCCCGCCTGGGGCGCGGCTTCGACGCGGTGCGCTTGCCTTGCTTCCACGCCCGCGTCGACGGTGCGCTGGTGCTGCCGGCCTTCGGGGAGTTCACGGGTGGCGCCCTGGTGCGTGCCGCCTCAGGAGATGCGGTCTACCTGGTCGCGCACATGCGCGTGGCGCCGCATCCGCACCACCGTAGGGTGTCCTGAAATTTCGAACGGCAAGTTGACCGCTGTCGCACCTGCGGGCGAGCCTGTCTTGAGATGATCCACATCGGCCCCAGGCACAGTGCCTGCAAAGGCCCGCTCATCGCAACAGGAACTCCCATGCTCTTCGACCCCGTGCTCGTGCGCTCTCTGCCCCTGGCCAACCGGGCGGTGATGAACCCGATGACGCGCAGCCGCGCGGTGCACGCCGCCACGCCCAACGCGCTCATGGCCACCTACTACGAACAGCGCGCCACGGCCGGTCTCATCATCACGGAGGGCACCTCACCCTCGCCCAACGGCCTGGGCTATGCCCGCATCCCCGCGCTCTACAACGACCAGCATGTCCGGGGCTGGAAGCTCGTCACCGATGCCGTGCACGCCCAGGGTGGACGCATCGTGGTGCAGCTCATGCATACCGGCTGCGTCACGCACCAGGCCAACCTGCCGGCTGGGGCCCGGGTGGTCAGCTCGGTCAGCGGCGTGTGCCCAGGACAGATGTGGACCGATGCCCAAGGGATGCAGCCCCACACCGAGGCCCAGGGCATGACCGAGGCCGAGATCGGGCAGGCGGTGGCGGAGTTCGCCCAGTCCTGCCGCCTGGCCATGGAGGCGGGCTTTGACGGCGTGGAACTGCATGCGGCCAACGGGTATCTGATCGAGCAGTTCCTGAACGCCAACGTCAACACCCGCACCGACGGCTACGGCGGCAGCAACGCCGGGCGCAACCGCTTCGCCCTGGAGGTGGCCCGCGCCGCCGCGCAGGCCATCGGCGCGCACCGCGTGGGCATCCGACTGTCACCCCACGGTGTGTTCAACGGCACCGGTCACTTCCCCGAGGCTGACGAGCAGTTTCGAGCCCTGGCCCAGGATCTGTCGGACCTGGATTTGATGTACCTGCACGTGCTGGACCACTCGGCCCTGGGGGCACCGCCCGTGCCCGCATCCCTCAAAGCGGAGATGCGCGCGCTCTTCAAGGGCCCCTTCATCCTGGCCGGAGGGTTCGACCGCGACAGCGCCGAGCAGGCTCTGCTGGAGGGCCGTGCCGACCTCATCGGCTTTGGCCGCCCCTTCCTCGCCAACCCCGACCTGGTCGCCCGCATGATGGCAGGTGCTGCCCTGAACGCGCCTGACATGAGCACGTTCTACACCGCCGACGCCAAGGGCTACACCGACTACCCCGCGCTGGCGGCTTGAACGGGCGGGCTGACCAGGTCCGGCCTCGGGTCAGCTCATCCGGTCGATCTGCTCTCGCAACTGCACCGTCTGGTCGGCCCAGTGGTTGGGGGTGCCGAAGCTAGGAAAGGCGATGGGGAAGGCCGGGTCGCTCCAGCGCTGCGCGATCCACGCGCTGTGGCGCAGCAGGCGCAGGGTGCGCAGCGGCTCGATGAGCTGCAGTTGCGCGTCGTCGAAGTCCATGAAGTCCTCGTAGCCGCGCAGCAGGGACTGCAGTTGTCGGCGTCGGTCCTCGCCTTCGTGGCCGTCCAGGAACAGCCAGAGGTCCTGCATGGCCGGGCCGCTGCAGGCGTCGTCAAAGTCGACCAGGTGCAAGGTCTGCTCGCGTTCCAGCAGGTTGCCGCGGTGGGCGTCGCCATGCAGGCGCTGTAAGGTGCCTCCCGCTCGCTCGAAGGCCCGGGTCACGCCCTCCATCGCCGTGCGGGCAGCATGCTCCCAGCGCGGGGCCTGGGCCGCGTCCACCACCTGCGAGGCCAGCAAGGTGTCGATCGCCTGGAGGCCCAATGCTGGCGAAAGCGTCAGGCGGTGGGTGAAGGCCTGCTGCGCCCCCACGGCATGAACGCGGCCGATCAACCGGCCCAGTCGCTCGAAAGCCTCGGGGGATTCGATGTCGGGGTCGCGCCCACCGAGCCAGGGGCTTACACTGATGCGGTGGGAGTCGCCTTCCCGGGGCTGCCAGTGCAGCAGGGTGGCCGCCGGGCCGCTGATCAGGGCGTTGGCAGGGGCGGGCGGCAGCAAGCGCATGGGCAGCGGCGCCATCACGGCCACTTCGGCCGCGGCGAGCTCCAGGGTGAAGCCGTGCTCTTCGTGGATCTGGGCATCGGTCCAGCGCCCTGGGCGGTAGAACTTGCCCACCACCGCACCGCCATCCTCCAGCATCAGGCGAAACACCCGGTTCTCGTAGGAGTTGAGCTGGAGGATGCGGCCGTCGCCGCGCAGGCCCACGGCGTCCAGGGCCTCGAGCACGGTGTCGGGCGTCAACTCACCGTAGGCGGCAGGGGATGTCTTCATGCGCGGTGGTCCAGGCAGCTATACTACGAGGCTTTTCCCGAAAACGGCGGGGAAGAGTTCGTTGACCTGAGAGGCCGCCCGCGGTGCCAAGCCGCGGACCCACAAGCGGCGCCAAGGGCGCGAGGCATGCAAGTGCCCTGAACAGCCGGAATCCGGCGTGTTGTCCCTGCTGACGCACGCCACTTGGAAGACCCTCATGAAGACCTTCAGCGCCAAGCCGGCCGAAGTGGTGCACGAGTGGTTTGTGATTGACGCCACCGACAAGGTGCTCGGACGTGTTGCCAGCGAAGTGGCACTCCGTTTGCGCGGCAAGCACAAGGCCATTTACACGCCCCACGTCGACACCGGCGATTTCATCGTCATCGTCAACGCCGACAAGATCCGCGTCACCGGCACCAAGGCCACCGACAAGATCTACTACCGGCACTCGGGCTACCCCGGCGGCATCTACGCCACCGCCTTCAAGGACATGCAGGCCAAGCATCCCGGCCGTGCCATCGAGAAGGCCGTCAAGGGCATGCTGCCCAAGGGCCCGCTGGGCTACGCGATGATCAAGAAGCTGAAGGTGTACGCCGGTGCCACGCATCCGCACACCGCCCAGCAACCCAAACCGCTCGAGATCTGAGGACGGCCATGATCGGACAATGGAATTACGGCACCGGCCGCCGCAAGTCGTCGGTCGCCCGCGTGTTCATCAAGAAGGGTTCTGGCGTCATCGAGGTCAACGGCAAGCCGCTGGACCAGTA
>Ga0315906_10012028_pt1 | contig 10050 bp, 15 predicted proteins | sample LakEriMetagenome_4_FD_203526 | JGI IMG/M metagenome (GOLD analysis project Ga0315906, IMG submission 203526) | Freshwater fungal communities from buoy surface, Lake Erie, Ohio, United States - Buoy 2 MA122 | ecosystem: Environmental > Aquatic > Freshwater > Lake > Lake biofilm | place: USA...
CCAACTCATAAATGAATAGTTTTATTGTGTTTGAAAATTTGTGAAGATATGTAAATATACGAAAAATTTTTGAGACCGCCAAAAAAATATCAAAATATTTTTTAATATGTTGACAATCAATGAGTTACGCAATAAAAAAAGGCTTAATATATAAGCCTTTGATTATCAACCAGTTATAAAAATGGGTATTTTTACGCTATTTTTGTACTTTATAGGGTAAAATCTTCATCATTTTTTAAACCCTTTGGAACTGCCGTTTGTGCTTTGTTTCCAACGACAGTAATTTTCGTTTGCGGTTGCTGTTGTTTTTCTAAAATTTCGTTTTGCTTTTTTAACAGGTCTCTAATTTCATGTAGAGTTACTAATATATCAAATTCGTGTTTCATATTATTCAGTTTCTTCGGAAATTATTGTACCATATTCTTTTGCTGCTTTTGGATTTCTTTCCATAAAGATTTCGTAAGCGACCTGATACCTACCTAACTCAATTTGAGCTGGGAATAATTCATCATAAAGAGAGTCACATCTTTTTTGTAGGGAATCAATTGTATGTGCTTTGGTGATATCACCACCACCTAAAACTTCAATCTTTTGTTCACTTCGTAATTTTGCTAATTCTTTTTGTTGAAAATAACAAATCGTTAATACGGCTACTGCGCCCGTTCCAACAATTGCTTTCTGATACTTTGCGATAAATTCTTTCATAACTTTTTATTTTAAATTTAAAAATCTCCTTCTGTGTGTACTATATTATCATCCCAACCATCCATTCCGGCATTAGTAGGTACTTTATCCCAATCGGTATTTTTTCCATCCCAATTTAGGAAATCCTCACCTCTGTAATCAGGGTGATTTTCTTTCATATCATCAATACCTTTTACCCACGACCATGAAAGTAAAGCAGCGGCGGCAACAATAAACAAAACAACAACAAACATAAAATATATAATAAAGGGTTAGTAATCAATCCCACCACGATCTCATATCAGTACCATCGTATTTTTTTCCGTACTTTTTTGAGTATCTGGTTCCTTTAAAGATTTCCCAAAGTTCTTTCCATTCAGCATCTTCTATTTCCTTTGCTCTTTGAAATACTTTGCGATTATGTTCTTTTTCTTCAGGTGTATCTTTATCTAATAAACGATAATTTCCACCATCAACTTCTTCAAATTCCCAATCGTGCATTACCAATTCACCTAATTCGATTTCTGCTTTGGCAACATAGTTATCTTCTTTGTTATTTTGAAGTAACTCCAATGCTCTTCGTATTGCTTTCACTTTTGGTTCTCTAGTCTCACTAACTTCCATACCTTTGGTACTCATACCGGATTCCATAATAGTTAAAGACCTTTCTAACATATTAAGGGTAAATCGGTAATCCCACCAATGATGTGACCAAAGTTGTTTTCTAAATTTCCAAATGTTTGTAAAAAAGTGTGGAATGTCATAACGGAATAAGGAATAAAATCTGTAAACCTTACTTTCATGCCAAGCTAACCTTTTTAGTGATTTTGTGAAACTATCTGTAAATTGGACATCCATAACTATTTGTTTTTATTGTTTTTCTTAAATAAATCTGATAATTTTTTTGTAGGTCTTTTTGTAATCAATTTACCATCTTCTGTTTCTTGCATCAATGGTGCTCTCCACAATTCGTATGCTATCCAAAATGCTGTTAAAATAAAACCAATTCCTAACCATTTCATACTTTATTGTTTGTTTTGCTTCATAATGTTATATCTGCGATGTCGTTCTTCTTCTGAAAGAATTTGCTCCGGTGCGTATGTATGTTCGATATTAACTTTCATACAAGTTTCCGGTAATTTATGATTTCGGAAATAGTTGTTTATATATCCAATTATATTAGCCGCACCAATTGGATTTGCAGAATGTACATAGATAGTTGGTAACGGAATGCTTTTTGTCATTGCTTCCGCCACCAAATATCTTGCACAATCCATACCAGTTTTTTCAGGTATACGATTGTAATCTAATTCATAGTTAGGTTTAACATTAGTATAATATTCAATCATTGCGCCTTCACCCAAATCGTGGTCTAAACTAATTACTTCATAGTTTTCTAAACCATTAAGTCTAATGTGTGCTACAAATTCATCATAGTTTCTAACCACTTGCCAATGTTCACTATTTGGTATTCTAACATCATCCAAATATAACCACACTTTATGTTTATTTATCATACAAAAAATTTAATTCCCTACCTGTAAAATTGTAATCAAATGTTATAGGTTCGTTATAAACTTCATATCTCAAATTACAACTACACCCATTAAAGGTGTATATATCACCCCATTCATCTTTATAAGGCATCGTTCCCCAACCATATGCTTCGTGAATATGACCGGCAAAATGTAAGTGAGGCTTTACTTCATGTAATCTATGATAGAGGTCTGCACATCCTACATTTTGATTTGTGTTAGATGCTCTATCACAATACCCATAAATTGGACTGTGTGTAATTACAATATCAGTATCTTTTGGTATATGATTCCAAATTGAATTAATATCATAACCTCTATCGGCATTGAATGCCCAACCATATCCGAATGAAGGACTAAAAGGTGAACCCCATATTTTTACATCATCCAATAATACAAAACTATTTTCTAAATAAAATACATTTTGATTAAGTCCTGTTTCCAATAATACTTCCAACCATTGTGGTTTTCCGTTTGCAGGATTTTGATTTGAATAAGGCTTTCTATCAAAGTATTCCGATTTATTTTTAAGTAGTATTTCCGATTCAAAAGTCAAATCGTGATTACCTGCAATAAATACTTTATTAGTATAGTTATCAATTTCATTAAACCATTTGATAAACCCTTCAACTTCATGCTCTCTACCGATAGATGTAAAATCACCAGAGTGAATTAAAAGGTCACCACCCGGCAGTTTCCCATTCAGCTGCTTATGTTTGTTGTGAGTATCGCTAATGTGTGTTATTCTCATTTTCATTTTCGTATTCTTTTTGTCCTACATACTGATATGCATCTAATACTTGTCCTAATGCATATTCGATTCTAAATTTAATTTCTTTATCTTTTTGGGATAAAGGATGCTCTACACAATGGTCATTCAGGGTACATGCAATCACATGCAATCTGTCCATTAATTCTAAATAGTGTCCTGGATTAATTTCTATCTTTTCCATAATCAAATATAAATAAAAAACCCCAAATTACCAAATGTATTTGGGGATTGCGGAGAGATAGGGATTCGAACCCCAGATACCTTTTACAGTATGCCGGTTTTCAAGACCGGTGCAATCAACCAACTCTGCCATCTCTCCCTAAAAGTAAATTTATTTCCATTGTTTTATTCGTTTGAAAATACTTTTCTAATAAAACTTTGTTATTTTTACTTTTTTCATATGCTTTTTTAAACATATCATCAAATTCGGTATCCGATGCTGTTTTTAAAAAATTAATAAATTTATGATAGTTTTCATTCCACTTTTTAGGATTATGTTTTAGGTATTCAACCGCTGGTATATTATCATCATTATATTCACCAAATTCTGAATTTAAAAAATAAAATCCATAATCTGCTAATTCTTTATATACATCTGATTGTAATAAAACATAACAAGGTGTAGAAACCATCAATGCTTTTAATGTCTTTTCACTTAAAAAATGATTCATTTTTTCATCATGCATTGTTGGGTCCTGTGTTTCCGTTACAATATTAAATTTACATATATTATAATCATAAAAAAATGGCATATGATAATAATTGTAATTCACATAGTACCAAAACCAATCCGATTCAGAATATTCTTTTTCATAAACTTTTCCAGTTGATATTGCTTTTTTTATCAACATAGTCCTACTTGTATGTAGGCCTGCATTTTTAGAATATAAAAATACTTTATTTTCTCTATTAGATATATCTAATTTATTTTCTCCAGGCTGATAATAGCAAAATCCAAACTTATGATAAAAATATGTAAGAGAATACATAAAGCTTAAAACAATTTTACTTTTGTTTTCTTTTACCCAACTTTCGCCATTTCTATTTACTATACTTCCTCCGGTGAATATATACGATACTTTTTTTAGATTTTTTAAATCATATGGTTCATCTTCATAAAAAACTTCGGAGTTTATATTTGCAATAGAATATTTTAAATTCTGATGTTCAAATTTATTTTCAAAAAATTCCAATAAAAAATTTCTATTACTGGAATCTGATAATACATAATGTAATTTATTTCCATTATTTAATAGATTTTCCAATTTTGAATTTAGAAAAGAATTTAAAAAATGGGTTTCATTTGTAAAATAAATCGTATAGTAATCATTATTTTTTGAATAAAAAACTACTACAATTTCATCTACATAAACAACTTCATTATCATTTGATAGAATGTTCAACCAAAATACGGTCACATCAACTACCTGTGTTGCAATAAAATTTGAATTTTTTAAATTATAAAAATCAATTTTATTTTCGTAACCTTTGTTTTTGAAATATTGAGTTAAATTAAACATATTCTATTTTAAATATTAGAATAAATTATTTTCTTTATCAATTCTTCTCTTTGCTTCATCGGCTTCTTTGTAAACTCTCACCCATGTCAAAAAGATATCAACAGGTGCCAATGCCCAACACATCATTAGAATAGCCATAGTATCTAAACCAGGTGAGATTCCTAATCCACCTGCACGAACGTCTCTATTCCATTTACGTGCTGACATTATCAAACAATAAGCTAAAGTAATCAAATAATAACATAAAAATACTGACATAAACTTTGTTTTAGTTAGTTACCCGAACTGGACTCGAACCAATACAAACAGAATCAAAATCTGTTGTGCTAACCATTACACCATCGGGCAATAATACCCAACCAAATTAATGATTGGGTTTAGTAATTGAAAAACATCTATTTCTCTTTCGGCCTAATACTAACAGGCCCACTTGAGCGGGAAGCCAGAATCGAACTGGCATATCCAACTTGGAAGGATGGCATAATAACCGTTATACTATTCCCGCGAATTGGAGCGGAAGACCAGGCTCGAACTGGCCACCTCAACCTTGGCAAGGTCGCGCTCTACCAAATGAGCTACTTCCGCGAGTGGACCCACTTGGAATCGAACCAAGCACCTAATGATTATGAGTCATTTGCTCTAACCGAATGAGCTATAGGTCCAAAATCGTTGAAATAAATGATAATCAATTATATCATCTATATCAACGATAAATAAGGTGCCGGTGGTGAGATTGATTACTCACACGGTGCCCTTTTCGGTTACACCACCACTCCGGATTAGGTACGTCTCAAGGTTGTACAAACCTCTTTCCGCCACACCGGCATATTGTGGAGAAGAAGGGAGTCGAACCCATGACCCCTTGAATGCAAATCAAGTGCTCTAGCCAACTGAGCTACTTCCCCATTATATTATCGTTCTATTGACTTATTTTATTTGTTTAATGATTCGTAAATTTTGTCTTTTTTAGAGAACTTTGATTCAAGTTTATCCAATCGTGAATCCATTGTTCGATAAATATCGTTTACAATTGTATCACGTTCTCTGTTTTGAATTTCGATTTCATGCCCAATAACTCTGTGCAAGTCATCAATGTTTAATTGTAAATTGTTAATTTCTTTGTTAGTCTTATTCACCTTAACAAAGGCCATTACAGCAACTACCGCAACTGCGATAACCACCACAATGGACATTCCTAAAATAAATGATAGTATATCCATAATAATAATCTCCTTATATGTCAAAGAACGATAATATGTGCCCCAGGCCGGAATCGAACCGGCACTCACATTTACGGTGAACAAGATTTTAAGTCTTGCGCGTCTACCAATTTCGCCACCAGGGCATATCCTTAAAGAACTAAATTAAATATAGAAAGTTTTTTCAACATTTCCAAATTTATGTCGGGGAAGCAGGATTCGAACCTACGACCTCTTGGTCCCAAACCAAGCATACTACCGGACTGTACTATTCCCCGTATTTTGTAGGTCCACGTGGAATCGAACCACGAACAACAGCTTAGAAGGCTGTAGTTATATCCATTTAACTATGGACCCAAAAATATGAGAAGGTGTATCACGTCTGATAAACCAATGTATCTACGCAGCTACCTACGGAATATGCGCACTGACCGTAGAATCACCTTCGATTACTTCCCATATTATTAAACATAATCACTTCACATCTTCAAGTGCTAGTGGTTGCCGAGCTAATTGCATATACAACCAAATTATGTTTGCGGACCGGACGAGACTCGAACTCGCGACCTCTGCCGTGACAGGGCAGCATTCTAACCAACTGAACTACCGGTCCATTTTGAGCCCAAAGTCAGATTCGAACTGACGACCGCCTGATTACAAATCAGGAGCTCTGGCCAACTGAGCTATTCGGGCATTTAGGAAAGTAGAAGATGGGTGCGTGGACATCTACTTTTACGATTGGCATTACTTCGGTTCCTACACCTCCTCGCTTACATTCCAACTTTTTAATGAAGGTGTAAGGCTTCCCAATCAACCTTTGTACTCGGTACGGGAATCGAACCCGTATCACCACCGTGAAAGGGTGGTGTCCTAACCGTTAGACGAACCGAGCGAATATGTAACTAATATATACAAAATTTGTTACATTTCCAAATTATATTTTTACCAAATGGTCTGCCGCATAAGTTGCGATTGGACCAAGTGTTTTGTATCGAACTTTATAACCCATACCTTCTACCATACCAACTGCTTGTCGAAGGACTTCATTTGATTTGTATTTAGGGTCTGGATTAATATCTATATCAATCCATTTCACTTTTGGTAAACCTTCTTTTTTCATATGTTCTGCTGCTTCTACTGCATACCATACTTCATTTAACAATCTTACATTTCTAGTTGGTTCTCTTTGAGTTTTCCACCGATTGTATAAGACATGTGCACCTTTACCTTTATCATACAACGCTACTACAATTGCGTATATCGTTTTATCTGAAAAGTTTTGTGAATCGCATCCAATAAGTATCTCTACGTTATCTTTTGTTTTTATGTATTCTTTTACATAACTAATCAAATCAACTTTTACTCCATCATATAGCCGTTTGTATTCCATTTGTTTTATTTTAAATATTCATAATTTTGTTTTTGTACCCCATAAGAGACTCGAACTCTTAACCCTTTCGGACTGGTGCCTAAAACCAGCGTGTCTACCAATTCCACCAACGGGGTATTTTGCGGAAAGAGTGAGATTCGAACTCACGGACCTTTTGAATCGGCAGTTTAGTAAACTGCTGGTTTAAACCACTCACCCATCTTTCCTTTGGTGTGACCGGAGAGAATCGAACTCTCACATAAAGTGCCACAAACTTTCGCCCTACCATTAGGCTACGGCCACCATGTTGTTGCGGGACCAGGAATTGAACCTGGATATCTGGCTTATGAGACCAAACGGGTTACCTAACCTTCCCACAATTTAAGTAGAGGCGAGTACAGGAATCGAACCTGTGTTAAAGGTTTTGCAGACCTCCGCATAACCACTCTACCAACTCGCCTTTACCTATTTAATTTTTCAATACATTCATCTATCTTATCTCTCAATCTTCCACCGAATCCGAAATCACCATCCACCTGAACGTGTCTCCACATTGGTTGACGTGGTTTCATCCATTTGTATTGTGTATCTAATTTCATATCATCAATTGAAATCCAATTCGATACTTTGTTATCTCTAACCCACTTACAAATTTCAGCTGCTCTTTCCCATTCAGCGCCTGGTCTACTCATTTTCATCCATAGATCCTGATGTGTAGTTATGTCAACAATTGGTGCGGTAATTCCATAGTATTGAAATATGCGTTTCAACTGAATCCAACTAAAATGTTTTTTCCAATCTGAACTAATTACCAAACTCGCATTTGTTTCATCACAAATCTTTTGAAGTGCTTGGCAATCTTCCTCAACCCAAGGATATGGTATTGTGAAAGTTTTGTTAGTCTCATTAAGAGTAACTCTACCATCACCCCATGTTCCCCATGCTAAAGGTCCATCAACATCTATAAAAATAATCTTTCTTCTCATAACTAAAATTTTTGTATAACCACCATAGCATCCGTTACATCTTCCGGTCTTAAATAACCTACAACATCACCATTTGCTACTGGGTTATCATAATGAATATGTCCATCTTTGAACACCGCTAATTCATACAATCCTTTATCACCACCATAAGTAAAATTTGATTTTACAACACTAACACCAAATCCGTTATCAAAATCCATACGAGCTTGAACTCCACCAATATGTCCTAGATTCGGATGTGTTTCAAATACTAAATCGTTAAAGTTTTTCATATCATTTGTTTTTAGTAGCTTCAGTAGGATTCGAACCCACAATCTAACGTCCGTAGCGTTATGTGATAATCCATTTCACTATGAAGCCATTTTTTGCACCCACACCAAGACTCGAACTCGGAACAGCGGTTTTGGAGACCGTTATGATACCATTTCACCATGCGGATGTATAATCGGTTTAGCATATTGCATCAGTTTTGACCTGTGTTTGTCATTGTCTTCGCAATGGGGTTTACAAATCCCCTGCTGACCGATTGTTGGAATAGTGGGAATCGAACCTACAACCTTCCGCGTATCAGACGGATGCTCTAACCAATTGAGCTATATTCCAATGTTTAACGTGACCCCGTTGGGACTCGAACCCAAGACTCCCACATTAAAAGTGTGGTGCTCTACCAACTGAGCTACGAAGTCATACTGCGGAAATAAGTAGACTTGAACTACTGACACCTGCGTCTTCAGCGCAGTGCTCTACCAACTGAGCTATATTTCCAATCGTTGTGGTGGACGGACTCGAACCGCCGAACTCGAAAGAGGGGAGATTTACAGTCTCCTGTCATTGCCGCTAGACTACACCACAATATGTAGAAGATAAGAGATTCGAACTCCTGACCCTTTGGATGTAAACCAAATGCTCTAACACCATCTGAGCTAATCTTCTATTTTGCGCTTCTTCTTGGACTCGAACCAAGGACCCTTTGATTAACAGTCAAATGCTCTAACCGACTGAGCTAAAGAAGCATAAACAAAAAACCCCGACTTTTTGGAGTCAGGGTTTTCATGTAATAATTTCTATAATCTACTATATACTTACATACATTTACACCCTGACGTACTAATTCTAATTTCTGAATTAAACATACTAATGCCTGCCCACACTTTAAGTGTCGGTTGATAACAATTCGTATGTAATGTCAAGGTTTTCATTTTATAATATATATAATTTTTTTTAAGTTTAGCTAATCTAACTTCAAAATACGCCATCCAAGTCATGCTCTGGTTAATACTAGCCTCGTCAAATTAGCCATTTATTAATGAGAGATAGAGGGGAACGGCTCTCTCAATGTAGCGGCCTACTACTTGCACCGGTAATCATATCGTTCCGATTACGTTTATTTAAAAGTAAAACTTCCCCACAAAACTTAACAACCCTACTCATTTTAGTTATGATTTTAAAGTCGTAAACTGCTTGATAACTCGGTTATCCGAACCCTTTGCTAAAATCGACTACGAAACTCTTAATTGGAGCGGGGCCATGGAATTAAACCACATCCTGCGGCCTGGAAGACCGCTGTGCTATCGTTACACTAACTCCGCTAATAAAAGAGTGAGATTACCTCTTGGGATGAACAGCCTTTAAAAAGATTATTTTGTTCCTTTCTTATCCACCATCTTTTGAATGGTATCCGTTCAATGTCGGTTAGTTGTGCTAACCACTCATCGAGTTACTGACTACTCTGTAAATACTCCATTTCTTCTACCCTGCCGAGCAGACTCACACTTGCGGTGTTAGAAACTTTTCGTTACAATCACAGACCACTTGCGGTGGTATCGTGGCATTGGACAACCCAATACTATGTAGACATCTTTCGTCCGTAACTGGCGGGCACTTATGCTTATTTTTAATTAATAGTTTTTACACCAAAGTAAAAATGAGTTTGGTTTGTAGAGTGTTCAAGTAGCGGCCTGCCAACCAGCTCCCCCATCTTTTGG
>Ga0315906_10012029_pt1 | contig 10050 bp, 9 predicted proteins | sample LakEriMetagenome_4_FD_203526 | JGI IMG/M metagenome (GOLD analysis project Ga0315906, IMG submission 203526) | Freshwater fungal communities from buoy surface, Lake Erie, Ohio, United States - Buoy 2 MA122 | ecosystem: Environmental > Aquatic > Freshwater > Lake > Lake biofilm | place: USA: Lake...
GAGTTTAAATATGCTACTTTCAGCGATGCGATTCAGAAAATCTCTGATCTGCAAATTGGTATGGAGATAGAAGGGATTATTACCAATGTGGCTAATTTTGGTGCGTTCGTGGATATTGGTGTGCATCAAGATGGATTAATCCATATCTCGCAATTAGCCGATCGCTTTGTCAGCGATCCGAAGCAAATTGTTAAAGTTGGTCAGGTCGTAAAGGTACGAGTTTTGGAAGTAAATGAATCTCTGAAACGGATTAGTTTGTCAATGCGATCGGCATAAAAAAAACATAGAGTTTCGGTGCTTTGCGCTGAAACTCTATGTTTTTTTAACTGCAAACTTAGCTAGGCTGATTTCAAGTTAAAACAGGTCTGGTGGAAGTAACACAGTATCAATCACATGGATAACGCCATTAGAAGTTTTTACATCCGCTACAACAACTTTAGAATTGTCAATCACAACATCTTTAGTGGTCTTCGTAACTTTAATTGAACTACCTGCAACAGTTGGCACTAGGACGGAACCAGCTTTAATATCTTTGGAATTGACTTTGCCTGAGACTACATGATAAGTCAAGAGCTTGACCAAAGCGGCTTTGTTCTCTGGTTTCAGTAGTGTTTCTACAGTACCTTTAGGCAACTTGGCAAATGCTTCATCAGTTGGTGCAAATACAGTGAACGGTCCCTTCCCAGAGAGGGTCTCAACCAAACCAGCAGCTTTAACAGCAGCCACTAGAGTCTTAAAAGACCCATTAGAAACTGCAACTTGGACAATATTTCCTGTTGGGGATGCAGCTACTTTTTTTACGGTTGGAGTTGCTTTTGACTCGATAGCAAAAGATGGAAGACTAACCAAAAGACTCGCTGTAGCGATCGCTAGGCTAGCAACTTTAACCGAAAACTTGGGTAATTGTTGCATTTTCATGAATTGAATACTTAAAAATTTGGTGAGTTTTGTAACGAAATCTTAATATATAGCAATGTAAGCTTTGCTTAGGACATAAAACCCAAAAGATGGCAGAGCTTCGCTCTGCCATCTTTTGGGTTTTGAATTGTCCTATCTATCTCTTACGTTGCTATAACACTCGACAAGATGTTTTGTAAGTATCGTGGACTTCCAAAATTCAGGGTAAATCTGTGAATTGGTTAGGACTTACGCAAAAATGCCCTGAAAGCCTCATTTTGCCGTAGGGGCAATTCATGAATTGCCCCTACGGCTCGTTCTTTTGCGTAAGTCCTATTGGTATTACTGTTATTGCGTGGTTTTTATTCCCACACTCCTTAACTGACCAATGCCCTTGACCAAAGATGAAATTATAGAATTGTTAGAAATACCTTTAGAATTAGTCAAGAATGCAAACTTTGAATCTAATTAAATTTGCTTATTTTTAAGCTTTGAGATCTTCTATGCAGCCCAATGTAAAACTAAAACGGCAAATAATAGGTAAGAAATTTTCTTGGACTCCATATTTATTTCTATTGCCAGCGATCGCATTTCTTTGCTTGACTTCGTTTTTACCAGTATTCCAAGCCATATATTTAAGTTTTACCAATTATGATTTTGTTGGTAGTCCTGAATTTATTGGATGGAAAAACTATCTAAATCTCTGGAAAGATCAAACTTTTTGGAGGACATTAGGCAATACTTTAGCTTATCTCATCTTTGCCGTTCCTAGCCTCGTAATTTTGCCACTTGCTTTAGCGATATTAGTCAATCAAAAGTTACGAAGTATTAAATTCTTTCGAGCCATTTATTATTTTCCAGTGATTGTTTCTGTGGTTGTCGCTGGTATTGCTTGGAAATGGGTTTATGCTCAGAATGGAATTCTGAATTATTTTCTGTCAACCATTTCATTTCAAGATATTAAAATCCCTTGGTTAACTGACCCCAAAACCGCCATTTTTGCGATTATTGCAGTAGTAATCTGGCGAGGCATTGGTTACTATATGGTTATCTATTTAGCTGGTTTACAGGCGATTCCCGCAGATTTATACGAGGCGGCTGCGATCGATGGTTCTGATGGTTGGCAAAAACATTTAGATATTACGATTCCATTAATGAAGCCCTACATTATTCTCGTAGCAGTCATTTCTTCGATTGGAGCAATGAAGGTCTTTGAAGAGGTTTATATCATGTCTCAAGGTGGTCCAGCGAATAGTACAAAAACCGTAGTTTATTATTTGTATGACAAAGGTTTCACAAGTTTAGAGATGGGATATGCTTCTGCGATCGGAGTATTTTTATTTTTGATTATCTTTATTATTTCAATTCTAACTTTCAAATTTATTAATCCTGCCAAAACCATTTAAATATGATTAAGACTGTTTCTTTTTTTTTAAGTGCTTTTTTGTTTCTCTCTTTACCTGTTTTTGCTCAAGATAGCTCCATTAAATCAACTCCAATATTTCAATCGCAATTTTCTCAAAATCTTGCTAAAAACCTCCAAGAAGCAAAATCTGAAGGCTGTTTTATTTTGTATGACTTAAAACGCGATCGCTATATTCGCTATAACTCTCAACATTGTCAAAAACGCTTTATTCCTGCATCCACCTTTAAGATATTTAACTCATTGGTTGCTCTAGAAACTAAAGCGATCGCAGATGAAAATACCGTAATTCTCTGGGATGGAGTCCAACGTCGATTTCCTTTGTGGAGTCAAGATCAAAATATGCGAACAGCCTTTACGCGATCGGTTGTTTGGTTTTATCAAGACTTAGCGCGACGGATTGGGAATGAAAGAATGGCTAAATATATAAAAGCTGCTGACTATGGCAATCAAGATATCTCAGACCAGATTGATTCTTTTTGGTTAGATGGCAATTTGAGAATTTCGCCAGAGGAGCAAATCAAGTTTCTCATCAGACTTTATCAAGAGGATTTGCCATTTTCACCTTCTGTGATGAAAACTGTGAAAGACATCATGCTAATTGATCGTAAAGATAATTACATTCTTAGAGGTAAGACTGGTTGGGGAACTAATGTTGATGGAATGCAGAATATTGGTTGGTATGTTGGTTATATAGAACGAGATAACAACGTTTATTTCTATGCCTTAAATTTTGAAAATCAAGATCCTAACTTTGAAATGATTCCTATCCGTAAAAAGATTTTGTTTGATGTTTTTAGCGATTTACAACTCATTGCCAAGTAAAAGCCAGCAGTTTTTAGGTGGGCTTCGCCCATTTCAAAATTATAAGTATTAATATCATGAAAAATAAGCCCCAGAAACTATCATCACTGAATATCCTCAAAAATATTCCGCAATTTCTGCTTTTAATTGCGATCGCCACGTTAACCATATTTCCTTTGCTCTGGTTAGTAAGTACCGCTTTTAAATCACCAACCGAAAATATTTTTCAGGCAACACCACAACTCTTACCCGCCCAGCCTACCTTTGAGAATTTCCTCAAGGTCTGGAAAAATTCCCGCTTCGATCTTTATCTTTGGAATAGCTTTTTTGTTTCCAGCATCACCGTAATTTTAAATTTGCTATTCTGCTCCCTCGCTGCCTTTCCCCTTGCCAGACTAGATTTTAAAGGACGAGATTCTATATTTTGGGCGATCGTGGGTACGACGATGATTCCGTTTCAAATTACGATGATTCCCCTTTATATTCTGGCGGTGCAGCTAAACCTCAAAAATACCTATGCTGGCTTGATTTTCCCCTATGTAATTTCAGCTTTCGGCATATTTCTACTGCGCCAAGCCTTTCAAAGCGTTCCCAAAGAAATGGAAGAAGCAGCGCGAATGGATGGTTGCTCTAGTTTAGGGATTTGGTGGCATGTAATGTTACCTGCGGCGCGTCCTGCATTAACAACACTTGCTGTATTTACCTTTGTCGCAATGTGGGGCGATTTTTTATGGCCCTTAGTGATCGTCGATAAGGCTGAGCTTTATACATTACCAAGGGGAATTGCTAGTCTGGCAAGTGCCTTCTCTGAAGATTGGCGATTAATTGCCGCAGGTTCCGCGATTTCGATGCTGCCCGTCTTTATCGTGTTTGTATTTCTGCAACGCTACATCATTCCTACCGAGGCTAGTGTTGGAGTCAAAGGATAAAGACGACGCGCTGCGTCGTCTTTATCCTTTGACTTGTTGCTCTTGCCATAGTTTTGAACTTAGGGTAGTTTATGATTCTTAAGACTTGGGTTTTAAATTTAATATAGATTTAATATTTCTAGTCACTCTGCCCACTATCCTGTTCAGCAACTTCAGCAAATTTAAGGGAAGCAATCCGTACATGAAAATGAGCATCTGTAAGACATTTCAAGGCTTTATTTTTCAAAACCTGATTTATTTGCTTCCGATCGCAATCTTGTCCCCAACCTTAGCGATCGCCTCCCCTGTGGTCGCTCAATCACAGACATTGACTAGCTCATCAGCGATCGCCCAAAATATCATCTATGTAAATCCCCAAACAGGTAGCGATCGCCCCGAACAAGGTAGTACTGTTGCACCTTTCAAGACAGTTACCTATGCGATGAGTCGCGCTCAGACTGGACAAATTATTCAGCTAGCCTATGGAACCTACAGCAGTGCTACGGGTGAGCAGTTCCCAATGCGACTACGCCCTAATGTGACATTACGAGGTAATGAGGCAACTAAGGGCAAAGGCATCATAATTTTAGGCGGGGGAACCCTACGCACAGGATCGGGGTTTCCTCAAAATGTGGCGATCGCTCTTGGCGATGGATCAGAATTGCGTGGTGTGACTGTCACCAATCCTAATCCTAGAGGTTATGGACTGTGGATTGAAAATGTGAGTCCTGCGATCGCTAATAATACTTTTATTGACAATCAGCAAGATGGTGGCTTAATTACGGGCAAATCAACGGCGATTATTTCTGCAAATCAATTCTTTCGGAATGGAACTAGTGGCTTAGCGATCGAGGGTGAAGCCAGTCCAGATATTCGTGGCAATCTCTTTCAACAAACTACTTTTGGGATGAGTATTCGCCAAGATGCGGCTCCGCAAATCACAGAAAACACCTTTACTCAAAATCAAAATGGACTCCTAATCCAATCCAACGCCAAGCCAGTTTTACGCGGCAATGCGATCGTCAATAATCGTGCTTATGGCGTAACCATTTCTGATACTGCCAAGCCAGATCTGGGCAAGCCTAACGATGATGGTAACAACACTTTTCAGGGAAATGGCACATTCGATTTGCAAAACGTCAGCCGTAATGCGGTTGCTGTGATTGGCAATCAATTGGACAGTAAAAGAGTGAAGGGAAATTTACAACTGTCGGGTGTGCGTCTGCCATCCAATCTATTTGTTAATAATCCTTCAGCAAATGCGACAACTACAAATGCTGTGGCTGTAAGTAAGGCTTCACCAAGAATTACACCAAAAAGCGATCGCTTTGCCAATATCAACCAACAACTAGAACAACAGATAGCCAACAGTCAGCCCATGAATCTTTCGCCTAATCTTGATACTCCACCAGCATTGGTTAGAACGAACTCTTCAAGTCAAAGCAATAGTTTTATTCCAAACAATCAAGCAAATCAAGCAAATAATCCTTTCTGGTACGAGCCTGTTACTTCTGTGATCGTCAGAATTACGCCCAAGAGCTTTAGTTCCCCGATCCCCGCTAATTCCGAAATTAGTACTAGTTTGCCACCCGTGCGATCTAGTCCTCCTAGCGGCGAACCCGTTAATCAACCGATCCAAATTGCGCCGCTGGCTAATACCAGTTTTAGACCTCAAACCCCACCTCGGTATCGTGTGGTAGTGCCTGTTTCTTCACCTAATGCTGTTGCTCAAGTACGTCAAATTGTGCCAAATTCCTTTGCGTCTCGACTTAATGGCTATTTGGTAGTGCAGATTGGAGCCTATAGCGATCGCCGTATCGCTGAAGTCCAAGTTTCTCGGCTCGCACAACAAGGTTTATCCGCAAGAATTGAGTCGATTAATCCATAGCCAAAAAATAGAGGTGACACTTCTTCTCACCTCTATTTTTTGGTTTTGCTATAAAATGCAGATGTCTAAATCTTTTTTGAAACTTGTCCTATGACCTTAAACAAAGTTCACCTAGTCGGACGCGCAGGACGTGATCCTGAAGTTAAATATTTTGAGTCTGGCAAAGTGGTTTGCAACTTCACGATCGCAGTTAATCGAAATACCAGCAACCGTGATGATCCGCCCGATTGGTTTGACTTAGAAATGTGGGACAAAACCGCCGAAGTTGCGAAGAACTTTGTCAGAAAAGGAAGCCTAATTGGTATATCAGGATCGCTTAAATTTGATCGTTGGAACGATCGCACTACTGGTGATGAGCGCCAAAAACCCGTAATTCGTGTGGATCGTCTAGATCTACTTGGCTCTCGTAAAGACAATGAAGCAGCTAGCAATAGTAGCGGCAGCTATGACGACGATTTTTAAGTACAAAAGCCTTGTTTATCAAGGCTTTTGTACTTTACTATTCGGTTGAAATACGGTTTTCCTACTCAAAACTTAGCGATCGCATCAGTAAGAATATATGTAGATATTCTTAGCGAATCCAAGATTCGAGGAACCTATACATGTTTAACCTAGGCGAACTTAACTCCAGCAGCAGCAACCTTTTACTCGATTACCTCAAAAATCAATCGCCTGAAACTTTAGCCACAGTCGCGCAGTCCGTCACCCCTGAAGCGCAACAAATTATCAACCAAAATATTCAAAACTTGCTGGGTATTTTGCCACCGCAGCATTTCAACGTCAGTATCACCACTGATCGCGAAAACTTAGCAGGACTAATAGGCTCAGCGATGATGACAGGTTATTTCATTCGCCAAATGGAAACGAGAATGCAGCTAGATCATTCATTAGAAACACTATAGCTATTGCCCCTAAAAAGTAAAGGCGGCGCTTAGCGCCGCCTTTACTTTTTAGGGGTTCTAAATAAAAAAGGGAGCGCTTAGCGCTCCCTTTTTTATTTGTGTTTATGACCGTGAAACCGAATACCCAAGAAAACATCGTATATAAAACCAGCTAGATCAGGCATCTTGAAAATTCCTAAGGTCTGAGGTGAGCCATTAGCATCGAGCAAAGGCTTCATTTGATAATAGGTCTTCTCGTAATAATACCAAGGCACATTTGGCCAAAGATGATGAACTAAGTGATAGTTCTGACCTAATAACAAGATATTTAAAAATCTTCCTGGGTAAACTCTGGCATTCTTCCATCGCGATCGCTCAACAAAAGGACGATGAGGCAAATAGTCAAAAAACAAGCCTAACAAAAGTCCCATAACGGCTGCTGGTACGAACCAGAAGTTCATCATGTAGCCGAGGAACCCATAATGATAACCAACAAACAATGTGGCGACTACAATCAACCTGCTAACTGCCCATTCTAAAAGCTCGTAATTTCTCCATAGCCGACGCTGGAAAAAGAAAACTTCGTGATAAAAAAAGCGAGCAGCAATCAACCACAAGGGGCCGCCAGTCGAAACATAGTGGTCAGGATCATCTTCCTCATCATTCACATGGGCATGATGCTGCATGTGGACACGAGTAAATACGGGAAACACAAATCCTTGCAAGATTGCTGCAATATGCCCGATCGCTGCATTGACAATGCGATTTGGGTGAGCAACGTTATGGCAAGCATCATGAATTACTGTTCCCAGTACATAAAGCGCCGAAAAATTACAAACAAATACGAGCCAGTGCGCCCAGCCCCATACCCAATACCCTGTTGTCGATGCAGTTCCTAAAATGATCGAACCCAGTAGCAGTAGTATCGTCGGATTAAATCCCTGTGCTGCGCCCATCACACCGATTGGAACAGTTAGGGCTCTGCCCTGCTGCTGCATTGTGTCACTCCTTACTCAAATTTCCTATCTTTAATCTAGTATGCGTTTTTGGTTTGTCAATTGACAAACTCAAATATATTGGAAAAATATATTTGATTGTTGCGTTTTATTACATTTTTTATTATCCCCTATGCTACCGATAATAGAGCGAGATTGCAACTTTGATTTTGAGTTGCTCTTGATCGTTAGTTATTTTTGTTAGCGATCGCTATTTCACACACTTACGCAATATAGCTGTCGCCCTTCTTGTTAGGAATAGTGAGAGGCAGCGCTTTGCGCCGCCTCTCACTATTTGGGTTTTGATTTGTCTTGATAAAAGTGGCTAATACCAAAACACAAAATGGCGTAGCCATTTTGTGTTTTTAAAACCCTTACAGGGTTTGGGTTTTAATTCAAAAAAGTGTGGCAATACTTTTTTGAATTGGTATAAGGCTATAGTTACTGACTCAAGCCATGTACTCAAGTACGGGCTATAGAAATAAAAGGTTTGCTTAGTACATAAAACCCCAAACAAAAGTGGTAGCGCTTCGCGCCGCCACTTTTGTTTGGGTAAGAAAGAAATAGCGGTACGCAGCTTTGCTGCGCAACGCTATTTCTTGAATGGGAAGAGAGTATCTACTTATTTTTTAGTCATCAATCTAGATAAATTTTGCTTTTAGTCAAAAACTTTAGCTGTTCATTTACTTGCGCTATTTTTCAAAACATTTATCGCTGTTATATCTATCAAAAATGTTTACAATATCCTCAATCTGAATAGGCTTAGTAATAAAGTCATTCATTCCTACATCTAAGCATAACTGACGATCTTCAGGTAAAGCATTAGCAGTTACAGCTACAATCCAAGGCTGTTGACAACAATCCTGCCGAATTTGCTTAGTAGCAGTAAGTCCATCCATTTTCGGCATTTGCATATCCATAAAAATTACATCGTATTTTTGATTTTTGATAGCATCTAAAGCCTCTAAGCCATTGTTGGCGATCATCGGGCTATAACCAAGTGTTTCTAAAAATAGTTGTAGCACTCTTTGATTAACGAAATTATCTTCAACAATGAGAACTTCTAAACTAGATGATTTAGTAGTTTCTTGAGCTACAGGAGATAAAATTGGTTGAGTAATGCTAGGTATTTGAGAATTAGCAACTTCTGTGGGTAAAGTTCTCAACACGAGAGTAAAGTAGAACACAGAACCGCTGGTATGAATCGTTTCTGGATCAAACATCCAATTGTCAGGAGGCTTACCACCAATTCGTCCAAGACTCTCGACCCAAACTGTACCTCCCATTAACTCAACCAAACGCTTACTAATGGCAAGCCCTAATCCTGTCCCACCATACTGACGACTGATGGAAGAATCAGCTTGAGTAAATGGTTGAAACAATAAATTTAGCTGATTAACTTCAATACCAATACCTGTATCTTCAACTGCAAAGACTAATTCGCACTCATCACTATTTACGATTAACCTAGGCTCGATCGAGATCGTCACATTGCCTTGTGGAGTAAATTTAATCGCATTACCTAAGAGATTGATTAAAACTTGACGTATCTTTGCGGCATCACCTAATAAATCATGAGGAATATCTGGATGCATTGAATATTGAATGCTGAGATTTTTATCGCTTGCTTGTTTACTTAAAAGTTCAAAGACAGATCTGACGATATCTTCCAGTACGAGCGAACGGCTTTCTATTTTTAGCATTCCAGATTCAATCTTAGAAAAATCAAGAACGTCATTAATAATTGTTAAAAGCAAATCGCCACTATCACGAATTATCTGTACATAATCTCTCTGTTCTTCTGTCAAATTGGTAGTTGACAATAAATCCGTCATTCCAATTACTCCATTCATTGGCGTACGGATTTCATGACTCATATTAGCTAAGAAAGCACTCTTTGCTCGATTTGCAGCTTCGGCAAGCTCTTTGTCATGAGCTAAAGCAATTTCCTTCAGTTCAAGCACTCTCACCTGTGCAAGAGTTTCCTCTAGTTGTTTTTGTTGTTCCTGTAAATGAGAAACAAAAGCAAATGTTCTATCAATTGTTATTTCTAAATCATCAAAATCAATAGGTTTTGTTACAAAATCAAAAGCGCCACAGTTCATTGCCATCCGAATATTTTGGATATCTCCATAGGCTGAGACTACTACTGCTTTTATGTTTTGATTAATTTCAGCTAATTTTGAAATAAAGGATAATCCATCCATTTTAGGCATCCTAATATCGGTAAGGATCATTGAGATGCAATTTGTTT
>Ga0315906_10012031_pt1 | contig 10049 bp, 15 predicted proteins | sample LakEriMetagenome_4_FD_203526 | JGI IMG/M metagenome (GOLD analysis project Ga0315906, IMG submission 203526) | Freshwater fungal communities from buoy surface, Lake Erie, Ohio, United States - Buoy 2 MA122 | ecosystem: Environmental > Aquatic > Freshwater > Lake > Lake biofilm | place: USA...
AGTTACCTTGATGCCGAGTTCCTTTCGGCGCTCTGCTGTCCGGACATCGTCCCTGACCGCAGTCCACTCCAAATGACCGTCAACGAGCCGGTACTGTTCCTTGTGTACCAATGCACAGTCGCAGCATTCCGTGTGCGTGTAGCCTTTGACGCGATACCAAACACCGTCATACATCTGGATTGTCGGAGTCTTTTTGGTCATCAGAATAACGCTGCTTCCGCTTTGCGCCTCCGTACCAGTCCCGGCAGAACCCTGCCGCCACCACGAACCCACTTGGCCAGTTGTTCTTTTGCTCCGTCCCAATCCTGTACGTCGATCCGTCTGCGTAACGTACTGGCCCGGTACCGAGCCACGCCTAGGTTGTATGCAAAATCGATCATTGCCGCGAACGCACCGGGATGTTCCACCAGACTCGGTGACGCCCGTAGTACGCCAGCGGCGTAGTTGAACTCCAACTCTTGCATCAGCCATTCGGTAGCGGTCTGCCTGCTGATAATCGGATCATTTGCACTAACACGAGTTCCGTCTGGTTTATAGACGGTCCCATATCCGATTGTGGGATAACCAGCAGGACAGGTGTAAACGGTAGCAGAGAACCCCTCAAAGTGTTTGCACAGGATTGCCGCTTGTTTTACTGCCTCATCGAGTGCGCTCATACACCCGACCAACGAACCAGAACGACAGAATCATGTTCAGTACCGCCATGTCATCTACGTTCCACATCGTCGTCAAAACTGCCTTCCATTCGCCGCCCTGTTCCAGAGCGATCAAAAAACCAGCCAATTTAACGGAGGCGTAGGCTAGCACAAACAAATACGTGACAAAAGGCCGAACCAGTGCAGAGATGGCTGCGACCCACTTACCTGCTGCACGAGCCGTAGCAGACTGTTCTTTGAACGCCTCGCTGATGGCATCGAGTTCGTGCATCGTCATCTCGGCTTCGGTCTGCCGCATCGCAATCTCGCCCTTCACCTGAGCGAATCGCATCTCGGCATCCAGCATCGCGAGTTCGTGGCCGCGCTCGTTTTTGCGATCAAAGAACTTCAGGGCTTCAGGCGCAAGGCGCAGAATTCCGCCGAATACGCCGCCGAGCAAGGTTTCAATCATTTGTCAGCCTTCTTGTTCAACAAGTCGAACAGGGTTTTCATCTTGTCTTCCAACACAGCAACTCGCAGGTCTAACTTCGACAAGACAATGATCAGCGTGATCAGAGCAAGGATCACGGGCCACGCACGAGTAAAGATCTCGAAAAGATCCATGTCACTTGTCCGCTTTTGTGCTGTTCAGTTGGTTGATTAGATTGAAAATGTCGTCGAGGGTTCTGCGAATATGGTGGATGTCATCCCGGTAGTCAGCCTTGGTGACGTACATGTGCGGCATATTCCGAACGTCCTTATCGAGTTTCTCGATGGATCGGCTGATGTTGTTCAGCACCCAGCCGCCGAGAAACCCGGACAAACCGACCAATATGTTGAACATCATTTGTCCGTCCATCTCAGATTCCCGGTATAGCGCGACGTGGTGTGGATGCTGCGATCTGCTCAGCCTTCGCGAATCGCTCCGCTGCCTGTCCAGCAATCGGAGCCGCAGCCAGAAGCGCCTGAGCCTGCGCCTGCTGCTGTTGCATCATGTCCATCGCTGCGAGTTCGTCGTCGGTACGCAGCGCCTTAGCCGGGACACCATTGGCCTCAGCGATGATCTTGACCGCTTCGTCCGCATTGATGCGACGCAGGACAGACATATCGCCAGAAGCCTGTGCGACCGGCAGCATCGCCTCGACCGTACGCAGAACACCCGCAGCCTCTTCGGCTTTCATCAGCCGAGCAAGCGGACCGCTGTACTTCGGGAGGATTTCGCCGCCCGACATGATGTAGTCCATCAACTGCATCGGAGGCTCAGGGATTGCGCCAGTGGCCTGCAACAGATCGAGTTCGCGCTCGATGATCGGACCCAAGAACTCTGACTGCTGGCGACCCATTGTCGGCCCGAGCAGAGCGCCCTTCTCCTGCGCTCGTTGCAGGACTTCGGTCGCTGTCATCACGCGAGGGTTCTCGACAAGGATCTGGAACAGCGTGATCAAGAACGAATCGTTGACGGCCTTGCGCTTTTGGTCCGTCATCTCGATGCCAATCGGGATGTTCCCCGGCGTGGCCAGAGGCTGCACAAGCGGGGTTCCGTCCTCGCGCAGGTATCCGTAGTTCAGTGCATTAGGACGCACGGAGAAGGCGTTTAAGGCACCTTCCTCGGTCAGGATAAGCGGAGGGTCGACCATGCGATGCGAGACGCGCAGCAGGGTCTTCTCCATCTCCTGCAACGACTTAATGTCAGCCAGCGCTTCCATCGCAGGTGATCGGCCGTAGATCTCGCGGGGGCCAGTCACGTACCGACCGACAGCGTACGGCATCACCCGGTAACCGCTCTCGTCGAGCAGTGCATTGTCCTGTCGCGACACATAGCGAGACATGTAGGCCATGCCCTCGCCACCGGCCATGCCCTGTTTGTAATCCGGGTTCGGCTTCACGCAATGCACGAATTCAAACATCGTGTCAGGCGTGGTCTTCAGTTGAGCGAGGATCGAGCGAGGAACCTTGCCCTGCCAACTCGGAACCTGAGCAGCCTGTCGAGCGGTCAACTGGAACGAGCGGTAGACCGTGTCGACGCGACCCGTGTGGTCGAGGTCGATCACAAGTTCAGACAGCGGTATCGCTCTGTAACGCAGCGTAACACCGGGGATCTCGTCGATGAACATCGCAGAGGTGCCGAACGCACCGAGCGACATGTAACACTCGAAAGCCTGCGAAGCGAAGTTAGCAGTCGGCGCGTATCGTTGACGGAAGAGAATGTCGCGGATCGAATCGCACCAGCGACGGACAGAGATGTCGTCGTCGAGTTCAGGGATGCCAGTCTGCAATCCGTGCCACAACTGGGTCGCCGGGGTCAGCATCGAATCCATCGCAGCAGCGAATCGCGGCAAGGCGCGTTGTGCGGTCGAGTCGAAGATCTTCTCTGATCGCTTCTCGCCCGGTGTGCGCCAGCCTGTCATCTCGGCCATCGTCGGCCACACGCGCTCGGCTACTTCCTGCCAATGGGTTTCCCATGTGCCACGAGCGCCTTTGAGGCGGTCATAGCCTTCCAAAACTTCTGCGGCTCTAGAGTCTGCCATGTTCCTTCCTCAAATTAGAACGTGATCGAGCCGCTGCCCGTCCACTTGTAGATTCTATATCCGCCAGAGACGGTGATGGTTGGTGAGCCGGTGGTCGCTGTAGCAGCAGGATACGAGTCAGCGTAGCGAATGATGACGACGCCGTTGTTCCCAAACCCGCCATCGGCGTTTCCACCGCCGCCTGTGTTGGAAGCGCCGGTTCCGTCTCCACCACTACCAAGGTTGCCGCCGCCGCCGCCAGCATAAAAAGTTGCGGTACCTGTTATAGACGACGACAAGCCATCGCCGCCATTTGATGCCCCATCAGTATTTCCGGCCTCGCCTGCGCCGCCTCCGCCACCGCCGTATGGTGAACCATAGTTTCCAGATCCACCCGCCTTGCCTGCGCCATCACCAGCGCCACCGGCAGCGCTGTATGTTGAGGTATATCCAACGCCAACGTAATAGGTATAGCCACCGGAACCGCCGCTGCCATTTCCATTAGTGGCGCGACCATTGCTTCCAACGCCGCCAAAACCTTTTCCTCCGCCTCCGCCGCCGGATGTAATGGTTCCAAAAACAGAATCAGTACCAGCAACCGTTGCAGCACCGCCACCACCAATGGTGACAGTAATTGCTGATCCGGCAGTTACAGCGTATCCAGTAGCAGTACGGTAACCCCCTCCGCCGCCGCCAGAACCAGCGTAGTTATATTCATACGGATAACTATAAAGGTAATAGTTCTGTCCAGCGCCGCCACCGCCGCCGACAACGAGATACTCAACGGTCGGCGTTACTGACGCTCCCGCTTTCGCAGCCAGCAATAGCATCGACGATGCAGACATATCAGGTCACGTTCCCCGAGATCACGCAGACCGTGCCGCTGATGAACAGAATCGTCGCCACACCTCGCGTTGCCAGAGTGACAGATGCCTTGTCCGAATCCGTGCCAGCGATGTAGGCCGTCGTAATCGTGCAAGTGATCGTGATGTTGCCCGAGGTGTTATTGAACACAGAGACGATGTCGCCAGCAGCGAACGTCGCGTCAGGGATTGTCACCGAGCCGCCAGAGCCGACATGGACGAACGTGCCGACATCGGTCGTCGCCAGCGAGTAACTGCCCGTCTTGGCTGCGCCTGTCTGCGGTACAGCGCGGATGTTGCCCTTGTCGTCGGTCAGCAGTCCGCTGTTTGCGATTCGGAACTTCTCGACGCTGTTGACGCGAAAGACGATAGCGGAAGGCATCGAACCAGAACCCGGCGTACCGTCCACCTCGCCATAGATCTCTGCGCCTGCGACGAAGTTCGTGCCGTCGCTGCCGAACATCGCAATGCCGCCGAGACCGTCGTTGTCTTGCAGGACTGTGTGCGATCCGACCGTCGCGTTGCGTGACTTGGCTGTGTAGTACCAAGTCATCGATGCGTTGGCCGAGTACCGAGCAGTCATAAAGGCAGACGTATTGATCGTCGTGCCGAGCGACTGAATTGGAGGTGTAACGGTTGCCGTTAAAGCAACGACGCTGTCCTTGCCAATCGAGATGCGGTCGCTGTCATCGATGTAGACCTGACTACCTTGCAGGGTCTTGCCGGTCGTGCCATCAAAGCGAGGCAGCGCGTTATCGAGTGATGATGCTGGGCCGAACACGTTACCTGCCAGTGCGCTTGTCGAGATGCCTGCGTCGACCAATGCGCGTACGGTGACCTTCTTCGTGGTCGGTCCCGTTGCGTCGACAATCGGCAGTACGTCGTTCGCTGCGTCGATGTCACCAACGGCAAGCGATGGATACTGCGAAATCTTTTTGTCAGCCATGATCAGCCCTCAATCTGTAGGACTCGACGCGCAAACTCGTAATCGCTTGCGTAGTGCGCTTTGACGAAATCCACCACCTTCGGTGTAATTTCGCTGCGGCCAAAGCCAGATGATTCGTTGCGACGAACCAGCACTTGTGTGGTGTTGCCCGTGACGCGACGCAACTCGGATTCAAACTTGGCGAAGTCCAGAGCAGTTACCTTCGGGTGATCGAGCCAATGCGTCTGCGAAATGAACAGTCCCTTGAACTTCTCGATCAGCGCATCGTGTACGTCTACGAGTTCGTCATACGAGACAGCCTCGACAGACTTGCTGATGCCGTTGTCTTGCAACAGTTTAGCAAGCGCATCGCGCACCATCGGGAACTGCTTGCAATGCAGCACAGCGCTCTCAAAGCGATTGACCGGATCGCGGTAAAAACCGTAGATCGTGTAGTCGTTCAGCGCTGGGTACTGCTTTATGAACTCTTCAGCCGTTGCGTGATACGGGTGCAATCCGTGCCAGCCAACAGACCCCAAGAAATGGCGAGTTGCAATCGTCCCAGTCTTTGTCGAGAAGATGAATGCCTGCTTGGTCGCCTTGTCAAAAAACATTACGGCGTCTCCGGCGAAAAATCGTTCGGGATATCGCCGACACGCTCTTTGCTAAACGCCATTGCCTCTTCGATTTCTGGCGGCACATCACTTGGAGGCGGCACAAACTCATCAGCAACCGGATCGTAGGTGTAGCCCACGCCAGCGTAATGCTTGCGAATGCTGCCGCTGTAACTGGTCTGCACCCAGCGAGTATCTGCACCGAACAGAGACTTGCAGAACGCGACGCCGAGTTCTTCGTACTCCACGCCGTTATCGAGCAGTTCATTGTTGTGAACGACGATCACCTGCGTGACGACGTTGTTCTCATCTAATTGTGCAAAGTGCGCCATGCCTGTGCCTCAAAAAGTAATCGAGCCGGAGCCTGTCCACTTGTAGATGTGGTAGCCACCAGCAACTGTGTATGTCGGAGATCCGGTCGTCGCAGTCGCAGCAGCGTATGTATCGGCATAGCGAATGATGACTACGCCAGAGCCGCCTGCGCCAGAAGCATACGATGCGTGGTTTCCGCCACCGCCACCACCGCCCGTGTTTACGGTACCGGAGGTAGCCGCGCCCCATCCAGACGAGTTTGCCCCGCGGCCGCCGCCACCAGTTCCGGCCTCGCCGTAGTTGATGTTATAGCACCCACCACCGCCGCCACCGGCATACTCAACTGACGATCCGCTTATCGATGATGCCTTGCCATCGCCACCGTAGGCATTTTGATCTGTATTGCCGACCTCGTTTGCTCCACCACCGCCACCGCCAAATACGGTTGTAATTTCGGCAACCGAGCCTGCTCCTCCGGCAAATCCTTGACCGCTTGAGGCAGTTCCTCCACTTGAGGCAGAGCCACCGCCATATCCGCCGGGGATGGTATACACGATAGCAGAACCACCACCGCCGCCAGATCCGCCGGTCAGGCCATTTTGGTCATTGCGACCACCACCGCCGCCGCCTGTGGAGGTGATTGAGCCAAATACAGAGTTTGACCCGCTCAATCCAAGTTGTTGTTCACCTCTTGCAGCAGCGCCTGCACCGACTGTGACGGTAATCGCAGATCCCGGCGTAACCGCCAAACCTGTTGCCGTGCGATATCCACCAGCACCACCACCGCCGCCAAAGTAATAACCCGCATATCCAGTCGGGGCTGAATAATAGTAACTGTAACCGCCGCCATTACCAGAGCCACCGCCTGCAACGACAAGGTATTCAACGTCAGGAGGCGCAGAAGGGCCACCGCCGCCGCCCATTGATTCACGGGTAGTCGTGCGTGAGCCAGCCCTCGGGAAGGTACGAGCAGCGGTTCTAGCCATTGCGGATCAGTACGTCGGCGAAGGGATACGCAGGGCAACAGCGTAGACAGCCGTCGCCGTTGCGACGTTGGCGCGGATCTCACCAGCGCCAAGTTCAAAGATGCCGCCACCCGCAGCCGTTAGCGTGACGTCGGTTCCGACATCCTGCGCTGTGCCGTTCGGGCCTTTGCATTGCAACTTGACTGTGCCGCCGCCGAATGTGGCTTCAACACGGAATTCACCGCGACCACCCGGCCATGCAACCCAGTTACCAGTCGCGCTGGCATTCGAGAGAAGAGTAATTCCTACAGCCATGAGAGTCTCCGATTAGGCGATTCGGTTGATGTTTGCGATGACCGATGGTGTAACCGGTCGAGTAGGCGAGGTTTGAGCGGCTTTGAAGTCGAGCGTCACAGCGACGTTTGGCGTCGACCAGTACACCTCGATGTAGTCGCTTGCCGCCAGTTGGAGCGTGAACACGATCGTAACGACAGCCGTTCCGGGGATGCCGCCACCCTGCGCTGGAACCGTTGCGTCCGTGTTTGAGTTGGTGACATTCGTGCCGTTCTTGCGAAGCCAAGCACTCGCAATGTGCGACGAACTGTCGGTGTTCTTCAACAGCAAATTGAAGTCAAACTTGTAGATGCCAGCCTTGGTCACCGTGATGCGAGTGCTGGATGCAACCGAGATACCGCTTGAGTAATCGGTCGTTCCCCACAACACGCCGGTTGCTGTGTTCGCCAGAGCTGTCTGATCGGTAACGTCAGAGAACGCACCGTAGTCGCTTTCCGTGATGCGGTCAATCGGAACAATGCCAGTTGTCAGAGTTCCGTCTTTCTTGACGGTCCACTTCGACACACCGCCGACTTGCAAGTCTTGCAGTTTCGAGGTTGCGTCAGATGCGGTATCCGTGACGTTGATCTTGTGCGCCGTGAAGACCGTAGCGCCTGCGTTCCACGTCTGCTCAAGATCCTGCGAAGTCTGGCCGACCAGCGCTTTGCCGGTGACCTTCTTGGTTTCGCCTGCGCCGACATCGACAATGGCCACCACGTCAGCACCGGCTACGTCGATCTGAGCCAGTGACGGTAACTGGGTGATCTTCTTGGTGGACATCAGCCCATTCCGCCGCCGAGCAGTTTAGTCGTGCCAGTCTGGCCCTGAGCCTGAGTCTGGGCGCTCGACACCATCGTCGACATGCGGCCGCGCTTCTTGCGCTGACGGCGTGACTCGTTCTCGCGCATCTTCGCCTCGTCCGTCACCGGAGCAGGCGGAGGTGGTTCGATCTTCGGAATCTTCGGCTTGAACAATCCACTCATGGTGCGCTCCGCAAAAGGCAGGTACACGTTTCCGAATGAGAGTCTATCCGAAGACTTTGTAGTCTGCTACAGCCTGTTGATGACCTTGTTGTCTGGACCCCACATTACGGAATGGCCTGCGACCCTTGGCGAGGTATCGGAATGCGTCGGCGTAGTGGCTGGTCCAATCGTGCAGTGGCTTTTCCTTAAACCGACCGAGCGGTTCAGAGTACTCTCGACGGTACTGTCGCAGGGCGTCCAGTGCGCGAGTCATACGTGCCTTGGCATCGGCTGGCGTTTCGCCGGGAAACGGGTCAGGCTCGGCGTTGAACTCGCAGACCGGCAGCATCATGCGTACTGCGTGGATGCCTTCGTCGACGCTGTCAGCCTCCAGTATGCGCGGCTTGATGCCGTACCCTCGCGCTGTCTGCTCACGGGACAAACCGCTGCCCCATTCCTGCACCGCTCCGTCGTGCGGCCAGATGTGGTCGCCGTAAACGTAATCGATCGATAACAGTTTCTTCGCATACCAGTCGAGGCCGACACCTGAGCCTTCCAGTACGTTGATGATGCGAACCGCGCCGTTTCCCATGATCTGGTAGAACCAAATGATCGTGGAGTCGCCGACACCGATATCCCATGCGGTACCGACCGGGAAGTGCGGCATCGCTGGGAAGTTACCGATACGCCCGTCTCGCTCAGCCTTGGCAATCAACTCAGCCCAGTACGCGCCCGGTACGCCTGCGTCGAAATCACAGAAGTACTCTTGGGCGATGATCGAGTCTGCTTCCTTTTCTCCGCGCTCGATGCGGAGTTCTTTGCGTTCCTGCGCGACAATCTCCGCAGAAATCGCCTTCGTATCCTCGACGGTCAGCACCTGACAGAACCACTCGGGATCGGTACGTGCAAACTGGATCATGCGGCCGAAGTGATTGCGGCCACGAGGGGTCGAGATGAACATCGCCCACCCGCCGTTCTCAGCGAGGATCGGTCGCAGGAATGCCCATGCGTTCGGGTCAGCCAGTGCGTACTCGGAGAACACCACACCAACCGGCGGAGAACCCACGAGGCTGTTGTAGTTGTCGCTGCCGACCACCTGCCATGTCGAGCCGTTCTTGAACCGGATGAACATGTCCTGCTCACGGGTCGATTCGCGGATCTCCTCGGGGAATGCGTCGTCGATGCGTCGTCGTCCGGTGTGGCTGTTGACGGCGTCCCATACCGCCTTTCGAGACTGGTTCGCTTGCGGAAGCATGTGCCAGTACGAACCGACACGAGCCATAGCGCTCACAGCAGCCCAGTGCAGCGCAAGTTCGTCCTTGCCGGATCTTCGGTGCCATGCCAGTGCGAGGCGCTTCCTGCCGCTCTCCAGCGCTTTCCACGCAGGCAACTGGTAGTCGCGTGGAATCCAGCCGTTGGCCGGAAGGTCGATCTCAGCCATCCGTGAATCGTTTGATGTTGACGGTCAGGCCGACCTCACCCTTGTGTTCTAGGTCGATCTTGTCGCCGTACCGCTTGGGTTTCAGTTTCGAGGCTACCCACTTCCGGGCATCGACCATGATCCGCTTGTGGTCAGGCGTGATCGAAATATTGTCTGCGATTTCAACGATCCGGTCAGCGTGAGCCTCAGCCTGAGCCTCTCGTGCGCGTGTGTATTGCTCCGAGAATTCTGGGTATTTCGTCAGCCACAGGAACACACTCGACATAGCCGGCATGTCTTCTTCTTCGCAGATCTTGCGGAGAGAATCGCCCAGTGCCAGTTTCTCGCAGATCTTGGCAGTCAGTTCTGGGCTGTAGTCTGTTGGCCTTCCGGCTGGCATTTACTTCTTGCGCTTCTTCTTGGCTGCTTCGCGTTTGACCGAGTAAGCAATCGCAACTGCTTGTTTTTGCGGCTTTCCTGCGCGGATCTCGCGTCGTACGTTTTCGCTGAATG
>Ga0315906_10012041_pt1 | contig 10045 bp, 8 predicted proteins | sample LakEriMetagenome_4_FD_203526 | JGI IMG/M metagenome (GOLD analysis project Ga0315906, IMG submission 203526) | Freshwater fungal communities from buoy surface, Lake Erie, Ohio, United States - Buoy 2 MA122 | ecosystem: Environmental > Aquatic > Freshwater > Lake > Lake biofilm | place: USA: Lake...
GCGCCGGGGGGGGGCGCGGGGGGGCCGGCGCGCGCGCGAGCGCCCCGGCCCCCCGCCGGGCGGGGGGGGGGGCGCCGGGGCGGGCCGGCGCGCCACGACTGCCGGCTGCCGCGCTCGTGGCCGCGGCCGTCGGCGATCCGTCGGCACTCGTGCGGCGGTCGCTCGCGTCCGCCCTGCCGGCGCTGGCGGACGCCGACCGCTGGGCCGTCGCCGCAACGCTGGCCGGCCATGCGGAGGATGCCGCCGACCGCTTCCTGCCCAAGCTCGTCTGGTCGGGCCTGGCGCCGCTCGTCGATGCCGACCCGGCACGGGCGCTCGCCCTCGCGGCCGCCTCGCCACAGCAGGACCTCGCCGACTCGATCCGTTGGTATCTCGGCCGGCTGCCGGCGGGACGCGATCTGCTCGCCACCGAGATCGCGACCGCGCCGCCGGCGGTGGCGGAGCGGTCGCTCGCGCTGCTCGACTTCGCCTTGAGCACCGCCGGGAGCGTGGCCAGGCCGGCGGAATGGGACGCGGCCGCGGCCCGGTTTGCGACCGGCCCTTCGGCCGCGACCGCCGAGCGGCTCTCGGCCATCTTCGGCGACGGCCCCACGCTCGCGAGGCTGCGGGCCGCCCTCGCCGCCGGCGACGCCGACCGTGAGCGCCGGCGGCGGGCCCTCGATGTGCTGGCCCGCGTCGGTGACGCCGAGGCGGTGCCGGTGTTCGTGGAGCTGCTCTGGGATCCTGAGTTTCGCGGGGCCGTGCTGCCGTTCGTCGGGCGGTCGAACGATCCCGCGGTCGCCACCACGCTCGTGCAGGCGTTCGCCGAGCTCGGCGAGAAGCAGCGGGAAACCACGCTGGCCACGCTCGTGGGCAAGGCGGTCTTCGCCGGCCCGCTGCTCGACGCCCTCGACGCCGGGCGGATGCCGGCCGACGCGCTCTCGGCGGTGCACGTGCGTCAGCTCCGTGGGCTCAAGGATGCGGCCATCGCCGCCCGGGTCGACGCCCGCTGGGGGGAAGTGCGGGAGTCGCCGGCCGCGGCCAAGGAGACCATGGCCCGCCTCAAGCGGACGTGGGCCGCGACCCATCCGTGGGCCGTGGACGGCGACCGGGGCCGGGCGGTCTTCGCCCGGGTCTGCGGCAACTGCCACATGCACGGCGATGCGGGCGGCCGGCTCGGCCCCAACCTCACCGGCTCCTGGTCCAGCGGCTCCAACTACTTCATCGAGAACCTCGTCGACCCGAACGCCGTCGTGGGGCCCGACTACCAGCTGACGGTGGTGACCACCGACGACGGCCGCGTCCTCAACGGCATCGTGGCCGAGGAGACGGCCACGTCGCTCGTGCTGCGGACGGTGGATGGCGTGGTCACGCTGCCCGTCGACACGATCGACGAGCGGACGACGTCGCCGGTGTCGATGATGCCGGCGGGGCTCCTCGAAAGCCTGCCGGAGAAGGACTTCGTGGCGCTCATCAAGTTCCTGACCACGAAGCCGTAGCCCCCGCGCCCGTCATCCGCTCCGTGGCCCGCGCCGGTTCGACCCCCGAGCATCCTGGAGACCCCATGTCCGCCGCACCACGTCCCGTCCGCACCGCGATCGTCGGCCTCGGCTTCGGCGCCGAGTTCATCCCCATCCACCAGCGGCATCCGCACGTCCGCCTCGTGGCCATCTGCCAGCGGTCGCAGGACAAGCTCGACCAGGTCGGAAAAGCCCACGGCGTCGAGCGCCGCTACCAGTCCTACGCCGATCTTCTCAGGGACCGGGAGATCGACGCCGTCCACATCAACTCGCCGATCCCCGACCACGCGGCCATGTCGATCGCGGCCCTCGAGGCGGGCAAGCACGTGATGTGCACGGTGCCGATGGCGACGAGCCTCGACGACTGCCGCAGGATCGTGGAGCTGTCGGAGAAGACCGGTCTCAAGTACATGATGGCCGAGACGGTGGTCTACGCCCGCGAATTCCTGTTCATCAAGCAGATGGCCGATCGGGGGGAGCTGGGGCGGATCCAGTTCGTGCAGGCCAGCCACCAGCAGGACATGGACGGCTGGCCGAACTACTGGCCGGGCCTGCCGCCGATGCACTACGCGACCCACTGCGTGGGGCCGTGCCTGGCGCTCGAGCGGAAGGACGCCGCGGAGGTGAGCTGCTTCGGCTCGGGCCGGATCCGCGACGAGCTCATCCCGCACTACGGGTCGCCGTTCGCGATCGAGAGCGCCCACGTGACACTACGGAACAGCGACGTCGTGGCCCGCGTGATCCGCTCGCTGTTCGACACGGCCCGGCAGTATCGCGAGAGCTTCGACGTCTACGGCTCGCAGCGGAGTTTCGAGTGGCAGCTCGTCGAGGGGGAGGAGCCGGTGCTCCATACGGCGAAGCTGCCCGAGAGCGAGATTCCGCGGCGGGTGCGGGTGCCCGACTTCGCCGACCTGCTGCCCGAGCCGATCCGCAGGTTCACGACCGGCGGCGTCTACGACGCCGATGAGCACCAGCACCTCTCGTTCACGCAGGGAGGCGGGCACGGCGGCAGCCACCCGCACCTCGTGCACGAGTTCGTCACGGCGCTCGTCGAGGGCCGCGACCCGTATCCCAACGCCCGGCAGAGCGCCAACTGGACCTGCACCGGCATCCTCGCCCACCGGTCGGCGCTGGCGGGCGGCGCCATCATGAAGCTGCCCGAGTGGAGCTTCTCGTCCTGACGCCGACGCCGCGAGGGTCTGCGGGCGGGCAGTCGCGCGATCAGGCGGCGGCCCGCGGCCGCGCCTCGGGCACGGGGGCGGTCTGCCGCGGCGCCGTGTCGCGCGCCCGATCGCCGCACGCGGCGAGCTCGGCGACGACGTCCACCGTGAGCGCCTGCTCCAGCCAATGCAGCGCCCGGGCCACGGCCGCGCCGTCGAGCACGCGGTGGTCGGCGATGAGCGTGACGAGGCAGCGGCCGTCGGCCTCGAGCGGCGCGTAGGACAGGCTCGTCGTGCAGAGCGTGGGGTGGAAGCGGTTCGTCGCGCCCAGGCCCGCCAGTGTGGAGAGGCTGAACGTGCCGATGCGGGTGGCGCGTTTCGGCGAGGCCGACCGCATGTTCCACCGCAGGATCGTGCGGCGGAGCGCGCCGGGCACGCCCTCGAGCTGGATCTGCCGGGGAAAGGCCTCGGCGACGGGCTTGGTGAGCGACTCGTCGATGAGCGCCTGCAGCGCCGTGAGCGACTGGTCTTCGGGCGCCTGGATCCTCGTCCAGCAGAGCCGGTCAGCCCCGTCCTCGACGCGGTTCACCGCGAGCGTGGCCACGCTCCGGTCGGCGGTCGCGAGCCGCGGCCGGGCGATGCCCGCCAGCCACGACCGCAACGGCGGCATCTCCCGGGCGACCAGCGCGTAGGCCTTCGTGAAGATCGCGGCCCAGCCGATCCGCGGCGTGGCGGCGGCCCGGGCGTCGACGACCGCGCCGAGCCGCATCGTGCGCTCGACGGGAAACAGCGGGATCGAGCGGCCGAGGACGGCCACGTCGGCCACGCAGCCGCGGGCCGCGGAGAGCCGCTCGGTGGAGACGGTCGGGCGCATGTCCGGCCTCACGGAGAGGGGGTGGAGCGGCGGGATTCAAGCAGGTTTCGCGTCGCGGGGAAACGCCGGTTCCGGCGGGGGAAACCCGGGCCCGCGATAGACTCGGCGGCATGCGGGCGGTCGTGCAGCGGGTCAGCGAGGCGAGCGTGACGGTGGCCGGCGACGTGGTCGGCCGGATCGGCCGCGGCCTGCTCGTGCTCGTGGGCGTGGAAGAGGGCGATGCGCCGGCCGACGCCGACTGGCTCGCCGCCAAGATCGCCGCCCTGCGGATCTTCGGCGACGCGGACGGCAAGATGAACCTCGCCGTCCGCGACGTGAGCGGTGAGACGCTCGTCGTCAGCCAGTTCACGCTGCTCGCGGAGACGGCGCGGGGCAACCGGCCGAGCTTCGTGCGGGCGGCCCGGCCCGAGGAGGCCGTGCCGCTCTACGAGCACTTCGCGGCGGCGCTCGGCGCCGCCGCGGGCCGGCCTCCCGCCCGGGGCGTGTTTGCGGCCGACATGCGGGTGGCCCTGGTGAACGACGGGCCGGTGACGATCTGGATCGACTCACGGCGGCGGGAGTGAGCGGCCGGCGGGCCGCGGGGGCGACTCCGGCCGGCGGCCGCGGGACGGGCCGTCCGGCGGCCTGCGGGGCCGCGGCAGGGGGCGGCGGGCCGGTATGATTTCCCGGTCGATCCGGGCCGTCGACACAAACCACCCCGGCGGCGGCGTTCCCTCTTGAGAGAGCCCGACGACATGAATGACGGAGCTCCCGACTGGCAGGAGTGGTTCGACGCCCACGCGCCGCGGCTGCTCTTGTTCGCGCGGCAGTGGCTGCCGGACCGGGCCGACGCGGAGGATGCCGTGCAGGCAGGATTCGTGAAATTCTGGCGGAATCGTCCACAGCCGGCGGCGGCCGACGTGCCGCTGTTGTTCGCGGCCGTGCGGTCTGCGGCCCTCGACTTCATCAAGTCGCGGTCGCGCCGCGAGAAGCGGGAGGCGCGGGTGGCCGACGGACGGCCGACGGCGTGGTGGGATGCCGACGGCGTCGTCGAGCGGGAGCGGGTCGCGGCCATCCAGGCGGCCCTCGCCAGCCTGCCGATCGAGCAGCGCGAGGCGGTGACCCTGCGGATCTGGGGCGGACTGACGTTCGCCGAGATCGCCGCGACGCTCGACGAGAATATCAATACGGTGGCGTCACGGTTTCGTGCCGCGCTGACCGTGCTGGGGAGACGGATTCCGGAGGTGTGCCGTGACTCGACCGACTGACGCTGACGCCGCTCTCGAGGCCGAACTGGCCGCGCTCGTGCCGACCGCACCTTCCGCCGCCCTGCGGCGGCGGGTGGCCGCGGCGCTGGTGCCGGCGCCGGCCGCCCGGCCGGTGCCCGGCCGGTGGTTGGGGGAGCGGCTGCTCTGGGCGTGTGGCGGTGCCGTCGCCGCGTCCCTGGCCTTCGCCCTCGTGGGCACGTCGCCGTCGGCGCCGGCGGCCGTCACCGCCTCCGCTCCGACCGCGGTTGCTGCCGCCAATCCGCCCGTCGAAGTCGCCGGAACGTCGGTGACCTGGTCCGACGGTGGCGTTCAGTTCCTCGACGGCCGCACGCCGACGAGGATTCTGCGGCGATCGGCGGTCGAACGGCATCGCCGGGCCGACGGGCCGGAGATCCACGTGCCCCGCGAGGATGTCGTGCTCCTGCCGGTCGCCCTCCTGTGAACGTCCGACCGCACCGATTCCACGAGTCCCGCACCAGCCAGCCACTTTTCCAGAGGAGCAAAGCATCATGAAATTCCACACGGGTATCAGGCATCTGGTGTTTGCCGCGTCAGCGGTGGTGCTGGCGGCGTGTGCGGTCCCCGCGGATGACGACGTCGTCGTGGATGACGCGGCGGCCGAGGCCGCGCCCGCCGAAGCCCGTGCCAACCAAGGCCGCCTCCGGTTCAGGGTGCAGTTACAGGGCGGCGCGGGGCAGGTGCAGTTGCAGGCGGTGCAGCAGGGACTGCAGTTGAACGCGGAACCGAACGCCCAGCCGAACGCGCAGGGAAACCAGGGCGGCGCCGCCGCGGCTGAAGCCGAGGTCAAAAAGGAGCCGTATCTCGGCGTGGTGGTGGGCCCGGTGCCGGATGCGGTTCGCGCGCAGATCGACCTGCCCGAGGGCGTGGGCCTGTCGGTGGAGGCCGTGGCGCCGGGTGGCCCGGCCGAAAAGGCGGGGCTCAAGCAACACGACGTCGTCAGCAAGTTCAACGATCAGATCCTCGTCTCGCCGGAGCAACTCCGCACGCTCGTGAAGGTGGTCGGCGCCGGCACGAAGGCCCCGCTCGAGATCATCCGCGGCGGCAAGCGGCAAACCGTCGAGGCGGTGCTCGAGGAGCGGGACGTGCAGCCGGACGGGGTCGCGGCGGTCTTTGAGGGTCAACAGATTCCGGGGTGGATGCCGCAGCAGCCGGCGCCGGCGTGGATGCAGCAGCAGCCGGCAGGGGCTTTGCCCGCCTTGCGGTTGGAGCAGCAGTTGGTGCGGCGGGGCAACGTGGGCAACGGCGGTGTGGCGAGCGGACGCACGTTTGGCCCCGGAGGCCAGGAGGTCGCGACGTGGTTCCGCGATGACAAGCATGCCTCCTACACCGATGATCGCGGCACGGTGGTGATCCGTAAGGAAGGCGACGGGAAGGTCGTGACGGTGACCGATCCCGCTGGCGCGGAGGTGTATTCCGGGCCGTATGCAACCGAGGCGGATCTCGAGAAGATTCCCGAGGACTATCGCGACTGGGTCGCCGAGGTGGGCAGGACGCTGGGCTGGCCGCTCGCGGCGGAGGCTGACGACCGCGACGAGGCCGATCGGAACGAGGCCGACGCAGCGGCTCCCGCGCCCTGATCGCGCGTGCGGCGGACGTCCCGGATTTTTCCGTGGATCGACCGCAGCGGGCGGCGCAGAGGGCCAGGGGCGGCACGGCCGCAAACGTCTGCTAGACTGGGCGCTTCGCTGACGCGGTGGCTATAGCTCAGTTGGTTAGAGCATCGGTTTGTGGTACCGAGGGTCGCGGGTTCGAGTCCCGTTAGCCACCCTGAAAAACAAGGTTTTTTGGATTTCGGTTTCGTCGCCCCCGACCGATTTAAGAAGATTTCACAAAACCGTACCTGCCGCGGGGCGTCGCTGCACGGGCCTCGGGCGGCTACGAGGCATCCTCGACCTTCGCGTCCTCGACCTGCGCTTGCTCGATGAGCTCGACTCGGCTCGGCTTCGTGAGGTCGTCCGCCGACGCATTGAGCTGGATGCCCAGCTGGTTGATCACGGCCTGAAGCTGGGCGATCTCGCCCCGGCGGGCGTCCAGGTCGGCGTTGGCGTTGCCGAGGGACCGCACCTCGTCGGCGACATCGTCGAACTCCTGCGAAATCGTTTCCAGGCGCTTGGCCAGAACCTCGCGCCGCGCCCGCAGCGCGGCGGGATTGGGCGGGGCGGCCTGGCCTGCGGCCGGCGGCACATCCTTGGTGGCCTCGATGGCCGCAAGGTCCGCGTCGATCGCGACGATGTCCCGCTGCTGGTGGTGGATCTCCTTCCGAAGCTCGCCCAGGTGGTCGAGGAGCAGGCTGCGTTGGGTGGCCACTTCGACGCTGTCGCGCGTGCCCAGCGTGCGAGCCAGGGCGTTGAAGGTTTCGAGCCGCGTGCGGATCTCCGCCATGTTCTCCTTGTATTTCTGCTCGAGCAGGTCCCGGCGGGCGAGCCGTTCGGTTTTTTCCTTTCCGACGACGTCGTCGAGGTAGACCCGGATCACCGCGTTGACGATCTGCTGAATCTCCTGTGCGTCGTCGCCACGCAGCCGGACTTGGAGAACCTCCGACTCCGCGGGGATCGTGACGGTGATGGCGCGGGCAAGCCAGCCGAGCGGGTCCGGCTGCTCGCCGAGGGTGCGGAGACCCGCGATGCCGGGCTGACGGAGCGCCGCATTGAGCACGTTTGAGCTCTTGATCAATACGGCCTGCGTGTTGCGGTACGCGTCGTATTCCCCCTGATCGCCACCGGGTTCCCGCCGGACACGCAGCCAGGCCACGGCCTCGAGCGAACCTTTGGCGGGCGCCGCGGCCGTCGCCGCGGGCGGCTGCTGCCGGGCCGACCCGGAACACCCCGCGGCGAGGAGGCTGGCGACGCAGACGAGCATCACGGACGGGCGGTGCATGACGAACTCCTGATGACGAGGTCGGGATGTTCTCCGCAGCGGGCCGACGATCGGTCACCCCGACTGCGGAGTCTCATGGTACCGAGGGTCGCGGGTTCGAGTCCCGGGAGCCGCCCTTTTTTCCGGCCGGGTTCCCGGCCGCGGTCACTCGTCCGTGGCGGCGCCGAGGTCGAGCTTCTTCCAGCGACGGGCCGCGAGCTTCGCCGCGGTCGCGGCGGAGAGCCGACCGTTGTCCTTGAAAGTCAGCGACTCGAGTTTCGGCAGGGCCAGGATCCGGTCCACCGCGGCCTCGGTCACACCCGTCTCGCGGATCGTGAGCTCCTTGAGGTTCGCGAGGCCGGCGATCACGCCCACGGTGGCGTCGGTCATCTGCGGCAGGCTCCAGATGTCGAGCACCTCCAGGTCGGGGCACTTCTCCAGCGCCGCCAGGCCCGCGTCGCCGACGCTCGCCAGCTCGTGCAGATAGAGCCGCTTCAGCCGCGGCAGTTTGCCGAGCACCGCGATCGCCGCGTCGTCGACGTCGGGCAGGTCGCGGAGCGTAAGTCTCGCGAGCGGCAGGTCGGCGAGGGCGAGCACGCCCTCGGTGCCGAAGCCCTGGCAGCGGAAGATTTCCAGGGATTTGAGCGTCGTGAGCCGCGCGAGGTGCAGGCCCGAGGCGCTCGTGACCGCGAAATCCTGCATCAGGAGCGACTCGAGCGCGGGGCTGTCGGCGAGGGACCGCAGCCCCTCGTCGGTGACGGTGGAGCTGCGATGCTTGAGCGCCGCGAGGTGCGGCAGGGCGCCCACCACCTGCATCGTGCGGTCGCCCGCCTCCATGTTGCCCCGCAGGTCGAGCGACCGCAGTTCGGGCAGCTTCGCGAGCCGGCGGGTGTGCAGGTCGCTGAACCGGCACTGCATCAGGTTGAGCCGCTCGAGTTTCGTGAGGGTGGCGATCGAGCGGAGGGCGGTGCCCGTGAGGTTCGTGTTGCTCGAGAGGTCGAGGTCGACGAGGTCCGGAAAGGCCTGGACGATCGCGGCGACGGCCTCGTCGGTGATGCCGCTGTTGGTGATGGCGAGGGTGTGGAGCCGCTGCAGGTTGAGGAGCGACTGCACGGCCGCGTCGTCGAGGTCCCGGCAGTTGTGGATCTGCAGCTTTCCGAGTTCGACGAGGCCGCCGAAGGCGGCGATGTCCTCGGCCGTCAGGGCCGAGCCGTCGGCGATCGCGATCTCTCTCAGGCGGAGGGCGCCGCCGGCGTTCTCCGCGACGAATGCGGCGTCGCGTCCCAGGGCGTCGAGCCGGGCGACGACCGCGGCGTCGTCGCCCCGGACGCCGGACCCGTGGGCCCCGAGCAGCGCCACGGCCGCCAGGAACAGGCTGCGGAACTCACGGCGCGAGTGAGGGCTGCGCATGGACGAGTCTCTCCGTCTCGAGGCTGCGGTCCGGGGTCTCTCGGGGCGTCAGCCGTCGAGGGTGTAGCCGGCGGGGTACGTCGGCTTGATGAGCTCCGCCACGCGGGGAGTCTTGAGCGCCGCGAGATTCGTGACCGACAGATCCTTGGCGTTCCACTCGACCTTCTCGCCCCACTCGCCCATCGTGCCCTTGTCGCCTCCTTGGGAGGCGGTCCACACGGCGAGGTTGCCGAGCAGCACGGTCTCGGTGAGCGGACCGCCCCGGTCGATGAAGTTCGACTTGGGCAGCCGCGGCTTGCCCTCGCGCATGGCGCGGAAGAGCTCGAACATGTTGTTCACGTCGGCCCCCTTGCCGACGTCCTCGGCCCGCTCGAAGTCGACCTTCGCCTTCTCGACGCCGCGGAGTTGGTAATTCGCGCAGTAGTCATTGGGGCTGTAGAGGGCCCCCTTGTCGCCCACGATGAGCACGCCGCTGTCCGAGACCTTCTCGATGCCCCACTTCGCGAACAGCTCCGCCGGCGGCTTGTTGCCCTTGCGGTCGTACCAGCGGAACGCGATCGCCGGCCGCTTCGCCGTGGCGGGGAAGCGGAACTCGATGATCGCGCTGGCGGGGAAGCTGTCGAAGTCGTGGCCGGTCGTCCGCGCCACCACGGAGACGGGATCGCGGAGCTCGCAGGCCGCGAAGGGCACGGTCCACAGGTGGCAGGCCATGTCGCCGAGGGCACCGGTGCCGAAGTCCCACCAGCCGCGGTGCTGGAAGGAGTGGTAGAGCCCCGGCCAGAACTCCCGCTCCGGGGCCACGCCGAGCCAGCTCTTCCAGTCGAGCCGCTCGAGCGCCTTGGCGATCTCGGCCCGCTTCGCGGCGACGAGCTCGGCGACGATCTCCTTCGCTTCCTCCTCGGTCGCGTCGTCGGCCTCCTTGCGGGCCTCGGTCTCGTAGCGTGCCAGGTCCATCCGCCGGCCGGGGCCCTGGGCCCA
>Ga0315906_10012042_pt1 | contig 10045 bp, 6 predicted proteins | sample LakEriMetagenome_4_FD_203526 | JGI IMG/M metagenome (GOLD analysis project Ga0315906, IMG submission 203526) | Freshwater fungal communities from buoy surface, Lake Erie, Ohio, United States - Buoy 2 MA122 | ecosystem: Environmental > Aquatic > Freshwater > Lake > Lake biofilm | place: USA: Lake...
GCACCAACACCACCTGCCCGGCGAAGCCCACAGTCTCTTTCTCCAATAACGCCACAAACTCCGCAAACCCGTCACCCGCCGCCCGCTTCTTCGCGTCGAACCGCGGATTAGCCTGCATAATCAGCATCACGCCGCGAAACTTCTGCTTCTTCGCCATCGCAAACACCGCCCGTAGCCAAAACAGATTCGCCTGATTCCGCGGCCCGAACTCCTTCGCCACGCCAGCATTATTGTTGGTCCCCACAATGTGCAGCGTGGCAAACAGCGCCGGCCCGTTCGCCCACATCAGGTTCTCCACAAACGGCGCGAAGCCCGCAGTCTGGCTCTGGCTCAACACCGCCAACGGCCGCTTCCCCAGCGTCCACTTCCCCGCCGGAAAAAACATCGAACGCACCTTCGCCAGCCGCTCCAGCGGATCCCCAACCCCCGCCTCCTTTCGCCCGCAATCGGTCCAATCGTTATCCCCCGGCGTCAAAATAAACGGATTCGCCGAACGGTTGAACCCAGCCAGCCGCTTCGCAAACGTCGCGTCATCACACGCCGACCGTCCGTTTTTAATGTCCCCGTCATGAGCCACAAACGCCAGCCGCTCCTTGTTCATGGCGTCAATCACATTCGGAAACAGCTTCTCCTGCACTGGCGTGTATTCCTGATCGCCGATCAACGCAAACCGCACCCGCGCCGCCTTCGGCAGAAGCCGCGCCGCGTTCTGCTGCACGAACGTGTCCACGTCCTGCGCCGCCACCGTCAGGCCAACAAACAGTAGCCACTTCACTTCGTCACCGCCACAAACTTGGGCGGCGTCGCCGTGTTCGCAAAGTCCAATGTACTTCGATAAGCCAGCTTCAAGATCTTCACCATCTTCGAAAAGTTAATGCGGTCCACCGTATCCGTCACCTGGTGGTAATCCGGATGGAACCCCGTGAACCACCACATCGCCGGAATGTCCTTCAACACAAACGGATACTGGTCCGAACGGAAAAACACGTTCAACGCCGGCTCCATGTCCCACTTGTTGTTCAGCCGCAGACCCACGTATTCATTGGCCTTTTCCACTACTTTCGCGTACTCCGGGCTGTAGTAAGCCCCCACCAGATTCATCTCGTTCGAAGTATCGGCGGCAATTTCAATCAGCCCATCGGTCTGCGTGCTCTTCTGCTCATCCCGCCCGATCATGTCGAAATTGATCACCGCCCGCGTCCCCGCCAGCGGCCGCAACGGATGGCTGGCATAGTAATAACTCCCCAGCAACCCCCGCTCCTCCGCCGCGAAGATCGCGAACAAAATGGACCGCCGCGGCTTCACCCCAGCCTTCACAAACGCATGCGCCAGCGCCACCACCCCCACCGTGCCACTCCCGTTATCATCCGCCCCCGGAAATAGCGCGCCCAAGTTAAATGCCGGCCCATCGTGATCATAATGCGCCGTAATCAAAATCGTCTCGGCCTTCAAATCCGTGCCTTCCAACAACCCCACCACGTTGTACCCATCGGCCTTCTTCACGTCCGCATTCACAATCTCAATCGCCACCTCCACCCCTGGCAACACCGCCGATCGCGGCCGCAATGTGTCATCAATCGCCGTGTGAATCGCGTTCGCCGGCCGCCCCGTCGTCCCCACCAGCTCCTTCCCCAGAGCCTCGCTCAAACTCACCATCGGAATCGTCAGTTCACTATCCGCCAGGGTCTGCAACGGCATCCGCGCATTCCGCACAGCCGATCCCGGTATCCGCGCCCGCCGCTCTTCATTCGACGGGTGCTTCCGGTTCGGCTCCGGCATTAGCAGCACCGCCGCCGCCCCATGCTCCTGCGCCGTCCGGATCTTCAGATACGTCCCCGCATAGCGCGTGTTCCCCTTCCCGCTGAACCGCGACGTGGCGTTATCCTCCTGCGGTTCGTGGTCAAAAATCAGCACCACCTTCCCCCGCACATCCAGGCCCTTGTAATCGTCGTACCCCAACTCCGGCGCCGTAATCCCAAACCCCGCGAACACCACCGGGCCCTTGATGCTCACATTCCGCGGAAACGACGCCGACGCCTCCGGCGCCCGATACGTCTTCGTCACGCCCTTCACTGTCAGCGTCACGCCCGATTTCTCGCGGTCCCCGCGATACTCCACCAGCGGCACCGTCTGCAGATACGACCCATTCGCCGCCGGTTTCAACCCCGCCTTTGCAAACTCCGAAACAATCCAATGCGCCGCCACGTCGCTCCCACGCTCCAGCGACAGCCGTCCCTTCAAAGGTTCCGCCGTCAGGAACGTCAAATCCGCGCGCAAACGCGTCTCGGTCAATTCCGCGAATGCCCGGTCAAAATTTTGCGCCATGGCGCAAAGGCTGAAGAGGAAAAGAAGGATGTAGCGCACTCGCCCAGCGTACTCCACTTCTCCCTCCGGCTCGATCCGGCCCCGCCGTATAACAGACTCGAAACCTGATATTGCAGTTCCTTTCTGGTGGCGATTGTGATTAACTCTTTGAAATGTGCCCCGCACGCACGGGCACCGGCACAGCAATGGGGAGTATCTACGATGAACAATCGCTTTCTGCAGCTCAGCACGTTCCTTCTATGCTCCGTACTCGCCTTCGGACAAGGCGATCGCGGCGCAATCAGTGGACTGATTACAGACAAATCGGGCTCGGCAATTCCAAGTGTTGCGATCGAAGCAGTAAACGCAGCAACAAACGGACGCTTTGAAACCGTCTCCACGGGAACGGGCTCTTACCGGCTGGTAGGCCTTCCGCCCGGCATCTACGACGTCTCCGCGAAAGCTAATGGATTCAGCACCAGTGTCCAGCGCGGCATCCAGATTCAAACCAATCAAACAGCTACGATCGACATCAGTCTCACCGTAGGCGCCGTCACCGAAAGCGTCACCGTACAGGGCGGCGTCCCGCTCATCCAGACCGAATCGGCCGACGTCGGCATGGTGGTCGAATCCAAGCAATTCCTCGATATGCCCCTCACGCTGGGCGGCGGCATCCGCAACGCCTCCAGCTTCATCCGTCTCTCGCCCGGCGTCACCCCCACCGGCACCTGGACCAAGTCCATCTCTGGCGGCGGCGGCTTCCAGGATCAGGTCTACTACGACGGCATTGCCCTCAGCCGTGGCGATCTCTCCAACGATTCTGAAGTGAACCCCTCCGTCGACGCAATCAGCGAGTTCAAGCTCATCACCAACAACTATTCGGCCGAGTACGCGCACGCCATGGGCGGCATCACCAGCTTCACTATGAAAAGCGGAACCAACCAGTTCCACGGCACCGCATTTGAGTTCCTGCGTAACGAAAAACTGGATGCCCGTGGCTTCTTCCCCTCCACCCGTGCCCCTGCCAAGCAGAATGAATGGGGCGGAACTGCCGGCGGTCCGCTTGTAATCCCAAAGGTCTATAACGGCAAGGACAAGACGTTTTGGTTTTTCTCTTTCGACCAGTTCTACCGCCGCGGCGGGGCCCTGGGCGGCCTGAATACGCTTCCGACCTCGAATATGACCAATGGCGATTTCAGCCAGCTCGGCAGCAAACTGATCTACGACCCCAATAGCGGAGCCACCGCCTCCCGCATGCCCTTCGCTGGAAATCGCATTCCCGCCAACCGGATCAGCGCCGTCTCCGCCAAGATGATTCCCTTCATCCCCGCGCCGGAACTCCCCGGGCTGGTCAACAACTCGATCGCCCCGCTCGGGAGCCCGCGCGCCGACGAACGCACGGCCGGCCTCAAGCTCGACCATCAGTTAAACAGCAAGACTCGTCTCAGTGGCATGTATAACGACACCTTCCGGCCTTCCATCAAGAGCCCCGCGCCTTCTCGATTGATTCCGGTTGGAGGGGAAGCCGCAACGCTGATCCTCAACTACAACCTACAGAAGGTCCGCACCAACGTCCTGCATTTAAACATCGACCAGAACCTGACACCGACCACGCTGAACCACATCGGCCTCGGTTATTCCCGCTTCCGGAATCCGAACTTCTCCCTGGGGTTCAACCAGGGATGGACCCAGCCCAATGGCGGCAAGTTAGGTCTGCGCGGTCTGCAGTTTGACCTTACCCCTACCGTCCAGTTCGATACCGATGGCTATACCCGGTTCGGTAACGACACCGCCAGCGATAACTACTTCCACACTTTCACCGCCCTCGACACCATCACGATGATCCGCGGTAACCACACCTTCAAACTCGGCGGCGAAGTCCAGCGCCACCGCGACAACTATCGTAACTTCGGCAATGGCGGCGGCACCTTCCGCTACCGGCGCGAAACCACCGGCCTGCCCGGCGTCGCCAACTCCGGCGACGCGTTCGCCAGCTTTCTGCTCGGCGAAACCTATTCCGCCAGCGCCTTCTTCCGGGACTCTCTCCCCGGTGGCCGTTATACCGTCTTCGGGTTCTTCGCCGACGATACCTGGAAACTTACCAACAAGCTGACTCTTACGCTGGGTTTCCGCTGGGAGCCCATCGTTCCCCATAGTGACCCGGCTGGGCGTATTTCCTACATGGACATCACCGCGCCGAACTCCGCCGCCGGCAATCTCCCAGGCGCCATGCGCTTCGGTGGACAGGACGGAGTTTCCAACCGCTACCTGAACGTATTGTGGAAGAACTTCGCCCCCCGAATCGGGGTCGCCTATCGCGTGACGAACCGAACGGTCGTGCGCGGCGGCGCCGGTGTCTTCAACTCCAACTACATCAACCAGGGCCTCGGCCTGCCGGCCTTCGGCTATGCCACCACCGCCTCCTTCGCCTCCGCTGATGGCGGCACCAGTGCCGCCTTCAATTGGGATGGCGGCTTCCCGCAAAACTTCCGCCGCCCGCCCGTAAAAGACGCCATCGCCGCAAATGGACAGGGCGCCACTGCCGTCATCCCGTCCGCGTACCAACTTCCCTATAAGATCCAGTGGAACTTCACCATCGAACACCAGTTCGCCAATGATCTCTCCATGAGCTTCGGTTATGTTGCCAACGCCGGCCGGCACTTGTACAACTCCCAGCAAATCAACCAACTGCCGCGGCAGTTCTGGAATCTGCCCGCCTCCCTTCTCACGTCCAACATCAATTCTCCGGCCGCCCAGGCCGCCGGCATCAAAGAACCGTTCGCTGGTTTCTCCGCACTCTGGGGCGGCCTCGCGCGCGTCAATCAGGCGCTCCGGCCCTTCCCGCAATACAGCGGCGTATCCATTTATGGCTCCACCTTCGGCAACTCCAACTACCATTCGTTCCAATACAAGCTCGACAAGCGGTATGGCCGCAATTTGATGGGCACGGTCGCCTACACCTGGTCCAAGTTCCTTACCGACGCGGCCATGTTCGACGACAACCCCGCGCAGCAGGATGCCCTGAAGCGGGAGAGGTCCTACCATCCCACCGACTACCCGCACGTGCTCACCTTCTCCCTGCAGTACAGCGTGCCCTTCAAGGCCCAAAACAAGGCGGTCAACTTCCTCCTCGGCGGCTGGCAGCTATCCACCGTCAACACCTACAATTCTGGCGGACGGCTCTTCCCCACCACCTCCAATCCCCTGCCGTACTTCAACCTCGGTCTTCGTCCGAACATCGTCGATAGCAATAGCATTCGCTCCAACATCTCGATGTCGAGCTACGACCCGAACAATCCGTCCGCTAACACGTACCTGAACCGCTCGGCCTTCGCCAATCCCGCCGCCGGCCAGTTGAGCAGTGCGGCGCGCGGCTTGGAAGTACGTGGGCCGGCACGCATTGATGAAAGCTTCGCCTTCATGAAACAGAACAAGATTGCCGAGCGCTTCACCACGCAGTTCCGCGTCGAGCTCCAGAACCCGCTCAATCGTGTTGTCTTCGGCAACCCGATCACGGATTTCACCAACGCCGCCTTTGGCCGTATCAACTCCACCCAGGTTGGCCCGCGCAACCTCCAACTCGGCCTCAAGCTGATGTTCTAGTCCTCGGAAAAAGAGCCGGGCGTCCCTCCAGGGCGCCCGGTTTTTCTATTTCCGCAATCGCCTTTCAAACTCTCCCCGCCAATACGCCGCCCGCCCCGGTTCAATCTCCGCCATCAACACATACGCATCCTGCATCCGCGGCTCAATCGCCATCGCCTGCCGCGCCTCCTCCGCCGCCCGCCCGCGTTGTCCCGCCGCCAGCAGCGCCGCCGCCAGGTTCAACCGCCGCGTCGAATTCCCCGGTTCCGCCTTCGCCGCCCGTTCCAACACCGCCACCGCCTCCGCCGCCTTCCCCCGCCGTAAATGGATCAGCCCCAACGCCGATTGCACCTCCCCATCCTCCGCCACGCCCCGCAACAACCCGTACGCCCGTTCCAACTCCCCCACGCCCGCATACGCCAATCCCAGCCCCCGCGCACGCCATTCCAGCGCCGGCTCCCGCCACGCCCGCAACCCTTTCACTGGCCCCTCCGTTGCCGCCGCTCCGCCGGGCTTCCGGATCCGATGATCCGTAAACGCCGTATGCCCGCCATCCCGGGCGCTCGTGCGCGGCATGTGGCATCCCGCGCAGTCCTCCCCGTGCGGCCGCGTCTGCGCGTGACAGCCCACGCACCGCTCCCGAAACCACCGCCCCGCCTCCGCCGGCTCCCGGTGCGCGTCGTGGCAACTCCCACACCATAGCTTCTCTCCCGACCCCTTCACGCACGCGCTCTGCGCCAACTGCTCGGCATGCGAGACAACTTTAAACCCGCTTTCCGCCGCCGGCAAATACACACTGAACACCTGCTCCAGCGCCATTCCCGGCCGGAAATCCCCAAAGCTCTTCCCGGGCAGCGGAACCCGCGCCGCGCCGGATAAATGGCACTGCTCGCAAACACTGTCCCGCTCCCGCGCCGCCAGCCGCGCCGGGTTCACAATATTCCCCCGCCGCCCGTCCCGAATGTGCGCCTCCCCGTCCCCGTGGCACCGCGCGCAATGAATCCCCGGCACCGGAATCGGGGCGCCTCCCTCATACCGGTTCAACGTCCCCTTCACCGCTCGCGACTCGCCCGCGTGGCACCCCAAACAATCCGCCGTAATCGGCCGCAGAAAGTCGATCGTCGCATCCGCCGCGTACCCCGGCGAAAGGTCCCACGCCCCGCGCCGCGAGTACCACGCCAGCGGAGACTGGAAGAAGGAGTCCCCCACCCGCCAGATATAGCTCTTCCCCTCGTGCCCCGACCCCACCGCCCACTCCGGTGCCCGCGTCTCGCTCCCCACCCGGTGCGTCAGCTTCCCGTCCCTCGACGCCACCTCCCACTCCTGCCCGCCATGCTTCCCTTTCCCCCGCGCCCGTGTCTCTTCCGTGGGCCTGGAAACCGATCGGCCCATCCCCGTCGCCGCGTAGGAACGCACGATGGCCTCATGACACGGCGCGCAACTCGCGATGGCCATCAGCGCTATCCACACTCTGTCATCTTATGTCCGTTCCCTCTCCGTCCCGGAATCTGTAGTAACGTGGGTGGCGAAATGGATCGACGACTTCTTCTCCAAGGCGCCGCTGCCGCCGCCCTCGCCCCCGCCGCCGCCCCCAAAGTCCGCGTGGCCATGCTCGGCACCGGCCACAGCCACTTCTCCGGCAAATACAAGGCCATGCTCGACTCGCCCGATTACGACATCGTCGGCGTCGTCGAAAACAACGCCGCCGCCAAAGCCGCCCTGCAAAAAGATCCCCGCTACGCCGCCGTCAAATGGCTCGACGAAGCCGCCATGCTCGCCGACCCGTCCATCCAATTGGTCGTCGTCGAATGCCGCGTCTGGGAAGCCATCCCCTGGGGCAAAAAGGTCATCGCCGCCGGCAAGCACCTCCATCTCGAAAAGCCCTGCGGCAACGAGTGGAAGCCCTTCAAGGATCTCGTCGAAGACGCCCGCCGCAAAAACCTCCTCCTCCAAACCGGCTACCTCTGGCGCTGGCACCAGGGCGTCATGGCCTCTATCGAAGCCGCAAAGAAGGGCTGGCTCGGCGACGTCTACATGGTCCGCGGCACAATGAATTCCGACCGTGGCGCCGACGAACGCGCCATCGAAGCCAAGTACAAAGGCGGCGGCCTCTTCGAACTCTCCGGCCACGTGCTCGACCGTATGGTCGAACTCCTCGGCCGCCCCAAAACCGTCAAAAGCTGGCTCCGTCACGACACCAAAGTCGCCGACAAATTGGCCGACAACAACCTCGCCGTTTTCGAGTTCGACCACGCCCTCGCCGTCGTCGCCCAGTCCACAAAAATGGCAGGCTCAGGCGACCACCGTTCCTTCGAAATCATCGGCACCGATGGCACCATCCTCGTCCATCCCGAGTCCAACCCGCCCCGCATGCGCGTCTTTATGCGCAACCCGCAAGGCCCCTACAAAGCCGGCTGGCAGGACATCACCCTCCCGCCCCAGCCACGCTTCATTCCGGACTTCGCCGAACTCGCCCGCGCCATCCAAACCAAACAACCCCTGAAGCACTCCTACGACCACGAACTGCTTCTCCACGAAACCCTCCTCCGCGCCTCCGGAGAAATGGCATGATCTCCCGCCGCGCCCTCCTCGCCTCCGCCCTCGCCACAACGGCCCATGCCAACGACGCCATCACCGTCGGCGTCATCGGCACCGGCAACCGCGGTGCCTACGTTGCCGCCGCGCTCCACAAAAACACCCCCGGCCGCGTCGTTGCGCTCTGCGACATCGTCCCCGAACACATTGAGTCCGCCAAGAAACAAATCGGCGTCGAAAACCCGCGCCTCTACACGGACTTCCAAAAGCTCCTAGCCAGCGATGTCGACGCCCTCATCATCGCCACCCCCGTCTTCCTCCACGCCGGCCACTTCGAAGCCGCCGTCAAATCCGGCAAGCACATCTACATCGAAAAACCGGCCTCCGTCGACGTCGAAGGCTGCAAACGCATCATGCGCGCCGCCGACGCCGCCGACCGCAAAATCAACATCACCTTCGGCTTCCAGCGCCGCTACGGCCAGGTCTATCAAAAGGCCAAACAACTCGCCGATTCCGGTGCCATCGGCAAGATCCATTTGGGCTTCGCCCGCTTCATCAAAAGCGAAGGCCTCAGCCGCTCCGGCGCCCCAATTCCGATGCCCAAAACCGACGCCGAAAAGAGCGCCCAATGGGGTCAGTGGAAACACCTCGGCGGCGATCTCATCGTCGAAAACAACGTCCACTCCATCGACGTTCTCAACTGGTTCCTGGGCGGCCATCCCCAAAGCGCCATCGGCTCCGGCGGCGCCACGCTTCCCAAGCGCGGCGACAACCGCGATCACAATTTCGTCGCCTTCGAATACCCCAACGGCGTCCAGGGCCAGCTCTCCGGAACCACCCTCGCCTCCCCCGGCTACCGCGATGTGGTCGAACAGTTCTTCGGCCCCAAAGGGACCATCGAAACGTCCGAGAATCACTGGCGTCACTTCCGCGGCCCCAAGGATGAAACCGTCGAAAAATCCCCGCGCAACATCACCATCGATTCCGTCGCCGCGTTCATCCAGCGCGTCCAATCTGGCAAGCCCGAAAACGTCGGCGTCCGCGCCGCCGAAAGCACCCTCACCGCCATCCTCGGCCGCATGGCCATGGACCGCCGCCGCGAAGTCACCTGGGATGAGATGATGAAGTCCGCATGACCGCGCTCTTCAAAAAGCTGAACTTCAAAGCCCACTCCGTCATCCACATCACAAGCGCGCCGGAGTCCTTTCAACCGGCGCTCGAAGAGATGCGTCCCCACACCGAAATCCGCACGTCACTCGCGAAAGCCAAAGACGTCCAATTCGTCCTGACCTTCGCCACGAAAAAGGCCGAGGTCGACGCCTTCTCCAACGCCATCGCCAAAGCCTCCAGCGGCGACGCCGTCGTCTGGGTCGCCTACCCCAAAGGCACGTCCAAGAAATACAAGTGCGAGTTCAACCGCGACAATGGCTGGGACCTCCTCACGGCCCACGGCTTCGATACCGTCCGCATGGTCGCCATCGATGACGACTGGTGCGCCCTCCGCTTCCGCCGCGTCGAATTCGTCAAGAAGTCGCGATAATCTTCTTCAACTCCGCCTCGTTAAACTCCACCCCCAACCCCGGCCGCTCCGGCACCCGCGCCGCCCCCGGCTTATACTCCAACG
>Ga0315906_10012045_pt1 | contig 10044 bp, 6 predicted proteins | sample LakEriMetagenome_4_FD_203526 | JGI IMG/M metagenome (GOLD analysis project Ga0315906, IMG submission 203526) | Freshwater fungal communities from buoy surface, Lake Erie, Ohio, United States - Buoy 2 MA122 | ecosystem: Environmental > Aquatic > Freshwater > Lake > Lake biofilm | place: USA: Lake...
CAAGAGGGAGCGATCGTTACCCTCTTGAAGCAAGGACAACCATTGATCTCTCTGGGCCAGCATTGAGGCCAACGCATCGCATGTTGCCTGAACATCCAGATCCATGTGTTCAAGCAACCGCTTGACTCCATGCTCTTGACCAGCCATGGCAATCGTCGCCCGCGCAGCAGCCTGGTAGTGAATATCCGGATCCTCCGCGACGACAGGCAGCCCTCCCATCGATGATAGCCACGGCATGCTGCGCACTAACCCAGAACAAAATGAATCAATCGTTCGAATCGCCAAACGCGCAGGGTACTCAAGCAAATTCCAACCAAACTCTTTATCGCGCTGCAGAGCGCCACGCGCAAGCAACCAGCTGCGCCGATCATGTTCCGCCTCTGGCGGTTCGTGCAGTGTCATCGCGTCCGAGAGTTTTTTAAGGACGCGATCGTGCATTTCTGACGCGGCCTTGCGGGTAAAGGTAATCGCGACAATTTCTTCTGGTCGCCTTACCGTCGCCAACAAAGCCAAGATGCGGTCGGTTAGCAGCTCTGTTTTTCCAGACCCTGCAGGGGCCTGCACCAAAAACGAACGCCGCGGGTCAACCGCGCTCGCACGGATCAGGGCGTCTGACGGCTGTTGGTTAGACGTCATCGTCGCTATCTCCCTGCATGTCTTCTTCACTTTGATCGTAGTACCTCAAGAGCGGCAATAGGTCGCAATACTCTAAATTCGCCGTCTTCCAAGTCTGATTCAGCGCCTCTCCCTGCACAAACTCGTGCGCGAGCATTTCGATCACAGCACGTAAGCGTGAAAGCAAAAGAGGCCAGTCTGCATCCTGATATTTCGCTTCGGCAAGCGTCTTCAAGCCCTTCAATTCGAGATCATCTTGCTCTGCGAGCCCGACTGCGGCACAACCTTTTGCATGCAGACGCACTAGCATTAAGGCACTGATGTGGTTGCGCGCCTCATCGCCAGAGGCTGTCTGCGTATCAAGAATCGCAGCGTAGACCGGAACTTGTAAATTAACTGGACGAATGCTTTCCCAGTCCTTCAACACTCCGGATAACGATTGTCCAGTTTTGTAGTCTATTACTGCAAGACGCGTGACTCGGTCGCTTGAGTCCGTAGAGACAAGATGATCCAGACGATCTAATCGCACATCAAGCACTAAGCCCTTGACATTAAGCTGACGCTTTTGCTCAATTTCCTGAACGACAAAAGGCGCACGATTCGCCTCGAGCAACAGCCACTCACTCACCAAGCGAATTGCACGTTTAGTCTCGAGCTCTCGTAAAGTCGTGTCGTACGCGCTGAGCTCCGTTGCCGCGACTGCCTCGACAATTTGATCGAGTCGTAGCGAGAGAGTGCCCTGTGCGATTGCAAGCTTCAAACTATCTTGGTCCTGCAATGTTTCCCATACGCGCTCCATGACGCGATGCAGAAATTTTCCGCGCAACGCCATTTGCGGTAACTCACCGTAGGCAGGTAGCCCCCTGAGGCCAAGACGATATCTAAAGAAAGCCCACAACGGATTGATGGACTGCGTTTCCAGCACAGAGACTCCGCCCGTCACCTTTTCGCCGGCTTCAAGTGGCGGGCCTTTGTCGTCCTGCCATACTTCCAAGCCAGAAATACGCCCCCCCACAAATGGCTCAATCATTGGGTCGTCGAGCATCTCCGTGGGGATGAGGGTCTGAATCAGCGGCGAAGGGCGAAGGGCTCGTTCACCATCGAGGCGGGGAGCACTCACCGTGACAGTCGGTGCAACTTTACATAGATTTGCAAAAATTTGGTGGGCCCATTGAATCTCTCGCTCAGGTGTGGCTCGGGGAGCTTGGGCGCGACGTAAGGCCGCCATCGGGATCAGTGGATTCGGCTTTGTCGCGGCAGGCAAAACCTCATCGGTTAAGCCAAGCATCCAGACCCCGTCCCACTGCCCACCCTCGGCTTCAAGAAGGCCCAAAACATCTAAACGGGCACTAGGATCTCGCTGCGGTTGAAACATCGTTGTACGAGATAGGCGACTCAAAATGCTCAAAGCCTCAGAAGACGGCATCGACGAAAAAAGTGTGCTGAGTGATTCAAAACGCTCAAGCAAACCGTCAATCGCCTCAAGAACCTGATACATCGCAGAGCTCTGCGTGCCGCGCCCTGGAAAGCCGAGCGTCGCTAAGCTGGCTCTGAACACAACCGACCACCGATGCAACGCCATCGTGCGAGGCAGCGCTTGCCAATCCTGCCACGCGCGCTGCCATGCAGGTGATAGCTGGTGCAGAGGTTCTATCGCTTGGGTCCATGCAGCCAGTGAGACACGATTCACCTGCCACTGACGCCAGCCCGCATCGATCATGGCGCGCGCGCCCTGCTCCGCGCTATGTCCAACACAGTATCCAGATAACAACGCAGCACCAAGATCGACTGGCGCCGCACCAAACTGCTCTTTCATCAAAACAAACGTACGTAACCAAGCCAATGCAGCACGACATGCTGCCCAGTCGGACAAGGGCCGGGCGACCGCCACATTGAAAGCATGTGCACTGGCCCCGTTTACATCGCTCAAACTTGTTTCAAGCACACGTCGTGCAAAGGCTGCTTGGGCGTCTAGGGAAACAGCAACAATTGCAAACCGTCCGTCAGGCCGTGCATCGAGTTGCGCACGCGCCCAGTTTGCGGCAGCCAACCACTCAGCCTGCGTGCTAGCCGCTTGGACTCTGGTCACGACAGACTCTTGCGGCACATCTTCTAGCAGCGTTGAAACAACAACGCCGCGTTCAAGGAGTGCTTCGAGCAAGGCCCTCATCCGCGGAGAGATTTCCGTAAAGCCTGCGAGCACGATTTGCTCAGGCAACGGCAAACCATTCTCAACATACTGAACCAAGCGAGTCAGTGCGCTACTCGTATCCAGAGCGTCCAGCGCATGCAAGCGTTCGCGGTAAGCGTCACGCCATTGAAGGAAGCGAGCATATTCCTCGGTGTATTCGTGCGCAAAAACATTGATCTGCCACTCTTGGATTAACTGATCAGCGCTAAGCGCCATCGCTGCTGCTTGATAGACATCAAGCAACGCGTTGTCGCCCTCAAGTTGCTCAATGACTTGCGCCCACAAAAGCTGTGCCTCAAAGCCATCAAGCAGACGAGAGTAAGGTGTCAAAGACTCTTCAAAGTTAGCGCGAGTTAACTGATGGGTCACCCAGCCCGACCAGGGCATCACCTCTGGCATCTCAGTAACGCTCTGTCCACGCGCCGACTGCTGCTGTGCGAGCATCTGGATCAAGCGTCGCGCCAAACGATTATTCACCGTTAAGACAAATACATTTCGTGCGGCATGCATCCCAAGGTTCGATGCCTGCACGACAGGGTATTGCGTCGGGGGCCGCATGGCTTGCGGATCAGAAGCCACAGAGCGAGGCAACAGTTTCCCAGTTCAGACGCATCCCTGGTGTCGTGTATCCAATAAGACCAACGACCATGACCACACTCAGCGCCACACTGGCCGTGACCCAAATTAATCGCTGCTTGGTGTGTCGTTGCATAACACCTCTAGAACTCTAAGCCGCTTTGGCAAGCTGTTGAACGTTGATTGGATTCTCACGCACGGGAAGACACAAGGCTGAGGCAGCGAGAGCCAACGCAATGGCGATCCACCAGACCAGATCATAACTTCCCGTGATTGCCTGCAAACGGCCACCTAACCAGACACCCGTAAAGCTGCCAAGTTGGTGACCCAAGAAAACCATGCCCGAGAGCGTTGCCGCAAAGCGCAAGCCATAAATCTGACCAATCAGACCTTGTGTCAGGGGAACGGTGCCCAGCCAAAACACACCCATCCAGGCTGCAAAAACATAAACAACCCAAGGAGAGGTTGGCATCACAAGAATCCAGATGAGACACACCGCTCGCGAAGCGTAAAGCCCAGCGAGCAGGTTTTTCTTACTGTAGGTCCCACCAAGCTTGCCAGCCGTGAAAGAGCCGAACACATTAAACAATCCAATCAGACCAATGGCGAACGCACCGGTGCTCGCGTTCAGGCCTTTATCGACCACAAAGGCAGGTAGATGCAAGGTTATGAAGGCCGTGTGAAATCCACACACGAAGTATCCCCAAAACAGAAAATGAAATGTGGGGTGTTTAAGCGCCTGTCCAATTGCAGAAAACATCGACTGCTCTGGGCCTGTGCTCGCCCCAGGCTTGCCTCTAAGAAACCATGCGAGCGGGAGCGTTGCGGCTAACACCATCGAGAGAACCAAATAAGCGCCGCTCCAATCTAGTGTGTCAATCAATAATTGACCCGTCGGAACGACCAGGAACTGACCGAGCGATCCGCCGGCACTTGCGATCCCCATCGCGGTACTGCGTGAAGAAAGAGGAACTGTTCGCGCAATGACAGGCAGAATCACTGCAAAGGTGGTTCCGGCTTGACCCAAACCGATCAATACTCCCGCGCTCAAATACAACTCGAGCTCTGTCGTGGAAAATCTTGTACCCAGAAGACCGAGCACATAAAAACCAACGCACAGTGCAATTGTTCGGCCAGAACCCAGGCGGTCTGCCATCATGCCAGCGCCAATCGCGCCGAAGCCCCAAACAAGGTTCTGCAGAGCGAACGCCATCGAAAACACTTCGCGCCCCCATCCGCGCTCTAGCCCCATCGGCTGAATGAATAACCCAATCGTTGCGCGGATACCCATTGCTAGCAACACAATCAAGGTGCCGAGCACGATCGTTCGGAACGCCAGGGGGTTATCGAGCAAGCCAGGATTACGGTTTTCTGCGTTTTGCGTCATGTTGCGTTGCTACGAAAAGGGGAGGAAATGGCGCCGCCGAGACGAATCGAACGTCCGACTCCCTTCTTAGGAGGAAGGTACTCTATCCACTGAGTTACGGCGGCGTAGCCGTAGTTTAACAAGGTGCGCACTCAGCAGGCGCTTGAACTAGCCCCGAGGATGATGCTGCGCATGCAAGGATTTGAGCCGCTCTCGGGCGACATGCGTGTAAATTTGTGTCGTCGAGATATCTGCGTGTCCGAGCAGCATCTGCACAACTCTTAAATCCGCGCCATGATTAAGTAAATGGGTTGCAAAGGCATGGCGAAGAACATGCGGCGACAAGGGCGCGTGCACACCCGCCAACACCGCGTATTTCTTGATAAGCAACCAAAACGATTGGCGCGTCATTGGCGCGGCCCTTGCAGTGACAAACAGGGCGGGCGCGGTGCGCGCGCCCATCAGAGTTGGTCGAGACTCCTTCAGGTAGGCCGTGATCCAGTGCGCGGCTTCAGCCCCGAGAGGCACGAGACGATCCTTACCACCCTTGCCCTGCACGACACGCACCACACCGTCCCCAAGGCTCACATCCAACACCGCCAAACCCACCAACTCTGAGACACGTAAACCCGTCGCGTACAAAACCTCAAGCATCGCACGATCGCGCACGCCGCGTGACGTATGCAAGGGTGGCTGTTTGAGCAGCGCCTCAACCTGCCCTTCAGACAAGGTTTTAGGTATCCGTAAAGCTTGTCTGGCCGACGTCAACTGCAAACAGGGATCCACAGAAACACGCTGATGCCGAAGAGCCCAAAGGTAATAGCGGCGAAGCGTTGCGAGCCGCCTGTTTGCCGTACTTGGTTTCGTTTCTGCATGTTTTGCCGCGAACCATGCCTGAAGATCACCCGCCTGCGCGTGATCAATATCTAGGCTGCGCTCAAGCAGTAGCCACTGTTCAAAAGCGACTAAATCGCGTCGATAAGCTGCAAGCGTGTTCGTCGACAAACCGTCTTCGAGCCAGACGGCATCGATAAACGCACTAATCGCGGCGGACTCAGGTGCACTCATGGCCAGACAATAGTAGCATTCAGTCCATTCATGCCTCTGACAAGCAACTCCATTTCATGTCCCCTGTCAGCGCCAACGCTAGCTGTCCGGTTGTCGCTTATCTCCTGAATCAACATGACACACCCACACCTTACGCTCGAACTTCCCGACGAACACGCCACCGACGCGCTTGGGCACGCCCTTGCACACTTGGCCGCTGATCTGACGACTGATTCGCACGGAAAACTGCGACCTGGACCCGCTGCGGGTGGCCGCATTCACCTCAAAGGCGACTTAGGGTCGGGAAAAACAGCACTTGTGCGCGCACTTTTGCGGCAATGCAGCATTTCTGGCCGAATTAAAAGCCCAAGTTACGCACTACTTGAATCTTATGAAGTTTCTAACTTATACTTCTATCATCTTGATTTTTATAGATTTAGCGAAGATGCCGATTGGCTAGATGCTGGGTTTCGCGATCTCTTTAAAAACAACGCGCTCATTTTGATTGAATGGCCAGAGCGCGCAGGCAATTTGCTGAGCGACCCAGACTTACTGATCGAGCTCAGCTATGCCGGATTAGGCCGCATAGTCACACTTAGTGCGTATTCAGAAAAAGGGCTTTCATGGATCAACGCTTTGCCTCCTCTCTTGATGGTCAGCCGTCAAACACACGAGCGCTAAGCCGACGTCGCCTCCTGGGCGCCGCCACGACTCTTTTATTACTCCCTGTTATCCCGCGCATTGCGATGGCTGCGCGATTACTCGCTGTGCGCACTTGGCCTGCAGACGAATACACACGTGTGACACTAGAACTCGATAGTGAACTACGCGCGGAACATTTCACTCTCGACAATCCACATCGCATGGTCGTTGATATTCAAGGTATGGATGTCAACCCCGCACTTAACGAACTCGTGCGCAAAGTTCGACCTGACGATCCCTACATACAATCTCTGCGCGTGGCGCAGAACCGCTCGAATGTCGTGCGTATCGTTTTTGATTTGAAACAAGCGATAGCACCGCAAGTGTTTACGCTCAAGCCAGTTGGGAATTACAAGTACAGACTAGTTCTAGACTTGTATCCGAAGAGCGCGCAAGATCCCCTCGCCGCGCTTCTAAAAAAGAATCCGCAGAAGATGGAAGAAGATCCGCTAGCGCGCATTCTTGAAGATATCGGTCGTAACCCGAAGGGCTCAGGCATGGCACCGGTGCCTGTCATTCCAAACTCCGTCGCACCCCCAATCGAAGCGAAGATCGCACCACAGCCCAATAATCGACGTGGGCGTACCATAACGATCGCGCTAGATCCCGGGCACGGCGGAGAAGACCCTGGCGCAATCGGCAAAGGCGGTACCTACGAGAAAAACGTTGTGCTCGCCATTGCTCAGAAATTAAAAGCACGGATCGACGCCACACCTGGAATGCGCGCGTACCTGACTCGAGATGGCGATTATTTCGTCCCCCTACACGTACGTGTTGAAAAGGCGCGTCGTGTAAAGGCGGATTTATTCGTCTCGATTCATGCAGATGCCTTTATACGTCCCACTGCAGGAGGTAGTTCGGTTTATGTGTTGTCAGAACGCGGAGCCTCGAGTACAAGCGCGAGCTGGCTCGCGCAGAAAGAAAACGCTGCGGACTTGATCGGAGGCATAAACCTCAACGTGCAAAATAAAAACGTCGCGAGAATTTTGCTTGATCTATCCACTAGCGCCCAAATCAAAGACTCAACCAATCTAGCCATGCGGATGCTCGACGAGCTAAAAAATGTCTACCGTTTACACAAACCTCAGGTTGAGTCGGCAGGCTTTGCAGTACTGAAAGCGCCTGATATGCCATCCATTTTGGTCGAAACAGCATTTATCAGTAATCCAGAAGAAGAGCGGATGTTGCGTAGCCAAGCCGCACAGGACAAGTTTGCACAGGCCCTGCACAGCGGCATCAACCGCTTCTTCGTCGCAAATCCCCACTTGATCGCCTCGCGTTAGGATTTAGCCGCAAGAGCCTCGACATAGCTCTAAAATAGGCGCTTCATGTTTGTTGCGCCTGCCATGCCAAACCGCCGCCCCATCTGCGCTCTCCCCGACTTACTCATTAGCCAAATCGCAGCTGGCGAGGTAATTGAGCGACCTGCCTCTGTGCTCAAGGAGCTCGTGGAGAATGCGGTCGACGCAGGTGCCCAGTCTATTGAGATTCGCCTTGAAGCCGGGGGCATCCGTCGCATCGCAGTCATTGATGATGGCGCTGGAATTCCCCCAGATGAACTTGCACTTGCCTTGACGCGTCATGCAACGAGCAAAATCACATCGCTCGACGAACTCGAATCCGTGCACTCAATGGGGTTTAGGGGTGAAGCGCTCGCCTCGATTGCAGCGGTCTCGCAGCTAACGCTCATTTCACGCACGCGCGATGCCGATCACGCCTGGAGCCTGGCACCTGGCTCAACGAGCCCAGTGGCCGCAGCAGGTGCGCAAGGGACAACCGTCGAGGTTAAGTATCTTTTTGACGCCGTTCCTGCAAGGCGTAAATTTCTTCGCGCTGAACCAACAGAGTTCGGACACTGCATTGACGCAATCGAGCGCATTGCACTCGCCTTTCCTGAGGTCAGCTTTCGGGTATTCCATAATGAGCGCGCGGTCCGCCAATGGTTACCCGCATCGGCACTCAAACGCATTAGCGATGTGTTGGGTGATGAATTTAATGAGCACGGCATTGAGGTCAACGCCGAGAGTGGTCCGATAGCGCTGCTAGGGGTGATCACTCGGCCCACTGCGGCACGTGCTCGCGCCGATCGACAATTCCTCTTTGTGAATGGTCGCCATGTGCGCGACCGTACCGTGTCGCACGCAATCCGTAGCGCGTACGCGGATGTGCTCCATGGCGATCGTCAACCGGCTTTTGTATTATTTTTGCAGATTGACCCAAGCGCAGTAGATGTCAATGTACATCCAGCCAAACATGAAGTGCGCTTTCGCGATACAGGTGCGGTGCACCGCTTTGTATCGCACACTGTCACGCAAGCTTTATCCGGCACAGCAGGCGCGCACCAAGTCACCCCAGCAGTCTTCACAAACCAGAGCGCGCAATCTTGGCCGCACGTTGGCAACCACCAAACACCCTACAACGCCGCCTCGTCCTTTTCATCCTCCTCTGTGTCTGGTCAGACAACATGGCAACCAAGTTCGCAGTCTGCCCTGCATCTTCGGGAACCCATAGGAACCGCCGGCGGGCTTCAAGCGTGGGAGACACTTTATCAACCAGCGGCTCAAGACGCTCCCACTTGGCCACTCGGGCGTGCTTTAGCACAGGTGCACGGTATCTACATCCTGTCGCAGACGAGTTCAGGACTCGCCCTAATCGACATGCATGCGGCGCACGAGCGCGTAGTCTATGAACAACTCAAACAAGCGCTCGACGCACAGACGTTGCCTCAGCAAACACTGTTAGTGCCTGTTGTGTTTCGGGTGACCGACAAAGAGATTGCACTCGCTGAGGAATGCAAAGAGCAACTTGCCATGCTCGGCTTTGAAATGGCTCCCTCAGGACCGCAAGCCCTGACCCTTCGGTCAGTGCCTGCCTTGCTCGCACGTGGGGACCTTGAGGCCCTCGCTCGAGGCATACTGCGCGATCTTGAACAAGTAGGGGCCAGCAGACTACTGACAGAGCAGCGGAATACGCTGCTTGCGACGATGGCGTGCCATGGTGCCGTGCGCGCCAATCGCCAGCTATCGATCGAAGAGATGAACGCACTACTTCGGCAAATGGAGCAAACCGAACGTGCTGACCAATGCAACCATGGCCGTCCCACCTGGGTCCACTGGAATGTGTCTGACTTAGATAAATTCTTTTTGCGTGGCCAATGAGCCAATCCACGACAGAAACGCTGATCTGTTTAGCTGGTCCGACGGCCTCAGGCAAAAGCGCTGCAGCGCGCGCGATTGCTAAGCGCTGGCCGGTCGAAATCATCAACGTCGACTCGGCAACCATCTATCGCGGCATGGACATTGGTACGGCGAAACCCTCGGAGGCAGAACAACGCGAGACCCCGCATCATCTGCTAAACATCCTAGATCCTCTTGAGACTTATTCGGCTGCAAACTTTCGGCGCGATGCGTTACGTTGCGTACAAGAAATACGTGCGCGCGGCAACATACCTCTGTTGTCAGGCGGGACGATGCTTTACTTTAAAGCACTGCGCGATGGGCTAAACGACCTACCGGGTGCTGACCCCGAGATTAGGCTCGAGCTAGAA
>Ga0315906_10012046_pt1 | contig 10044 bp, 10 predicted proteins | sample LakEriMetagenome_4_FD_203526 | JGI IMG/M metagenome (GOLD analysis project Ga0315906, IMG submission 203526) | Freshwater fungal communities from buoy surface, Lake Erie, Ohio, United States - Buoy 2 MA122 | ecosystem: Environmental > Aquatic > Freshwater > Lake > Lake biofilm | place: USA...
CGCAACCGGTGCCCGCATCAGTGAGGCCTGCGGGCTGTCGCTCGGTGACCTCGATGGTGATCACCGACTGGTGCGCCTGTTCGGGAAGGGATCGAAGGAACGGATCGTGCCGTTCGGGCGGAGTGCGGCCACGGCGATGGAGGAGTGGTTGGAACGAGGTCGACCGGCCATGGAGCCCGACCGGTGGGCTCGCCGCGGCGACCAGGAAGCGGTGTTCCTGTCGCCCCGAGGTGCTCGGCTCTCCCGGCAGTCGGCGTGGAACGTGGTGAAGAAGTACGGCGACCGGATCGGCATCGGCGACAGGTTGTCGCCACACGTGCTGCGCCATTCGTGTGCCACGCACATGCTCGACGGAGGTGCCGATCTGCGCATCGTCCAGGAGATGCTGGGTCATGCGTCCATCAGCACCACGCAGGTGTACACCAAGGTGAGCCAGGAACGCCTGTGGCAGGTGTACCTCCAGGCGCACCCGCGCGCCGAGGTCCGCTCATGACATGGCCGGTGGTGCATCTCGCGAAGCGTTTCGCCGGATCGCTGTCGCGTCGAGAGCCCGATGCGGCCGACACCGCATGGGCGGCGGAGGTGCTCGGTCCGGGGGAGCGGGACCTGTGGTCGCGGATGTCGGTGGCCGACCGTCGTCACTCCCTGTGTGTCGCTCGCCGTTTCGTGGCCGAACTACCCGACGCACCGCCTGAGGTGGTGGCCGCTGCACTGCTGCACGACGTGGGGAAGCTCGAGTGCGGCCTCGGCACCTGGGGGCGCGTGGCGGCGACCGTGGTGGGGCCCCACGGCCGACGCTTCCGGCAGTACCACGACCACGAGGCGATCGGGGCTGCCATGGCTGCTGCGGCGGGCGCCGCACCTGCCACGGTGGAGGCGATCGCCGGGCACGGCGACCACGCCGCTCGGCTCCGAGCCGCCGACGACATCTGACGGCCTGCGGCCCGTCTTCGCGGCGGCGTCAGGCGGGGGTCATGCCGATGGCCCGCTGCGCCCGGTCGAGCGTGGCGGCGGCAACCCCCCGAGCCTTACCGGCGCCCTTGCGGAGCAGTGCCTGCAACTCACCGGGATCGCTGATCAACTCGTGGTACCGGGTCTGGATGGGGCGCAGCAGTTCGACGACCGCCTCACCCGTGTCGCCCTTGAGCGGGCCGTACTGGGTGTACCGGGACGCGAGCACCTCGGGTGAGTCGCCGGTGCAGGCGGCGAGGATCTCGAGCAGGTTGCTCACGCCCGGCTTGGACTCCCGGTCGAAGCGGACCTCGCTCTCGCTGTCGGTGACCGCACGCTTGAACTTCTTCACGATCGCCGCCGGGTCGTCGAGCAGGTACACCAGGCCGGCGTCGCTCGCCGCCGACTTGCTCATCTTCGAGCCGGGATCCTGGAGGTCCATCACCCGGGCACCCGCGGCCGGTGTGACCGCCTTGGGCAGGACGAAGGTCTCGCCGAAGCGGTGATTGAAACGGATGGCGACGTCGCGGGTGATCTCGATGTGTTGCCGTTGGTCGTCGCCCACCGGCACCTCGTCGGTGTCGTAGAGGAGGATGTCGGCAGCCTGCAGGGCGGGATAGGTGAACAGGCCGGCCGACACGAAGTCGGCCTCCCGCTTCGCCGACTTGTCCTTGAACTGGGTCATCCGGCTGAGCTCGCCGAAACTCACGGTGCACTCCATGATCCAGCCCAACTGGCTGTGCTCGGTGACGTGGCTCTGCACGAACACGGTGGCGCGATCGGGGTCGAGGCCGACGGCGAACAGCATGGCCGCCAGCTCGAGCGTGTTCTGGCCGAGGACACCCGGCGTGTCGGTGATGGTGAGGGCGTGCAGGTCGACGATGCCGTGGAACGCATCCTTGTGGTGCTGGCCGGCGACCCAGTTGCGCAGCGCACCGAGGTAGTTGCCGAGGTGAACGGCACCGGTGGGCTGGATACAGGACAGGACACGGGTCACGGTCGGGCAGGCTACCGACCGTGCGCCGGTGGACCGGAGTGGAAATCGGTGGGAGGGCGCCCGCTGGCAGCGGACGGGGCGGGCGATACGATCGGCACGATGGCAGTCGACGTGAGCACACCGGTCTTCGAGGGCCCGTTCGACCTGCTGCTGCACCTGATCCTGAAGGAGCAGGTCGACATCTACGAGGTGTCGCTGAGCCGGATCGTCGATGCGTACCTCGAGGAGATCGAGCGCATGCAGGGCCTCGACCTCGACGTGGCCACCGAGTTCCTCCTCATCGCCTCGACCCTGGTGGAGCTGAAGGCCCGTCGCCTGCTGCCCGGACGTGAGTCGATCGATCTCGACGACGAACTCGCCCTCTGGGAGGAGCGCGACCTGCTGCTGGCGCGGCTCCTCGAGGCCAAGACCTTCAAGGACGTGGCATCGGTGTTCAGCCGGCTCGCCGAGGAGGCCGACCGCTCGTTCCCCCGTGCCGTCGGGCCCGACGAGCGCTTCATCGGGCTGTTGCCCGACCTGCTCGAGGGCGTGGCGCCGAGCCGCCTGCAGAAGGCGTACCTCCGTGCGGTCACCCCGAGGCCGACGCCGCGTATCGACCTGTTCCACGTGGCGCCGGTACGCGCCAGCGTTGCCGATGCGCTTGCCGAGCTCGTCGATGAACTGCCCCGCACCGGACGCATGTCGTTCCGACGTCTCACCGACGGGCTCGTCGAGCGGCTCGAGGTGATCGTGCGGTTCCTCGCGTTGCTCGAACTGTTCAAGCAGGGCCTGGTCGACCTCGAGCAGACCGAGCGGTTCGGCGACATCGAGGTCGTCTGGACCGGTGGCGCCGACGGCACCGGCGTGATCCCGATCGACGACTACGAAGGATGATCCCCTTGACCTCCGATCCCAGCACTCTCGGCGCCGACACGGTCCGCGCCATCGAGGCCATCGTCATGGTGGCGGTGGAGCCCGTGGCGTCGGAGCAGTTGGCACAGCTGCTCGAACTGCCCGCCGTGACGATCGAAGACCTCTGCGGACAGCTCGCGGCGGCCTACGCCGAGGCGGGCCACGGCTTCGAGTTGGTGAAGGTGGCCGGTGGTTGGCGCTATCAGACGCACGCCGACCTGTCGCCGTACGTCGAGCGGTTCCTGCTCGACGGGCAGCGGGCGCGCATGAGTGGTGCGGCGCTGGAGACGCTGGCGATCATCGCCTACAAGCAGCCGCTGTCGCGGGCCCAGATCGCGAGCATTCGTGGCGTTGATCCCGACGGGGTGATCCGCACGCTGCAGGCACGCGGGTATGTCGGCGAGGTCGGCCGCGACTCCGGTCCCGGTCAGGCGATCCTGTACGGCACCACCCCGGCGTTCCTCGAGAAGCTCGGGCTGGCCTCGATCGGCGACCTGCCACCTATCGCCGAGTTCGTACCGGGGGCCGACGTGGTGGAGGCCCTCGAGCATGGTCTGCGCATCGATCCGCCGGCCGAGGCGGCATCCGGGTCCGCCGGCGGTGACTGACCGGGGCCGCACTCCCGAGCCGCCGCTGTGGGAACAGTGGGCCTCACGGTCAGCGGAGTTGCCGCAGGGCGAGCGACTGCAGAAGGTGCTCGCCACCAGGGGGTGGGGGAGTCGGCGTGTGTGCGAGGAGATCATTGCAGCCGGCCGGGTGACGGTGAACGGTGAGGTTGCGGTCCTCGGTCGCCGCGTCGATCCCGAGCACGACGTGGTGGAGATCGACGGGGTGCCGGTGGGGGTGCAACCGGGCCTGGTGTACTACCTGCTCAACAAGCCGGTGGGTGTGGTCACCACGGCGAGCGACCCCGAGGGTCGCCGCACCGTCGTGCAACTGGTGCCCTCGGAGCCGAGGGTGTTCCCCGTGGGCCGTCTCGATGTGATGACCGAGGGTCTCCTCCTGCTCACCAACGACGGCGCGCTCGCCAATCATCTGGCCCATCCCAGCCGGGGTGTGGAGAAGGAGTACCTCGCCGAGGTGGAGGGTGAGGTGGGTGGTGGTGCATTGCGTCGCCTCCGCGACGGGATCGAGCTCGACGACGGCACGACTGCACCGGCGAAGGTGTCGCAACCCGAGCCGGGAGTCCTGCGGCTGACGATCCACGAGGGTCGCAATCGGCAGGTGCGACGAATGTGTGAGGCCGTGGGTCACCCGGTGCGTCGGCTCGTGCGGGTGCGCATCGGGTCGCTCAGGGACGCCGCACTGGCGCCGGGGGAGTGGCGGCCGTTGAGCGATGCCGAGGTGCGCACGCTGGTGGAAACAGCCGCCGGCGCACCCCGACGGATACGCTGACAAGCCGTGTCTGCACCTCGGAGGGCCAACGTCGCAGGCCTCGGACTCATCGGCGGTTCCATCGCCCGCTCCCTCACCGATCGGGGCTGGCGGGTGTCCGGCGACGACCGGCGACCGGAGCGGGTGGCGGAGGCGGTGACCCGTGGATTCATCGCGACCGGGGGTCTCGACCCCGACGCCGAGATCACGTTCGTCGCCACGCCGGTGCTCACACTGGTCGACGAGGTGCGCCGTGCGCTGCGGGAGACCGTCGGCCTCGTCACCGACGTCGGCAGCGTGAAGGCCGTGGTCGCAGCTGCGATCGACGACCCGCGGTTCGTGGGCGGGCACCCGATGGCGGGCAGCGAACTCGAGGGACTCGACGGCGCAGACCCGAGCATGTTCCAGGGAGCGGTGTGGGTGCTCACGCCGTCAGCGTCCACGGCCGACAGCACGTTCAGCGGCGTCGCTGCCGTGGTGGCAGAACTCGGCGCCGACGTGGTGGCACTCCCGGCCGATCGCCACGATCAGACCGTGGCGGTGGTGAGCCACGTGCCGCACCTCACGGCGGCCACCCTGATGGGCCTCGCCAGCGACCGTGCCGAAGAACATGCCGCCCTGCTCCGGCTCGCGGCCGGTGGCTTTCGCGACATGACGCGGATCGCGAGCGGGCATCCTGCGATCTGGCTCGACATCTGCGCCGAGAACAAGACGGCAATTCTCGATGCCCTCGACGGTCTGATCGAGGGCCTTCGGTCGATGCGCGACGTGGTGGCCGATGACGATCGTGCCGCGCTGCAGCAAGTGCTCGGGCGCGCCCGCGACGCCCGTGCCAACCTGCCGGTGCGCGGCGCCCGACCCGACGAACTGGCCGAGGTGCGCATCCCCATTCCCGACCGCCCCGGCAGCGCCGCCGAGGTGTTCACCCTTGCTGCCGAGCTGGGCGTGAACATTGCCAGCTTCGAAGTGGTGCACAGCGTGGAGGGCAACCGCGGCGTGGCCGTCGTGCTGGTCGATGCTGCAGCGGTCGACATGTACCGCGGTGGCCTGATGGCTCGTGGCTTCCGACCTGCGGTGCAGCGACTCGACTGACCATGGACGTCTATCGGATCGCCCCTCTGGGAGCGCCCGTCGATGCGACGGTGTGGGTGCCCGGATCGAAGAGCGTCGCCAATCGGGCGCTCGTGTGTGCAGCGCTCGCAGAGGGAACGACCGTGCTCGCCGGCCTGCCCGACGGCGACGACACCGTGGCCATGCTGGCGTGCCTCGAGGGTCTCGGCCTCGAGATCGACCGGGGTGTCGACGAAGTGACGGTGGAGGGTGGCCGATCGCGAATGCGCCGGTTCGGCTCCACGCTCGACGCCCGGCTCGCCGGCACCACCTCGCGGTTCACGACCGCGCTCGCGGCACTCGCGCCGGGCCCGGTGCGCATCGATGGCGGTGATGCGTTGCGCCGTCGGCCGATGGGCCCGCTCCATGACGCGCTCACCGCACTGGGCGTGACGGTTCGTCCTCTCGGTGCTCCGGGTCACCTACCGGTGGAGGTGGAGGGCCCGTTCGATCCGGATGCCGATGAGGTCACCATCTCGGGTGACATCAGCAGCCAGTTCCTGAGCGCGCTGATGCTCGTTGCCCCGTACCAGCCGAAGGGCCTGCGCTTCCATCTGTCGTCGCCGCTGGTCTCACGCCCATACGTGCGGATGACGGCGGGCGTGATGGCCTCGTTCGGCGTCGACGGCGTGGAGATCGGCGATCGGATCATCTCGGTTCCGGCTGGCTCCTACGGTGCCCGTCGCTTCGAGGTCGAAGCCGACGCCAGTTCGGCGAGCTACCCACTCGCAGCTGCCGCCATCTGCGGTGGCCGGATCACCGTGGAGGGGCTCGGTGCCGGTTCGATGCAGGGCGACGCGTCGTTCTGCCATGTACTCGAGCGGATGGGGTGCGAGGTGCAGCAGACCGAGTCGCGAACGACCGTTCGTCGCACGGGTGGACTTCGCGGTATCACGGTCGACATGGCGGACGTCTCCGACCTGGTGCCGACACTGGCGGTGGTGGCGGCATTCGCGTCGGGCACCACGGAGATCCACGGTGTCGGCTTCATTCGGGCCAAGGAGAGCGACCGGGTGGGTGATCTCTGCGCCGAGCTGCGCGCTGCCGGTGTGGGCGCTGAGGAGCGCCCCGACGGTCTCGTGGTGCATCCGGGCGAGATGCGGGCTGCGCAACTGGGCACGCACCACGATCACCGCCTTGCGATGTCGTTCGCCCTCCTCGGGCTGGGCACGAGCGGCATCGCCGTGGAGGATCCCGACGTGGTGGGCAAGAGTTGGCCAGACTTCTGGCAGATGATCGAGGGCCTGCGATGAACTCCTCGACGAGCGGGCAGGTGCAGGTTGCTGCGTTCGACGTCGACGGCACGCTCACCGTGCGCGACTGCGTGGTGCCGTTCCTCGCCGCAGTCGGGGGGCGCCGTGGGGTGGTGTCGGCGTTCGCCCGACGACCGCTGGCCTCCGTGGGCGCGACAGTACGTCGAGACCGCGACCGCCTGAAGGAGATCTTCGTCGGCGGCGTGCTGGGAGGTCGGTCGATCGACCGGGTCGAGCGGATCGGCGAGGAGTTCGCTGCACGGGTGCATGCCTCGTGGTTGCGCGACGACACGGTGGAACGCTTGCGCTGGCACCAGCGCATGGGTCATCTGGTCGTCCTGGTGTCGGCGTCGCTCGGACCGTACCTGCGTCCGCTCGGGCGACGACTCGGGGTCGACGACGTGCTGTGCGCCGAACCGGCGCGCGCCGGCGACCACTTCGGGTCCGGCCTGGACGGAGCGAATTGTCGTGCAGCCGAGAAGGTGCGGCGGCTCGATGCCTGGCTGGCGTCTCGCCATCTCGTCGACGCGGTGGTGTGGGCCTACGGCGACAGTGACGGCGACCGCGAGCTGTTGGCCCGTGCCGATCACCCACTGCTGGTGAAGGGCCTCCGGGTACCGTCGGAACCTGTCGGAGTCGGCCGATGATCCGGGCGCTCGTGATCGAGGCCCGACCGCGGCAATGGGTGAAGAACGTGCTGGTGCTGGCGGCGCCGGGTGCCGCGGGGCTGCTCGACAACTCGTCGGCGATCGGCTCGACCCTGCTCGCCTTCCTCGCGTTCTGCCTGGTGAGCAGCGGCACCTATTACTGGAACGACATCCACGACCGGCATGCCGACGCGCGTCATCCGACGAAACGTCATCGTCCCATTGCCAGTGGACGGATCCCGTTGCCAGTGGCCGTGGTGGTGGCCGTCGTGCTGCTGCTCGCGGGAATAGCGATCGCGGCGTCCCTCAACGCCCGCACCGCGGTGGTGGTCTCGACGTACGTGGTGCTCACCACGGCCTACAGCACCGTGCTGAAGCACGTGGCCGTGGTCGACCTCGTGGTGGTCGCCGCTGGGTTCGTGCTGCGCGCCATGGCGGGTGCCGAGGCGTCGGCCATCGAGATGAGCACTTGGTTCGTGCTCTGCACCTCGTTCGGTTCACTCTTCATCGTGACGGGCAAGCGGTATGCCGAGCTACGAGAGTTCGGCGATGAGGCGGGTGCGATGCGGCCGAGTCTCGCCCAGTACACGCTGGGCTTCCTCCACACCGTGCTGTCGGTGAGCATCACCGCATCGCTCGTCACCTACTGCCTCTGGGCCTTCGAGGTCCGGGAACTGTCGGGTTCCACCTGGCCGTTCTACGAGTTGTCGATCGTTCCGATGGGTATGGCGCTGCTGCGCTATCTGCTGGTGCTCGAGCAGGGTCATGGCGCAGCACCTGAGGAGGTCTTCGCCGCCGATCGGACGCTGCAGTTGCTCGGTGTCGTGTGGGCCGTGGCGTTCGGCCTCGGTGTGTACGTAGGGTGATGCCGTGACTGCTGCGTCGGGCCCCGCGGGGTACAGGTGGTGGGGGCGATGAGCACATCCACGGTCGACCGGCTGCGGTCGCTGCTCGCCCCGGGTGCTGGGCCGTCGGGCCCCCGCAGCCTGTCGGGGTGGGGTCGCACGAACCCGACCGTGGCCGAGGTGGAGTCGGTGTCCCCGAGCGGACTCGCCGACGTGGTGGCCCGCGCCGGTGAGCGCGGCGCCCTCGTTCGCGGCCTCGGACGCAGCTACGGCGATGCGGCACAGAATGCGGGCGGTCTGGTGGTGACGCTCGACGATGTCGGGTCGCCGGCGGTCGTCGACCACACCGCTGGCACGGTGACAGTGCCGGCCGGGCGGAGCCTCGACGCGCTGCTCCGCGAACTCGTGCCCGCAGGTTGGTTCGTTCCCGTCACCCCCGGCACCAGATTCGTCACGGTCGGCGGCGCCATCGCCAGCGACATCCACGGCAAGAATCACCATGTCGACGGCTCCTTCGGTGAGCATGTCATGAGCCTCCGACTCCTCACTGCCGATGGTTCGGTGCTCGATCTCGGGCCCGACAGCGACGTCTTCTGGGCCACGATCGGCGGGATGGGACTCACCGGCGTGATCCTCGACGCCACGATCCGTCTCCTGCGGATCGAGACCAGTCGCATGTCGGTCGACACGACACGGATTCCCGATCTCGACACGCTGTTCGCCTCGATGAGCGAGGGCGACGAGAGATTCCGGTACAGCGTCGCCTGGATCGACCTCATGGCAACGGGCCGTCAGCTCGGTCGCAGCGTGCTCACCCGTGGCGACCACGCCACGCTCGACCGGCTCGATGTAGCCGCGGCTGCGTCGCCGCTCGACTACGGCCCGCGCCAGTTGGTCGACATCCCTCCGATCGTCCCACCGATGGGCGTCCTCAACCGCGCCACCGTCGGAGCGTTCAACGAGCTGTGGTTCCGCAAATCGCCGCGCCGGCGCGTGGGGGAACTGCAGACGATCGCCAACTACTTCCACCCGCTCGATCTCGTCGGTTCGTGGAACCGGCTCTATGGCGCTCGCGGCATGGTGCAGTACCAGTTCGTGGTGCCCTTCGGTGAGGAAGGCGCGCTGCGCGAGGTGATCGAGCGTCTCTCGGAGAGCGGGGTCACGAGCTTCCTCGCCGTCCTCAAGCGCTTCGGGGCGGCGAGCCGTGCTCCGCTCAGCTTTCCGTTCCCGGGATGGACGCTCGCCCTCGACGTGCCCAGCGCATCGGGTGGGTTGGCCGAGTTGCTGCACGGACTCGATCGACTGGTGCTCGATGCCGGCGGGCGGCACTACTTCGCCAAGGATGCCTGCACCACTCGAGAGGCCGTGCGACGCGGCTATCCGAGACTCGACGAGTGGAAAGCGGTGCGCGAGCGGGTCGACCCGACCGGCCGGTGGCAGAGTGACCTGGGCCGTCGTCTCGGCCTGCTCGACTGACGGGTGGAGGAACGCACGTGGACAACGCGTTGAGGGAACCGGCAACGGTGCTGCTGTTCGGTGGCACGAGCGACATCGGGTTGGCGATCGTTCGCGAGTTGCTCACACCGGCCACTCGAGCCGTGGTGCTCGCGTGTCGCGACGAGGCAGCAGGGGAGCGCTGCGCCGCCGCACTCCGTCACGACACCCTGACCGTGGAGGTGGTGCCCTACGACGGGGCGGATCCGGCGGCAGCCCTTCCGCTGGTGGAGGGAGTGGTGGCGCGTCACGGCGATCTCGACCTGGCGATCCTGGCTCACGGGCAACTGGGTGACCCTGCGTCGACGACGACCGACCCCGTTGCTGCGGCTGCGCTCCTCACGGTGAACACGACGTCGGTGGTCGCAGCAGCGGTGGCGGTGGGCACGACGATGCGTGCGCAGGGGCACGGCGACATCGTGGTGCTGAGCAGCGTGGCCGGTGAGCGTGTGCGCTCCGCCAACCCGGTGTACGGCGGCTCG
>Ga0315906_10012050_pt1 | contig 10042 bp, 8 predicted proteins | sample LakEriMetagenome_4_FD_203526 | JGI IMG/M metagenome (GOLD analysis project Ga0315906, IMG submission 203526) | Freshwater fungal communities from buoy surface, Lake Erie, Ohio, United States - Buoy 2 MA122 | ecosystem: Environmental > Aquatic > Freshwater > Lake > Lake biofilm | place: USA: Lake...
TATAGCATCGGATGTTACGGAAGCCGCGCCGCGTTGCGGTATAACAATGGCGTGAACACCGGCACATTCTGCGGTGCGTGCGATGGCACCGAAATTACGAACATCTGTAATACGGTCGAGGACCAATAAGAGCGGCGTGACACCACGTTCAAACAAAGCAGGCACCACCTCATCCAGCGGCTGATAAGCAATCGGCGAAATGAATGCAACGATATCCTGATGATTCTTGCGGGTAAATCGGTTTAACTTCTCCAACGGAACATCCTGCCAAACGACTCCATGGTCTTTCAATTCTTTTTTCAGTTGCTGAATGCCATCGCCGCGTGCTCCACGATGGATGAACACCCTGTCAATCTCTTTTCCGGCACGCAGCGCTTCGGCTACGGGATGAATACCATAAATCATTTGTTCATCTTCGCGATGATCAGGTCCGCGACCGGGTGTTCGATAATTAACCATAATCAATACATGGAGTTATAGGCTCTGCCTTGCCGCCAAAAATCAACAGCACGGTACCAGTGCGGTTCATAGACAGGAGAACGTGTAAGGGAATAATCGTTAGGTGTAAACGGGTTGTCGACACGAACAAATAACAAGTTGAGCGCTGTCGGGCTATTTTCTGTACCGTAAATCCAGGTTTCGCTGTTACTGTATCGGTAAATTACATTCGGCGGACCGAAAACGATGTAGATCATACCGCGATCTGTTTTCCAACCTTCCGTATACGAGGAGAACAACCTATTGGCCAATTGTACACGGCCGTAATATTTACGAATAAGCAATCGTGCGCGCTCTTCATTGCCGTTGGCCCGCTCCAACCAATAGCTGTCGATTGCACGGCGCAGCGAAAGTGCGGTATCCAAGGCAGCATACTCCGAACGAGTGGTCAGATAGCGAAGCGGCTCTAACATCTGCTGTGTTGTCTTCACTTGCGGATAACCATCCGGAAAACAAAACAGTGTGCATCCGTCGCGACCGGAAGAATCAGTCTGTAGATGATAAAAACCTACTTTCTTCAAACTGATAATACCAGACACACTAAAAACACTGTCTGCCCGATAGTCAAAAGACGTTCGAGTATCGTAGCTGAATGGCGGCGGTGGTAACGGAAAGTTGCGCAGGAAATAGTAGCACGAAAAATCATCGACCGTCGTATCACGGTAGGAAATGCGCAGTGTATCGCTTGGCGTAACGTAATCGCGAAACAGTACTTCATCAAGTAAATCAGCAACTCGGAATGCATTACGGCTGTCTTTACCAATAGCCTGGAAGCGTTGATAGTAATCCTCAGAGGAACCTTTGAAATTATCGGTGAGTGTTATACGTGCCAATAAATCACCGGGCATCCTCAACGGCATATCGAAAGTGGTCGTCTTATAGGATCCACGCTCATCCATCCTAATCGGAGTACGATATGTAGCGGAATCAATAATGGCTGTTTCTTCATACGAAGCCATTATATCAATGTGAACTCCCAACTCCGCTAGAAAAGAGTTATCGACCTGCCGGGTGAAGAGCAGATGTTCCGTGTTAACACGGACAGAAATCCGCACTATGGAATCAGCTATCATCCAGAAAGAAAAATCCGGAGGAGAAACGGCTTTTTCATCCGGACGATAAAAAGCAGCCATATTGCGCGTGTTCAGATCATGCGGGATTACGCATGAAAACGAGGCGGCGATAAAAAACAACGCGACAATCGGGCGCATTTCAATTTTCCGAATCTTCAGCAGCCTTCTCGAGCAAATCAGCCGGAAGCTCCTTGGTGGTCTTGGCACCCAATTTACGAAGATCTTCGACGCGTTTCATCACATTCCCGGGGCCTTCGGATAATTTTTTAATGGTCTCTTGCTGTCGCACTTTTGCTGCATCAATCTTCGCACCAACATCCTTCAGGTCATCAAGCAAACTGGCGAACTTATCGTATAACGAACCACCGATACGGGCAATTTCCAGCGCGTTTTTCGTCTGACGATCTTGCTTCCACACGGAGGCAATCGTACGTAATGTAGCCAATAAGGTAGACGGGCTGACAATGACAATTCGCTTGTCCCACGCAAAGGAGAAAAGATCCTTATCCTCCTGCACAGCTATTCCGAAAGACGACTCAATGGGTATGAACAACAACACAAAATCGGGTGAAGACATTTCCGGAAGCTGGTCATAGGACTTTTCGCTAAGCCCTTTGATGTGTGTACGGATAGATGTCAAGTGATCGCGCTTGAAGCGTTCACGATCAACATCATTCGTTGCATTCACCATTGCCTCATACGCCACCAGCGAAACTTTGGAATCGACAATGATGTGTTTATTTTCCGGAAGTCGAACAACAACATCCGGCTGGAAGCGACGACCGGCCTCATCGTTCATCGTCACCTGAGCATCGTACTCCCGCCCTTTTTGTAAACCGGAGCTTTCAAGAATTTTTTCGAGAATGAATTCACCCCAGTTCCCTTGTGCTTTATTGTCGCCCTTGAGCGCTCGTGTCAGATTGCCCGCCTCCTCGTTGATACGGTTATTCAACTCCATCAGACTTTTTATCTCTCCCTTCAGGGAGTTGCGTTCCGCCGATTCTTGCTTGTAAGCAGCTTCTACTTTTTGCTCGAAATCGCGGATCTTTTCCTTGAGCGGATTCAGAATAACGTCCATATTAGAGCGATTTTGCTCCACAAACTTTTGACTTTTTTCCTCCAGAATACGATTAGCCAGGTTCTCAAATTCTTTAGTGAATTGCTGTTGCAGTGATTGCATTTCCGCTTTCTGTGCCTCCAGCTTCTCCCGTAAAAAAACAATTTCTGACTCGGCCTTGGTCAATGCAGTACTAAACTGCGCCGCTTTTTGACGCTCTTGCTGGACAGCCTGCGCATGATCCGCCGATTGCTGCTGAAAAAGCTCCAATTTACCGGCAACTACTGCTCGTTCCTGCTCGGCAACTTCTGCCTGACGACGTACCTGATCCACTGCCACATGAGCAGAATTCCTGGCATACAACCAGCCTATTAGCGCTCCGGCAAGAAGTCCGGCAGAAAGAAAGACAAACATCATAGCTTTAATCCTATTTTTGTAAAAATACGATTTTCAACCCGTACGGCGAAAGGAATTATAAGTATGAATACCCTACAAAAATTGATACCCAATTCAGTTTTTTTGACCCAAGTTGTCATACTACTTTGCACACTGGCATCGCCTGCACAAGAAGTGATGCAGTTGTCCTCTGCCGTCTGGAAACTGACTTCTGAATATTACCGGATTGACACCATTACCGATGACCGTACTGAAAAGAGCTCGGTGGGTAAAATCGTCCAATCCGGCACCAGCCGATCAATACGTTTGAACACCTCCTTGCCCGCTGCGCTGAAAGCACACCTGTCACCGGCGTTATCCGAAAAATCCGAAAATACAGTTCCACTGCGTTTCAGCATTGACAAATTCTTCATCACCGACCTTGTCACTGGCACTGCTAAGCATAAGATCACTGCCGAGCTGACTTATAAATTTTATCGCGAGATTGATGGCAAGCAACAGCTCTTATACGAGTCCAGCCTCCAGCCGGTGCTGACTGCCACCGGCAATCGTCCGCCGGGAGTCTTTGAAAAAATAATTGAAGAATCCCTGGCGGAAGTCTTTTCACAATTTGACCAATGGACGAAAAAAAATCACAGTAATCCTTATTTCATGAATCACATCGTGGTACGTTTTGAAAACGACGGCGCCTATCGAGATGACACAGCAAGAGACACGTTACGTTGGCGGAACGACTATAAATTAAATTGGGCGGATTTTCAGGGAAAGGATGCCAACAGCTCCCCTTTCTCGGCACAAAGCAATTGTATCTACACTTTGAAAACCATTCCAACTTTTTCCCATGACACGCTTTATGTGACGGAAATTTTACATCCCTGCTTCACACGCAGAGCATCCTGGGTAAAACCTGACGCGCATCAAGACAGCCTGCTGATGCACGAACAGCTGCACTTCGACTTGTGCGAACTCTATGCGCGGAAATTCAGAAAACGACTTGCCGAGCAACCATTAAGTCTCCTGCAGTTCGACAATCAGATTCGTTCAACATTTGAGGCCATCTGGAAAGAATACGGAGACGCACAGCAATTATACGATCAGGAAACAGAGCATGGTATCGTCCGGCAGAAGCAAAACAAATGGCTGGTCAACGTTGCCGCCGAATTGGAATTACTGAAAGAATTCGGCAGCGACTGATCGCTGAATAACTCAGCTTGAAACACAAAACCGTTTCAAGTTCCGGTTTCAACTATCAAAATACAATGATCATGTATCCTTTTTGCTCGGTAGGAGCAGTTGGCACATTATCAAACAGTGTGCTTTCCGCGGCTTGCTTCGCTTTGGTCTTGAGGTATTCATCGGTTGTCGTTGAACCGGGCGCTCCCGGAACCGCTTTTGTCACATGACCATATTTGTCAATGGCAATATCAACCACTACAGTGCCTTTTTTCTGGGTCAGATTATCCACTTTAGGTTCACGGGCGACCGATCGATCAGCCACTTTGTAGCGCACCATATAATTTCCCGCCATCACCTGCTTCTCGCCTACTTCTCGTGGTGCTGCAGACGATGATTCACCGGCTGCCATAGAAGAGTGTTCGACAAAATTGATGGAATAGAGTTCCGAAACATTTATTTTCATGACATTCCCTTTATATAGGAAATCCATGACGCCATTATTGATAGACTGAACTTTCCCGTTCATCTTTTCACCTGACTTGAATGAAACAACATGTTGCGCAGATAACTGCAAGGAAAAGAAGAACAGCAGCAGAATGAGGATATTTTTCATTGGATACGAATTATCGTTCCAAAATTATACAAGAAATACACGACGAAGGAGCTTTATCCGGCTTGTTTTCAACACAGCAAACAACAGCACCCCTATAATTCTTTAGGTGCGATAGTTTATCTTTGGCCGCCTATGCGACTGCTGCTATCCTATCTTTCCCGACAAAAGAAATTTGTCGGACTCGCTCTTTTACTGGCTGCTATCAACCAGCTCTTCTCCCTGATGGACCCGTTGATAGCCGGTAAGATGCTGGACAGGTTCGGCGTTCACGCCACGGACTACAAAAACACTTCTACCTCCGACTTCGTTCACGATATCCTCTTTTACTTGTTGGCGGCTGTCGGTGTCGCAATGGTTTCCCGTATTGCCAAGAATTTTCAGGATTACTTTACAAGCGTTGTTGTACAACGATCCGGCGCAGACATGTATACGGACGGATTGCGTCATTCCCTGGACTTACCCTACCAGGTTTTTGAGGACCAGCGAAGCGGCGAGACTCTCGGCAAGTTGCAAAAAGTACGATCCGATTCAGAACGACTCATCAGCTCATTTGTCAGTGTCGTTTTTCAGACGTTGATCGGGCTAATTTTTGTAATGTGGTATGCAATGACCATTCACTGGCTGATTGCACCGCTCTTCTTATTGACAGTTCCTTTGCTAGGTATTGTTAGCAGCGTCCTTAGCCGAAATATCAAGAGGATCTCCAAAGAAATCCTAACAGAAACCACACAGCTTTCCGGATCTACCACCGAATCGTTGCGCAACATCGAATTGGTAAAAAGCCTTGGACTGGCCAATCAGGAAGTCACGCGCTTGAATTCGATTACCGGCAAAATCCTAAAACTGGAGCTGAAGAAAATCCGCTTTATACGCAGCCTTAGTTTCTTGCAAGGAACCACAGTAAACTTCATCCGTACCACTTTCGTATTCCTCTTATATTACCTGGTGTTTAAAGACCAGATCAGTCCGGGACAACTACTGACGCTGATGTTCTACAGCTTTTTCATTTTCGGCCCACTACAGGAGTTAGGGAATGTCATTAGTATTTATCGGGAAGCCCAGGCTTCTTTGTCCAATTTTGAAAGTCTGCTGGCTACTGCTCCCGAAAAAGTACCCGACCAACCGGTTGCTCCTGGAATCATCACAGCACTGACGTTCGACCACGTTACCTTTCAACATCAGACGGCTAAACGATCAGCCGTTCAGGACATTTGCTTCGAAGTAAAAAAAGGAGAAACAATTGCATTCGTAGGTCCTTCCGGTTCTGGAAAAACGACATTGGTCAAGCTGCTGGTCGGATTGTACCAGCCGTTGCAAGGCATCATTCGTTACAACGGCGTATCGCACCTGGATGTCGTGAAGCAGGATTTACAGGCACAGATAGGATTTGTAGCACAAGACACTCAGTTGTTCAGCGGTACTATCCGCGAGAATCTGTTATTCGTCAACCCACAAGCAACCGACGAGCAATGTCTCATTGCGCTAAAGCAATCCGCTTGCCAAACATTACTGGACAGGGCTTCCGAAGGACTCGACACCGTGATCGGTGAAGGTGGCGTGAAGGTTTCCGGCGGCGAGAAGCAACGCCTTTCTATTGCCAGAGCTCTCCTCCGTAATCCGTACCTGTTAATTTTCGACGAAGCCACTTCGTCCTTGGATTCTATCACCGAAGAAGAAATTACCTCAACTATTCGCGAGTTATCATCCATGAAACAGCACATCACGGTTATGATTGCGCACCGACTGAGCACCATCTTACATGCCGACCGAATCTATGTGCTAGAGCTTGGCAAAATCATCGAAGCAGGAACACACGAAGAACTACTGGCTACCAAAGGGCTCTATTATGCGATGTGGCGGCAACAGATCGGTGAGCGACAAAATACCGGCAAAGGATAAATTGTCCATGTTACTCGAATTACGTTTACAGCTTGAGCGTCGCCTGGCGCAACCGCTTCCCGGAAACGCAGCTCATGCGCTGATGGCGCACGAAGAGCGGAGAAAGTTTTTTCGGGAACAAGTTATTCCGGAAGACGCGAAAATCAGCAGCGTATTATTTCTACTCTATGTACAAGATGACGCTGTACATTTTCCGTTAATTATTCGTTCCAGTGATGGCACTGTGCACAGTGGTCAAGTCGGACTTCCCGGTGGGCGCTACGAAGAGCAGGATAAAGCACTTTCAACTACGGCAATGCGTGAAACAGAAGAAGAAATAGGCGTGCCACAGCACCAAATCGAACTCCTCGGGAAATTGACTCCAATTTATATTCCTCCCAGCAATTTCATGGTGCATCCCTTTATCGGCATGCTAACAGGAACTGCAATTTTCAGCCACGATACGAAGGAAGTAGAACGTATAATCCCTTTTGCTTTACAGGATTTGTTAAACCAGCCGCTGCGTGTGGAGAAAGAAGTAACGCTGACTTCAGGCCGTACACTGATTACGCCGGCATTTGTTCATCACGGAGTGACCATCTGGGGCGCCACGGCGATGATGATGAACGAACTGAAAGCCATATTGGAAAAGTAGCAAAAGAGAGCCCGTAAAGAATAAAAAAAAGAGGCAATCAGTGATTGCCTCCTACTTCGATTTCAGTGTGGTAGCTATCAGGCAGTCTGCTTCGCCTTAGCGGCCAGCGCCTTCATACCTTCTGTCGTAACAGAACCTGGACGCTCGATGGGATGTCCGAGCGCACGATCCCACAACAAAGAAGCGAGCACACCAAGTGCACGGCTAACACCGAAAAGAACGGTATAAAAATCATATTCCGTCATACCGTAATGAATAAGCAACGCACCACTGTGCGCATCAACATTCGGCCACGGGTTTTTGATCTTTTTGATATTATCCAGGATCGGCGGAACGACTTCATAAACGTTTTTAACGATCTTGCACATATCATCGTCCGGCATGTATTTGCTGGCAAATTCCATCTGAGCGATGAATCGCGGATCTGTTTTCCGCAATACAGCGTGACCATAACCCGGCACCACTTTACCCTGCTCCATCGTCCTTGTCACATATTCATGAATCTGCTCTTTAGAAGGCGCCGCACCATCGTAATAATTACGAAGATCAAGCAACCACCGAACTACCTCCTGATTTGCCAAGCCGTGCAATGGGCCTGCAAGCCCGTTCATACCTGCGGCAAATGAAAGATAAGCATCACTCAACGCAGAACCAACGAGGTGCGTGGAATGTGCAGAAACGTTTCCACCTTCATGGTCAGCATGAATGGTCAGATACAAACGCATGAGGCGTTTGAAGTCATAATCATCATACCCAAGCATATGGGCAAAGTTCGCAGCCCAATCCAGCTTAGGATCCGGCTCGATATGTACATTGTTCTTGTAGTTCTTGCGGTAGATATACGCAGCCACACGGGGAAGACGAGCGATAAGATTCATCACATCCTCGTACATCGGATCCCAATACTCTTTCTTGCTGATTCCCTTACGGTAGGCTGCAGCAAAAATAGACTCCGTCTGCAACGCCATAACGGCCATGCTGAACTGAGTCATCGGGTGAGTATTCGCAGGAAGACTGTCCAGCATATCGAATACATGCTTAGGCACATTGCTGCGTCGCGCCCACTGATTGGAGACTTCGATTACATCTTCATCGGTAGGCAGCTGACCCATCAGCATCAGGTAAAAGATCCCTTCTGGCAGCGGCTCTGTGTCGCCGTGCGCCTTTGGAAGTTTTTCCCGCAACTCAGGAATACTGTATCCGCGGAAACGAATACCTTCCTCGGGATCCAACTTACTGGTTTCCGTCACCATTCCAATCATGCCTTTCATACCGGAGTAGACCTGCTCGATCGTATACTGTCCAATCGTGTAATGTCCATTATCTTTAATGAACTCCTTCAGCTCGGTAGCCATCGGCAGTGCTACCTCAGAAAACTTTGCTTTTAACTTATCGGTTTTTACTGGCATTGTAGTAAGAATGTGTATTTACTAGTACGTGGGTGATTTCCGCTTGAATTGAGAATTATCGATATTTCTGTTGTTGTAATTTGTTTGACCCATTTCCGGGATCAGAATAAACAAGCTGATCAGCATGGCGAGGATCATGAGCACCCAGACAATCTTTACAAGCAGTTTATTGATCTTATTTTTAGAATAGAGAGGTTTCTTTTTCTTGGTCTTTTTAATCCGCTTTCTGAGCCTTCCGCTTCTGGGAGAAATCGAATAGTCGCCCGAGTCCAGCTTTTCCTGCAATTGCTTATCGTCCATGACTAACCCTCTTTCGGATTATTTTATTTTCGAGGAAGTTACGAATTTAAAGGATTTTCCGCCAAAAACAGCATCATCCCCCAAACCTTCTTCAATACGAAGAAGCTGGTTGTACTTTGCCATCCTGTCGGAACGGGAAGCTGATCCGGTTTTTATCTGACCGGTCCCCAGCGCTACCGCTAAATCAGCGATCGTACTGTCTTCTGTTTCCCCGGAACGGTGGCTCATTACCGACGTATAGCCGTTGCGGTGCGCCAATTCAACCGCCTGAATGGTTTCTGTGAGCGTCCCAATTTGATTGACTTTGACCAAAATGGAATTGGCGATGCCTTCGTTGATTCCTTTTCCCAAGCGGTTCACATTGGTAACAAACAGATCGTCGCCCACCAATTGTACTTTCTTTCCCAGCTGATCCGTCAGCATTTTCCAGCCCGCCCAGTCGTCTTCGGCCAAACCATCTTCAATGGAAACAATCGGATACCGCGACACCCAATCGGCCCAAAAGTCAGCCATTTGCTTAGGAGTTAGCTTATCGCCGGTAGACTTTTTAAAAATGTAATTGCCCGATGCAGCATCAAAGAATTCAGTGGATGCAGCATCCAAGGCGATGAACATGTCTTTACCGGGCGTGTACCCGGCGTCAACTATTGCATCCATCACCGACTGAATCGCTTCTTCGTTGGATTTAAAATTAGGCGCGAAACCGCCTTCATCGCCGACATTGGTGGACAGTCCCTTTTTCTTCAAGACGGATTTGAGATGATGGAAAACTTCTGCACCCATTCGAAGCGAATCTGAAAAAGACGTCGCGCCAAGCGGCATGACCATGAATTCCTGAAAATCGATGGCATTATCGGCATGTGCACCGCCATTGAGGATATTCATCATAGGAACCGGCAGGATGCGTGCATTCACACCACCTACATAACGATACAATGGCTGACTCGTTTCGATAGCTGCGGCTTTGGCAACTGCCAGCGAAACGCC
>Ga0315906_10012051_pt1 | contig 10042 bp, 12 predicted proteins | sample LakEriMetagenome_4_FD_203526 | JGI IMG/M metagenome (GOLD analysis project Ga0315906, IMG submission 203526) | Freshwater fungal communities from buoy surface, Lake Erie, Ohio, United States - Buoy 2 MA122 | ecosystem: Environmental > Aquatic > Freshwater > Lake > Lake biofilm | place: USA...
CGCCATGTCCTTGATCATGCGCGGCGGTATCAAGGGCGGGGCCGGCTTGGACTGGGCCTTCCGTTCGATGTCGCCAAGAAGCGCGGGGTTGAAGGCGCGCCACATCCCAGTCGTCCTGTCCCGGATGATCCGGAACGCCCCGGCTTTAAACAACATCGGATACACCACCATGCCGATGTGCTGCCAGTTCTTGCCGATGATGACGAGGTTGCCGCCTTCCTTCGGGTACTTGTTGTGCGGGTCCTGCCCCGTAGCGGCGCGTGCATCTTCGATGAACGTACACGCGCTCTTGCCGGATCTGTTGCCGCCGATTACCAGACGTTCACTGGCCATGCAGGAATGGAACTCCTCCTGCTTCGGCATGGGCACCCATAGACGCAGGGCCTCCAGACGGCGCTCAGTGAGCGCAGCCTGAACGTCCTTCATCTGCGTCAGGGCATGCTGCGTCAGCCCGCCGATTGGGCCTTCAACCTTCGGCGGAGGTGGTATCTTCGGATGCTTTGGCACGCTCGTTCATCTGTTGCACAGTTAGCAAAGACCACTCGCCGCACTGGTCGCTTGGGCCTGTCAGTGGGAATGAGCTATTGTCAGGGCCCGCTATCGGCGGGTATCTCCGGCACTTGCCGAAGTTCTTCGACGCCGCCTTCCACCAGCGGCAGGTTTGGCACACTATGTCCATCGACAACCTCAACTTTCTGTATGGTCAGCGCCGCCTCCAAGACCTGTCGTCTCAGTTCGGCCTCCAGCTCTTCCTCGCTCATCAACTCCAGCGGCTTCTTCGATCCGCCCATGGCAGTGTTGTCCTTCACCAGTCGGACCACAGAGTCCAGCATCTTGGTGCGGAATGCCCCGCCAACAGGCGAGTCGTAGAATTGCTTCATAAAGGCGTTCGCGAACCCACGGACGCCACCGAAGTACTCCATGATCACTTCGGTCAGCTCGGACGAGTGCGGGATGTTTGCCCCGCCCAGGCGAGAGGCTTTGATAAAGGAGTCGATAGCCGACTTCTCAATCTTTGCCAGCCGCCGGTTGCGAACCTGCTTCCGCTCACCTTTGAGACGAGCGTTCCGGCACTTGCGACAACGGGCGTGATACCCGTCCTTCGACTTGTGGAAGTTCTCAGTGGTGGCGGGGTAGGATTCCCCGCACTGGATGCACGCCTTATACCCCGACACTCTTTAGCCACGCAGGGGGAGGAATGTCGATCAACTTCACGCCGGGGTCCACATTGCCTTCCCAGCAGGACTTCAGTTTGTTGCTGATGTCCTTGGCCGCCAGGACCTGCGGCTTGCCCACGCACTTCGGCTTCCAATGCCCAGCCCAGGCGTCCCAGTTGCAGTACACCGGGTTGTACCCCAGCTTCTGCGTGCCAACCAAGGAGAGGTCGCGGGTCTGTGTCACATCCTCGGTCGAAGCCTTTTCCGAACAGTGCTTGTCCTTCCACTCGTAGTAAAACCACGGGTGGTCGGTGTCGGTCTTGGGCTCGGTCAGATCGAAGCACCGCATGTCGTACATGATCAGGCCGGTCGGCAGGGCGCCGCACTCCTGAATGCCAGCCATCTTCACGGCTGTGTGGCGGTCGTACATCTCCAACTGGAAGTCCGGATTGGGGTTCTCTGACACCCAGTTGTTCCATCGGAACACGTACACGTTCTCGCACGGCGGAGGGCCGCAGTACGGGGCGCCGATGCAGCACGGCCCCTTGGCGTAGTGGTTGACGAGGAAGTCGAAGCTGCTTTTGAAGAACGGCTTGGACAAAGGACTGCCAGCCAGAACATCCGGCTTCATGTCGCTGTCCACCATGACCAGCACATCAACGCCGGCCTCGCGGGCCATCAGCACGGCCCGGTTGCGTGTCATAGTGATGGGCGTGTCGGACAGATTCCACACGCGGATTCCAGACACGCGGTCGTCCTTGGACAGCTCCAGGACGGTTGGAATCATCCACTCCCGGATGTCCGGGACTTCGGACGATATCCCACCATTGCCGCCGTAGCTGAACGTGACGATGCCAACCTGGAACTTCTGCTGCATGATCACCTCGGGGGATGGTGATAGGATATCAGATTAGTGTACGGATGTCAATATGCCCAGCCGGGCGGCAGAGGTCGCTACGGTATTGGGAAATTGCCAAATGGGTTGCCGTACATCGGCTGCCCGCCAAACGGCTGGCCATAGCCCATGCCACCAGGGAACTGCGGCGACGGCATCTTCCAGCCACCGAAGGGATTGCCGCCGAATGGGTTTCCGTACATCGGCTGACCCCCGAATGGGTTTCCGCCGAATGGGTTTCCGTACATCGGCTGACCGCCAAACGGATTGCCATAAGGCCGCTGCGGGGCGCCGTATGGCTGCGGCCGGTAGCCGCCCTCACCACCACCTCCACCTTCTCCACCCCGCGGGCCGCCCTCACCACCACGGCGGCCTCCCTCCCCACCGCCACCACCCTCGCCACCGCTGGGGCGGTAGGTGCTGGCCGGGGCAGGGGATCCACCATACGGCGTCCCCTGCGGCGACGGCTGGATGGGCTGGGCATTCCCCATTCGCCACTGCTGCTTGGGCGTCATCTGGGCGGATGGGGCCTGCGGCGGGGCTGGGCTATAGACTGACTGGCCTTGTGGCTGCGGGGCACGCTGGTAAGGCACAAACCCGCCCGGGGCTGGCGAGGATCGCCGCTGGAACGTGTTGGTGGTGTACGAACCATGCAGGGGGCTGCCCTGCGGAAACTGAAGCGCCATCAGCTCTCCTCCACGGTGTTGTCAACACCCATGCCAGTGTCCTGCATCATCCGCAGCCGGAGCATGTCCAGATACGGATCCTCTCCACGCACCTCGGCAATCAACTGCCGCAGGTAGTCCAGGTTCTGAATGGCTGGGTCGTTCATGTGCTGTTCTGGAAAATGGAAAAGCCTCTGACCAAGTTGCCCTGGTCAGAGGCCCCCCCTAGCCCCAAACAGGGCATAACTCAATACCGGGTCTGCAGGATCGCCAGGACGTTGGCGCCAGTGGTGGCACCGACACTGCACGCCCTGCCGATGACGCCCAGGCCGTTATCGCCGGCACCAGTCGTCGCGGCCGAGAGCGGCGACACCGTCACCCGACCAGCGGTCGTCGCACCGGAGGTCACCGCCGTGATGCAGCTCAGGCGATTGCCGACCGCCACATCCGAGCCCGACAGGGCCACGGCCACTTCGGTCGGACCACTGACCGTCACCCAGAACACATCCTTGTCGGCCACGCCGGCCGCCGGCAGGAACTCGTCCACCACGCCGACCCGCTCCTCGTTCGTCACGGCAGAGTAGCCGTCAACGTGCGAGAAGACCGCCGTGCCGGCCGTGCCGACCGCAAACCGCACTACACGCTTCGGGAGCAGCGCGGCACCGGAAGCGTTCCGAACGGCCACGCAGACCTTCACGCGGCCCGACCGCACCTTGCCGGTCGTCGGATCAACGTCAGGGAACTGCTTGACCACACCAACCCAACTCTTGCCATCGTCGTTGGAACTGACGCCAAGCGTCTGACCAAGGGCGAACGGCGGATCGATCAGAAGACTCATTGGTCACTTACTCCTTGGTTTCAGACGACGAGCTTGAAGAAGTTACGCGGGCTCTTGAACTTGAGGTTGCCCAGCGTGGACACCACAAAGCGATATTGCTGCGAAATTTCGTCGTAAAACGGTCCCTCGCTGGTCATCAGCTGCCCTTCCATGCAGAGCAGTTCGATGTTGCCCGTCGCCAGACCGTAGCCGGTGTTGGCGGGGACACTCACCTCAGATCCGACTTCCACGCCGTCGAACTCAAACACGTCCGTGAAGCCGTAGCTCCGCAGACCGTTGGTCCGGCTGACGATGACACGCTCCTTGGCGTCCAGCGTGTTGAGGAAGTCGATGTACAGCCGCCGGTCCAGAAGAACCATGTCGATCTGGTCCTCCTTGGTGTCGTTCCGGCGGGTCTGATGGATCGCCTCGCGCAGGGACTTGGAGCAGTTGTCCTTCCAGGTCGAAGCCCCGAAGTACGAGCTGTCCGCGTTCACAATCACCGGGCTGAAGAAGTCGAACTCGGGATCGACATCGCCGTCCGGCCACGTTCCGGTCGCATCGCCCGACCCGCCGTACGCACCCAAGACGGTCGAAAGACCGGCGTAGGAGTCGTTCGGGTAGAAGAAGCGATCCGCCGGGTTGGACGTGCGGGCCGTGGCGCCGGCAGCACCTTCCTGAATCGTCTGGGTGGCGTTCATGAACGACTCAATGCCGTGGAACCGAAGCTCGTTCCCGGCGGCATAGCCGTCCTGCACCCACTCCTTGGCGAGGTACTGCTCCATCGAAGTGAGCAGACGGCTCGCCATCTTGCCGGCGACGTTCACCAGCGCCTGGGCGCTGCGGTTCTCCAGCATTTCCTTCTTGTAGATTGCATCAGTCACTTGCGCGCCACGGTACTCAAGCTCCAGCTTCTTCCACAGGTTCTCGCGGGCGAAGCTGCGAGGAGTTTCGCCGTTGTTGCCCGAAGGATTGTGGTTCCTGTACTGGATCTCCCAGTCGAAGCCACGGCCACTCATGTTGGTGCGGATACGGCCCTCACCCTCAAGAGCAGCGAAGAACTTGAACTTACGCAACGAAGCGATCTCTTCCTCCCGAAGGTGGTTGACAATCGTCGTTGCAATGGAACGTGCCCAGTCAGTCGAACTGCTCATCAGATCACTCCATCGTTAACGAGTTGGCCGCGAAGCCTCTCTTCAAAAGACATCCGCTGGCGGGGTGCCCGCGGCTCTGTGGTTCCTGCACTGCGATTGGGGGTTCGGGTGGCGCGTTCCCGGAGGAACTGCATGTTGCTCTCCGCCACCGGGTCGGACGGCGGGGCCGGAGCAGCCGGTGGCGCGAACTGCGGCTGATGGGGCCGGGCGCCAAGGGCCTGGTCCTGCATCTGCTGGTAGCGGACGTTCAACAAGTCCCGCTGCAGCATTCCAGTGGCGAACTTCCAGCGGGCCTCGGGGGATTGGATGCCGTATTCTGCGGCCTGCTGGATGTACGCCTGGACGGCCTGACCTTCACGGGTCACGCTCCCCGACTCATCATAGAGCCAGTCGGAGTTCTGCCGCTCAAGGTCCTGCACGTAGTTCTGAGACTGATACTGGCCCAAGTGCTGTTCGACCAGCTCCTTGGCCTTCTGCATCGCAACGTCTTCGATGAACGGCTTCAGCGTGTTCTCAGGATCCGTGACGAACTTGCGTGCGAAGTTCGCCGTGTAGTCCTGGTACTTCCGCAGGGCCTGCTGGGCTTCGTACGGGGCGTTGGGGTCAATGACCTCCTTGCCCGTCTGCGGGTCGCGGACGATGTAGCCCTTGTAGCTCTCATCGACCGAAGGCGGCGACCACCACTTGGCCTTCTCGGCAGGCTTGGGCTGGGCAGCCTCTCGCTGCGAAGCCTGCCACCGCTCGTAATCCGCCTTGTTGCGGAGGTATTCGTTGGCCTGCGGGATCAGGTTCTGGTACTGATTCAGAACCCGCTGACTCTCCAGGTAGCCCTGCTTGGAGCGGTACAGGTCCTGGGCGATGGCGAGGTCGTCGGCGCCCTGGTATTCCGGAAGGTGGCGGAAAGCCTCGTACGGCGTGGAGAAGCCCTGCGAGGGCTGGCCAGCATCAGACGGCGGCGCAGCCTCAGAGACGGGGGCTTCTGCTACCGGCGCTTCGTTGAGAATTTCGTCCGACATAAACCTCAGTGCCTCGGGGGGAAGGGCTCTGAAAGGTTTAATGCCGCTAGAGGGGCGAAAGTGTTACACCTACCGCACTTCCGCCTGCGGCTCGCTCGCTGCCCCACCAGCAGCAGCCGCCATCGGTGGCAGCAGTCCATACTTCCGCAAGATGCGGATGGAGTCTTCGGTGCCGGGGAACATGAGGGTGTTCTGCGACCCGGCGTTCACCAACACGGTTGATGACCGCGATGGGCCGTCTCGGTATCGCATGCCGGGCACGCCAGCCTCCAGGAGCGCCTGCGAGGCCGCGATGTCGCCCCCCAAGGAGTTTCTCAACACTCCATAGACCTCTTTGCCCTTGAACGACGCGGGGTCTTCGATGGCCAGCATGTTGTCATAGCGGGCAGCGGGGTCGGGGATTTTATTTATCGCCCGCTCCACCTGCGGCAGCAGACGCTGCTGCTCCGCCAATGTGCGATCCCAATCCAGCAGTGATGGCGCCGGGTGAGCGATTTCTACCTCGTAAATGCGCCCGGGGTTTTTGAAAGTCTCCATCTCCTCTCTCGCCCGCAGCGCCCGAGCGAGCGCGGCGTCAGCTGCCGCTTGATGTGGGTTGGCGTGGCCCAGCTCCGCCAAGAGGTTGCCGAGTCCGCTCGGCGGGTTCTCCCACTCCCGCATTTTTTGTGAGGCTTCAGCCCACTCACGCATGGCGGCGCGCTCTTCTGCAAACAGGTCGGCCGGCGGGGCTCGGTCCAGCATGTCACGGAGCGAATCTCTGTAGTATTGGGCTATGTCTTTGCGGCTGGTGAAATTGTGCCCATAGCCGTACGCCGCCATCCCCTCACCTGTGCCAATCTTGCCCGCATCAAACCTGTCAAAGTCATACGGGCTGCCGTGGTAGGCCCTGATGTACTTAGACTCCGGGGCCTGACTGGCAATACTGTCGATGACTCGGGCGAGCTGCTGCGGATTCGGCATGACTATCTCCCTTGCAGCCGGCGTAGGACGCGGTCTTCTCGGGTGACCTTGTATGGATCGCCGTACTCATCCCAAGAGACGACGTTGTCGCCTTCATCCATCGCCGCCTCGCCGGCAGAGATGGCGCCCGTCAGAGCCATGTTGGGCCCGTAGTCGCTCGCCAGCGCACGCACGGCTCGCCCCATCTGGCCCGCCTTGGCGAGACGCGCGGCAGGGACAATCGCAGAGAACGGATCCAATGTGCTGTCCATCAGAGCGCCTGCCCATCGGGATGCCGTAGGACTGTAGCCGGCGGCCTGCATTACCTCCTCGCCAGTCCGTGGCGCGCCTGCCTCCCCTTCATGCGAGGCCAGCATCTCATGCGGCAGGCCGGCAGGACCGAAGTAGCCGGCCGGCTCCGTGCCTTGCAGCGACAGGCGGTCGCCCGCTTGGCGGGCCCGATCCTTAACGTCCCACATGCTGCCCGGCCTGCGACCTACCAACGGCTCCACTAAGGTGCCCATCGCCCGGTCGAACTGGCTCGCAGCCTCCGGGTACTGAACTTCGGCCGCCGTGCCATTCTTGGCTCTGGCGTTGGCGACCTCGTCCGAAGCCATCTCGCGGGTGGCGTAGAAGGCAGCAGGAAGGGATTGCGACCAATCCATTAGGCTTCTGATCTTCGACCCCGGCCCAAGCTGCCCGGTTGTCTCGTAGGGAGACTGTAGGTCGGTACGATTGCCCCTGGCCCCGGTCCACCAGTCCGCCACTGGCCCCTGCTGCCGCGGGCTTGCGTCGGATGCGTACATGGTCATCGCACGCTGGAACTCCCCCGGGATGCCGTCCCAAGAGCCAGGGCGTTCGGCCGTTGGCTTGGGGTACTTGTGCAGCATCTCGTCCATGACGAACTGGCGGCGAGTGTCGGCTAGCCGTCGCTCTTGGCTCTTGGGCCGGCTCGTCAGGAAACTGGGGCGGCCGGACGCCCACTCCCACATGCTGACGGGGCGAGGCTCTTCGATCTCGGAGGCCGTTTGCACCAGCCGGCGGATAGCCTCTTCGGGGCTCTCGCCGCGGGACATGATGCGATACGTTTCGGAACGACCCCGCAGCGGGTCAGCCATTACTCATCTCCTGCCGGGGCGAGAAGCGGGGCCAGGAGGGATGCCCCTATGCCTTGCTCAATGATGCGGCGGCGCATTTCGTCGGACATGATGTAGCGCTTGGGATGCGTTGGCGGGCTTTCGGGCGTCAGCACCCGCACCTCATTCCACGCATTCATGGCTGCCGCATCTCGCTCGGCAAGACGCATAAGGCTCGGCATCAAGTTAGCAGACGGCCTTCCCGTTGCATCTAGTTCGCTGGCCAGCCGCCGCGCATGTGCCATGATTGTTGATGGAAACATGTTGTCAGCTATCGCACTAGCGAGCTGCCTATAGGAGTGGCGCGCGTCGGGCGGCAGTCGCATTCTCGCTTCCGCGGCCAGTTCAGCCACTTCCGTTCGCACTTGGCTGCGCACATCTGCGTGATCGATGGCCTGACTTGTGTCTTCTGTCAGTCCACCCATCTTCCGCCCCAGCCGTTCCAGCTCAGAAGACGCGACCTTCCCATACCGATGCTGCGCATGCTCCAGCGGCATGCCAACGCGGTTGGCAATCGATTCGGGGGACGCTATTTCAATCGCCCGCTTCCCCGACCTGGCCGCCTCCAGCGCCAATCGCTTTATGTCCATCTCCACCTGCGCCTGCTGCATGTGGTATTGCGGAGGCCGTGCGCCCAAGTCGCCGGCCTTGATGGAGTCGTTCAGCACATCGCTCTGACTCTCCAATAGTCTCAAGGCGTCACCGTGCGTTGCCATGCGCATGTGCGCCACGGCGTCTTGCCCGGCAGCCTGCTGGATTTCTTGGCTAGCGCCCCACGGCCTTGGGTAGTCGGGGTGCCAGTGGTGCCCCGGCCGGCGGCCAAAGCCGGGCTGTAAGAAAACAAGTTCCGCATACTCCTTTGCGCCCGGTTCCGCATAGTCATGGAACCTCGTTGGGCCGTGCGCTTCGGTGCCCCCCAAGCCGCCGACTGCTCTGCCTGCATAGTCAGCGCCAGGATCTGCATGCCATTTCCGGTACGCCTCCAGCGGCACGGCATCCGCGTCACTGACCTCCCATCTGGTGCGCCAATCGGGATACTCCCGAACAGCCTCCATGCCATGACCCAATGAGTCGAAGCCGAGATAGTCGTTTTCGCGCATCGCTTGCAGGGCAGGCTCGCGAATCTCATCCGGCATGTGGCGAGGCTGCGGGGCCTCCAGTCGTATCTCTTTGGTCGCATACACCGGGCTGCGTTCCTGGACCCTCGCCAGCAGTTCCGCCCGCGGCACCGTATCGCGTCCTGCGATAACCGAATCCAGATCGGTCGCCTTCAGCTCCCAGCCGGGGACGCCGTCCTTGTACCGCTTCAGCAGACCAGGGAGTTCCTGGACGCGGACGTTCTCCGGCATGGCCTCTATGGCACGCTCCAGGCGGGAGTAGATGCCAGGGCCGGGGTTGTAGGTCAGGAGGCCGGCAATAGCGCGGCCGGCTTCGTCAAGTTTGCCCATCTAGCAGTTCCACGCCCGCAGGGATTTGTTGATGCGGCTGTCGGGATCGTTAGCCGTCTCCTTGCTCGTCAGCTTGTCTTTCATGCCCTGCATGCGGGCGCAGAATGAGTCCCGCCTGGGACCGCCCTCTGGCTGCGGGGGCTGGAGGTTGGCATTGTTGGCCCGGTTGTATGCGGCCCGCCCTCGGGCATTCAGGCCGCCATCGGGGTCCTGGCCCTCCTTACGGGTCCAGGCATCCGCCTTCAGCCTGCGGATCTTGTCGCCGTCAGCATCCATCAGTCGTCCCCCTCCTCCTCAAACAAGAACCAGAAGGGGTTCACATGCTGGCCAGAATCTGCCGGACCATATCGCCTTCACGGTCCTGGCGGGCCTTCTCGGCCTGGATGCGGGCCAGTTCCTGCTCATGCTGCATGCGGCGCATCTCCCGCATCTGGGTCACGCGGGAGGCATTCTCCTGCTGCTGAATCCCCATGTGCTGGGATGCCATGTTGTTCAGCATGTTGTTCTGATCGACGCCAGTGATAATCATTGTTGTCTCCTACTGACCATTGTCCCGATGGCGGGCAATGGCGCGTTTGACTAGTAACTTCCCTGCCAGATCGACAAACGGGAGCTTCCGGCGCTCGGCTTCCTCCCGGAGCCATCCGACGATCAGGTCGATGTTGGCCTCGCACCAGCCAGGGAACGCCTGCTCCATGCGGTCCATCTCCGCCGCGCGGGCGTTGCACTTGCAGGTGGGCTCGGCCGTGATGCCGATGGTGGCCAGCATCTTCTTCAGCTCCGTGCCCGGCCCGTAGCCAACAGGCTTGGGCTTG
>Ga0315906_10012052_pt1 | contig 10042 bp, 7 predicted proteins | sample LakEriMetagenome_4_FD_203526 | JGI IMG/M metagenome (GOLD analysis project Ga0315906, IMG submission 203526) | Freshwater fungal communities from buoy surface, Lake Erie, Ohio, United States - Buoy 2 MA122 | ecosystem: Environmental > Aquatic > Freshwater > Lake > Lake biofilm | place: USA: Lake...
GCCTCGCTGTCGACGGATCTCGATCAGCCACCGGCGCGCGAACCGCGCGTCGCGTCCTCGTCGAGGTACGGCTGGATGTCGAATCCGAAGTGCTCCCGAATCACGAGAGGCACCTGCGGAGCTTCGATCCCATCGATGCTCTTGAACTCGGTTTCCGAGTGGATCTCCAGCCGCGATCCGCGCAGGAACAGGAATCGATCGTCGATCACCTGCGAGAATCGGATGCTGTTGCTGAACGGGTACACGATCCCCGAAGTGAAACGGCGTTCGATCTCTGCCCGAATCTCTGCCTCAGGCCTGCAGCGAGTCAGAATCTCAAGCTGCAGGCTTTCCCTCTCCAGCTTGGCATGGAACACCCGGACTCGGTCCACGGATACCTCTGTCCGAAATCCCATGCCGAAGCATCGAAACGATACCTCTTCATCCGCTGGATAAATGCTGAGTGCGGGCCAGCCGTTGCCGATGTCGGCGAAGTAGATTCGTCCATTGATTCGCACGCGCGTAAGCCGGTGGATCTCTCGGCCATCAATGAAGCCGGAGTGGAGCGAGACATCGAATCCGGCCTCGGTTGCTGCCGCAATGAAGCTCAGGGTCTTGTCAGAGCAGGTTCCTCCGGGCAACGATGCCGCAACCTTCGGTCCATACATGAGACGAAGATTATGGAACGGCTCGTTCCGGAACTTCTCGAGCATCAGCGCCTCGAGCCGCTGCACGGCGTTCGCCGTGTTCTCCAATCCGCTCATCGGTGTGTCTCCGCGCGACTGTCGATCGCCTCATCGAACACGGGATAGGCGTTGAAGTACGGGCTCGAGTCTCCGTGGTCAAAGAGCGTGCGCCAGATCCCGTGCAACTCCTCGCGCTCGGTTCTTCCATTGCGACGGAGATAGCGAACCACTTCGCCGCGGATGCCGCTTCCGACATCGAACGATGTCTTGCGGCGATCGAGAATCTCGGCCGGTAGCGCGTCGGCGAAGGTGCGCCGCAGCACTGCCTTGTTGCGGCCTGCATCGAAGAAGTCCCGAAAGCCGCATTCCTCGCTGATCCGCCGCACGGCGCGATCGAGAAACGGACATCGTGGCTCGACGCTGTGCGCCATGCAGCACAGATCGAGCCTCCGAAGCTCGGTGTACTGCATGTCGTCAATGAGTCTCTCGCGAGTCTCACGCCACGGGTCGCCTTCCTCGAATGAGTGATAGCCCCCGAAGAGTTCGTCCGCTCCTTCGCCGGTCAGCACGACCTTGATTCCGGCCTCGCGCGCCGACTTCGCGAGCAGGAATGTCGCGAGGCCGTTGCTTACGATCGATGGATTGAAGCTCTCCGTGGCATGAACGACATCGCGGATGAGTCCAGGCAGAGCCGCGCGATCTGGGAGCGGAACTGCCCGCACATCGCGGAGCCCAAGTGCATCGGCGACCACCCTCGCCGCTCGATGGTCAGGATGTTCGTCATCACCGAGCGTGAAGTATGTGATATCCGATCGGAGTCTTGATGCGAAGCTCGCGACCAGCGAGCTGTCGAGTCCACCGCTCAGGAACAGAGCTACGGGCTGGTTCCGTGCAGGCAGCCGCTTCCTTACCGCCTCCGCGAAGGCGACTTCGAGGCCGAGCGAACCGCTGACCCGCCGATGCGTAGCGACCACGCGAACGGCGCCGGTGTCAAGATCTACGGCCGAGACGCCACGCGGAAGGAGCTCGAACCAGTCCGCTTGGTCCAAGGCCTTCATCTCGCTCGCGATGAAGAGCTCCGTCCCTGAGCGGCCCACGAACAGCGGCTTCTTGCCCATGTGATCCCGAAAGCAGAGGACGCTTCGGTCAGGCGGCCGAATCACGACACCGGAGTAGAAGCCATCCAGATCATCGATCACCCTCGGGCCCTTGCGTGCGAGAAGCGGCGTGACAACGCGGACATCGCATGCAGACCTTGGAAGACCGTGCGCCTCTGCAAGGGACTCGTGGTTGTAGATCTCTCCGTTGAACGCGGCGACCGTTCCCTCTCCCAGCAGAGGCTGGCGGCCAACCGCCTCGTCTCCGTTGATTTGAAGCCGTACGAAGCCGAGTGCAAGGTCTCCGCTCATCCATGCGCGATGATCGTCTGGCCCGCGGTGCCGCAGGCGATGCAAGCACGCTGGGAGCCTTGTCGAGGCGTTTGGGCCTACAAGCAACATGATGCCGCACATGGATCACCTCACTGGCTGGAGACGGGACAGAGGTGCGCCACGGAGCGGAGTTGGGTCCGCACTTGCATGAGGAGCTCGCCGAGACGATTCAAGCCAGAGCCATTGCCGCCGTCTCCCCAGTAGGCGTCGTTCCGGGTGTGCTCGATCAGCGGTCGGTCGTCGGAGCGCAGCAGCAGCTCGGCGAGATCGGGATGCTGGCTGAACTTTGCAACGAGCGCCGTGTGCATCACGACCTCCTTGACCGCGGGCCAATCGGCCCGTCTGAACTCTGCCGCGAGATCGCCTGCGAGTTGCTTCGCAGTCATCGGTGAACTGCATCGCCGAATGCGCTCCTCAAGCTCTGTGCCAACGAACTTCTGCGCCTGATAGAAGTGCTCGACCGTCGGCCAGACGCGATGGGCCATGTAGATCGGGTGTCGCGAGAAGTTCGACAGCTCGCCCCACGGCTGGTCGGAGTGGTAGAAGCGAATCGGGGTGTCGGTCGGCTCATCATGCTCAAGCTGGAGCAGGTGCCCGAGCTTGTCCCGCTTCGTCCGGAGGTAATCCGAGCACTCGGGTCGCATCGTCGGATGCGTTGGCACGAGCTTGACGCGCACGCCTCCGCCCTCCAGCGCGGATTGCTTCCTTGGGTTGTTCGAGATCAGCCTGACGCTGCCAATGCCGAGCTGCCGAAGCAGATTGATCGCTTCACCGTAGTCCCGAGTGTCTTGTTCGAGTCTGAGGTGATCGAATGCCCCGACGGTGTCGAGCTGCTTCCGCTGCATCAGTCCGACTGCAAGGATCTTCTGCGAAAGCCCCTGGCCCCGGCCTTCTTGGTGAATGTGAATGACGATTCCACGACCTTCCGTCGCGATCAACTTCATGGACTCCCGCAGTTGGTCGGCGCAGTCGCAGTCGAGGGCGCCAAACACCTCCGACGCGAGGCATGAGGAGTGGATCCGGACGAGCGGCTCCGGCCCTTGATCCTCGAGAGCACCGCGGCAGACCAGGCGGACATGCTCGCAACCCGTGTCGTACATTCGGAACTCGCCCATCGCGGTGGGGAGGATGCACCAGCTCTCAAGCGATGAATTCATCGGTTGGCCTCATTGCAGGAATAGCGCCTTTGGGGCAGGAAGTAGATACGCGTTGAATTGAGCGCGCGCCCGCTCGTAAATGGAGTGGGACTAGGCTCCCTAACCAACCCCAGCAAAGGTGCACGGTGTCCGCAATTCACTTGTAGATCTCCCGACTGATCAAGTCCGCTCGGCGAAAGTCCTTTGTCTCAGCTGAAAGACTGAACTGAAGCTCGAAGCCCGCCGCAGCCGCTACATCACAGGTCCTGCCGCAGCAGCGGCCCTCTGGCCAGGCTATCCAAGGAGTGCCGCCGATTCGCAGTACAGCCCGTAGCGCCGCGCTTAGTCCTCTCGCAAGTTCATCGTTATCCAACTGCCGAAGGTCAGAGTGTTCATGTCCGTGGGACGCAACAAACCACCCGCGGCCTGCGAGATCGGCAATCTGCTCGAGCGCGAGCACCTCGCGTGATCTAACGACCCGTGGTACGCCGCGCTCGTCGAGTAATCGGTGCTGCTCCTTTTCGGGCATCTGCTTGAGAGCCACCCGAGAGATTCCCTCGCGTTCGAGGGAGGTCAGAGTGTTTCCGGTCGTCGCACACCATTCGTAGAGCCTGGGCAGCGGCAGTAGGCTCTGTTCGCCCTCAAGTTGCCGAAGGGTGAGAAACAGCACGGGTTGGAGATGTGCCCATGATCCAAAGTGAGGCGCGAGCATCATGACATCGCTCCATCCGTCATCGAAGGTAATCAAGCGCGAGCGGGGTGAGCGGCCATCCGCACGCGCATCCCACTCGAGGCGGTCAAGTCGATCGAACAGCGCGTCGAACTCGATCGACATTCCAAGAGATGCGTGAATCGACAGTGCGCCGGTTGGCTCGCCGACATGGATTCGATGCAGGCAGGGTACGAAGGCTGTCATGTGTCCGATCCCATAGCGCACTTCGATACTCCATACAGCTGGGCGTGGATAGCGCCGATTTTCACGCTGGCTGAGCCAAAGTTGTCGGCGACCGCGCGCCAGGACGAGAGGAAGTCTCTTGTTGCTTGGCAGGTGTGCACTCCCGTGTCTGCGCGAAGGCGCGCAATGGTCGTCGACGTGAACCACTCGTCAAGATGTTGGAGCAGTTCCCGCAGTTCGTCGCCGCGCGTGGCATGTCTGAGCGATTCCCTTATCCCGATGATGCGATGAAGACTCTGCTCGAGCATTCGCCACCGCAATTCCAGGTGATCGTCAGCCAGCTTGCAAATCGCGTCCAGGTCTTGGCTCGAGAAGTCGAGGCCGTGAAGGGGTCGGCTCCGAAGGAAGTCCACCACTCCCGCATACAGCGTGGATCCGATGATCTCGGCTTGGACCTTGTCGACGCTGAGGTGCGGCGTCGTACTCCGTCGGTCGCGATGTAGGACCGGAAATCCGACCGCCTTGATGGTCATGCCGCGGTGATGGCGGTTCACGATCGCCCAGAACATGTCCGATCGGCGGGCCTCCTGGCCTCGCACCGTGGAAGTCAGGTTCGGGGTCTTAGCGAGCGCAAGGTGATTGAGGATGAAGGTGGTGCCTCCCCGGTTCACCGAGTCCTTCGCTGCTGCAACGGGGTTTGTTGGGGTGGCGGCGACGAGCGGGCGCGTGATGGGAACCCCTCCGAGGAGCCCGGCCGCATCCGCGAGGAGCCTGGATCGGGCCTCGCGAACTGTCTCTCCGCTGAAGCACGGCTCCAGCCAGTGTGGCATCTCGAGGTGTGCGGTGTGCTTGCGTGAGAGGTCGTAGTAGTAGTCGGGGAAGCGCGATCGCAACGCCGAGTTCTCGGTGGAGCGATCGGGGAGGATCGAGTTTGCGGGTTGGTTCCGCAGCCAGAGGAGGTTGTGAAGCAGGTCCACGAGATGAACCCGGAGACCGTTGAGCGGGGGATTCGGAGACGACCCTTCGTAGGCGCCGATCACCACATCGACGCCCTCGCGTCGCAGGGAAGGAAGCCATGCGAGGTACGCACGCGCACGATCGTCGAGCCGCATGTCGTCGTCGAGCAGCCAGCCGATCGAGCCTGGTTCTGCCGCCATCATCGCGCCGAGGTAGCGCTGAATCATCGTCCGCGCATGAGCGATGCCTACCTGACCCGAGGGCCGGGCCCGAAGGGCGGCCCCGAAGCTCCCTTGGGCGGAATCTCTCCGCTGCTGTGCTTCGTCGACGACGGCGATTCGCAATCCCTTGGCTCGCGCTGCGTCGACCGTCTCGGCAAGGCTTGTCTGCGAACATCCATTCTCAAGCACAATCACCGTCAAGCCGCTTAGGCACGGTGCCGTTTGGATCGCCTTCAGCGATGCGAGCAGCGGCCTTAACTGTGCGGGGTCGGAGGTGATGACGCCAACATGCAGATGGAACGGGGCGACTTCGGGCGGTGGAACGGTGACGCTCTGCGTCGGGCGGCGACCGCCCATGCAGATCGGGTCCGTATCGAACTTCTGCCTGAACTCGGCATAGCCTGCGAGCTCGGGAAAGTCGGTTTCCTTCAGCGATCGGCGCATGAGGGCGCTGAGATCAGGGTGCGACGCATGCCGGCACGACAGGAACGCTCGACGCGCCATGTGTTCGAAACCGAGCGGACTCCAAGGGCGTATGTCTGAGCCGTAGTCGATGAGTTTCACGCCAGAAGCCGTGACCACGAGATTCTTGGGGTGGATGTTGTTGCACGCGATGCCTGCGCTCCGGCAGCCGTTCAGCAAGGCGACGATGTCGGCCTCATGCCCGCCGAGGTATGGGCTGCTCTCCTCGAAGTCGTAGGTCAGGATCGCGCGAAGCCCGTCGTCCAGCACCTCGCGAAGCGCGTAGAGACCCGGCACGCCTTCCCAGCGACCGATCTGTTCCCGAAGAAACTGCACTTGGTGCGAGGGCATCCTGGTCTTCCAGTAGTCGATGCACTTGTAGACCGTCCTGCCGTCCGTGAAGACGACGGCCTCGGAGCCGCTTCCGAGGAGGCGGACACTCTCGAGCATGAAGCGGCATCGGATGCGATGCTCGGCGCTGAGCAGGCGTTCGCGATGGAGCCACTGGTCGATCGCGGCGACATCAGGCGAATCGGTCCGAACACGGGGATGGTTCGACGCAGCGATGGGGGTGGCATGCAGCGAGGTAAGCACCTCGCGCACAGACTTGCCGGACAGGGGCTCGTGAATGTCGGTAGTTTCTTCAGCGATCCAGACCTCCGCTCCGACACGCCCCTCCGTCACGCGCGAGCAGTAGAGGCCGAGCATCTTGCGGCGGAGTTCGGAACTCACGCGCTCTCTGAACGCGGGACTCTCGGGGAGTAGGCCGTTCGCGGCGTCCTCCGCCTGGCGCGTCAGTGGGATCGTGAAGCAGCCAGCACCTGAGCCGCGCAGAGCTGTGGCTGCGGACTCGATCAGGTTGCTGGAACCGTGCGGAACGCCCTGCTCGAGCAGCACAACATCAAGTCCGATGAGACTGTCGTCTCTCCACCGCGCGAGCTCGCGCGTGACTGCATGCGTGGCCCTCGGATGCGCGTTGTCTGCGACCAGTCCAAGGATGATGGTCTGCTTCTGAGGCTCGGAATCCGCGCGCGAAAGCGGGAGTTCGGCGGGGGGCGCCCACGCAAACAAGGCGGCTCCTCGTGCTGCAAACGCTGCCTGTTGGGCGGAGGTCATCCGACCGCTGTACTTGCGCCAGAACGCGGTGAGACCATCGAGCTTCGACTGCGAGCCGCGGATACTCAGCCGAGTTCGGTCAGATTCCGCGAAATGATCGATCAAGGCGTGGGGGATGCGGCTGTAGCGAATTGCCCCGAGATCGGCGATTCGGATGCAAAGATCGCGGTCTGTCGTGCTCGGCAGAGCCTCGTCGAATCCGCCGGCGGCGAGCAGCACGGAAAGCCTGACGAAGAGGTTCGAGCCTTGTATGCCGGGGTTGTGCGTGAGGAAGTCGTCGGCGAGCAGGTGTGTGGGGGCCTTGATCAGGATCGGATCGCGGTCAGACGACTCGATGCGCCGAATATCGGCTGCAACGAGGTCGAACTCGTCGTTGCACGCGGTGGTGACGCATGTCTCGATGTACGTAGGCGACCATGAGTCATCATCGTCGAGGATCGCCACATACATGCGCTTCGGATCGCGTGCCATGCCCACGAGTCGGTCGATGGCTGTGTTCCAGCTGCCGCTTGCGCCTGGTGTACGCGTGTTCCCGAGATACGCGACCTCGCAGCCCGGTATGGCGAGGGACTCGACGAATGCAGCGTTCGCCTGACGAATCGACGCATCGGAGTCGTCGACCACCAGGACGATGTCCGGAGCGCGTGTCTGCGCAAGCAATGACGGAATCGACCGCTCCCTGAGCAGTCGATGACGGTTCTTGGTGGCGATCACCGCCGCGACCTTTGCCGGTTGATCAAGCACGCTCAAAACGCTCCTTGGACAGAGGACGCTCGGCCGCAGAGCGCTGCGGTCCCCATCGCGATGTCCAAGATTGAGCGGACTTATGTCCGGCGCAAGAAACCGTATCCGCGGTCTCTGTGCGCTCGCGAGCGCTCGTTCTCTCGATCCGAAGGGCGGATTGAACAGGAACTGTATCGCATGACAGTTCGATATTGCAAGAACAATTGTGGCGCGCGAAATCAGATAACTGGGTGGGCGGGCAACTTCGCCGCGAGGTCGAGGGGCATGACAAGCAATATATTCACGAGGAGAAAGTTCGTATGAGAGATATATCGCGAAGTCAGGGTTTCACGGCAATTGGTTGATAGGTCGGCGGCTTTGTCAACCTTGGTTCAAGAAGGGCAGGGCGGTCGCCAAGACCCAGAAGAAGCCCTTCAAGCTCGGCGTCTGCGGCGAACACGGCGGCGACCCCGCGTCGATCAAGTTCTTCCAGAAGTGCGGCCTCGACTATGTCAGCTGCAGCCCGTTCCGCGTGCCGGTCGCACGGCTCGCGGCGGCGCAGGCGGCGCTGGCGTGAATTGAGCGGTCGCGGCTGCGGCCGCGACCTTTGGTGCTAGGAAATGAGCAGCGCCCGCGGCAAACGCCGCGGGCGCTGTCGTTCACCACCGGAGTCGTCCCGAACGGGTGCCCTTGGACGAAGTCCAAGGAACGACCGACGCGGGAGTCGACGGCCGACATCGAAGGTCCATCAGGCGAAGGCCTGCTGGCAGCCAAGCGCCGCGCAGCTCCAAATTCACCGCAACTTCTCCCGAAACGCTTGTTGCGCCATCTGGCGATCGATGTGCTCGGAAGCGACGAGAAGGCCCGCAACTGGCTCAAGGCCCCGAACCGAGCGCTCGGCGGCGAGGTGCCGTTCGAACTCCTCGACACCGATGTCGGCGCGCGCCAGGTCGAGGCCGCGCTGCTCCGCGTCGCCTACGGAATCTTCAGCTGATGCGCGTGTGGAGGATCTGCCCAAAGCGCTTCGCCGCCAACGCCCTCGAGGGCCTCGGCGGCCTCGGCGGCCTGCAGGTATTCGGCCGCTGGCACCGCATGGGTCACCAGATCGTCTACACCTCGAGCTTCGCGTCGCTCGCCGCGCTGGAGGTCCTCGTCCATGTCGACCCGCTCACGGCGCCCGACGACTTGCGGTTGCTCGCGATCGAGGTTCCCGACAGCATCGCCATCGAGACCGTCGACACAAAGAAGCTCCCCAAGAACTGGCGCGCATTCCCGGCGCCTGCGTCGCTACAGGCACTCGGCACCGCATGGCTCAAGTCCGCGCGCACTGCGGGCCTTTCCGTGCCGTCGGCGATCATTCACACCGAGCGGCACCTGCTCCTCAACCCACGCCACCCCGACATGAAGCGCGTGAAGGTGGTGGAGGACATCCCGTTCTCATTCGACCCGAGGCTGGGGGTGTCCGGGATTCTCACCCCGCCCCGCAAGGCAGCGCACATTCGAACCACCCGAAGCCATCGTGCGTGAGGCGCTGACCGAACCTGACCCGAGAGATTCGAGGCGCGCCTCGATCTACAGATTTCTCAGCGCCCTGAGCAAACCGGAGCGAGGAATTTGAAAGTCGTCACCCGCGCGGGTATCCGACTCCACCTGCCCCCGAAACGGGCAGCGCATCGAATCCCAATCAACTTGGCTACGCCCACATCGCCGCCTAAGGCCGCCATCGCAGCCAGCCGTCCGCCTCAAGTACGATTCGCACATCCGCCGCGCGCCACCGGCTCGCCCCGCGCGCGGCCAGAGGAGAACCGCCCATGTCCGTCCCGATCCACGAGATCCGATCGACGATCACGCCCCTGCGCGCCATCTTCTGGGGCGGGCTGTTGTGCCTCTTCGATCTCTACCACAAGCAGGTGCTGAACGGCGAGGGCTGGCGGTTCGACATCCTCAGCGATGTGGTCGGAGCGCTGATGATCGTGTGGGGCGTGTACCGGCTCTCGCTCGTCCGCGTGAGCGAGTGGTACCTCACGGCCATCATCTTCGTCCTCGTAGTCGCGGGGCTCATGGTCGTCGATGCGGTGCACGACCACTTCATCTACCCGAAGCCGAAGTGGCTCTCGCTCCTGATGCAGCTCTACGGCATGGTGGTGCTCTGCGCGAATGTCGTCTTCTGCATGGCGATGCGGAGGCTGTGCGGCGCAGGGGGCCTCGTCAAGTCCGAGCAAAGCTGGCAGACGACGATGCTGCTCTTCCTGTTCATCTACCTGATCCCGCTCGGACTGTTCCAAGCAGCGTCGGCGATCGCCATGCTGACCGGCGAGTCGTTCTCATTCGCGATCCCGCCGCTGCTCATGGTCTTCGCCGTGCTGTTCGTCGTGCCGTTGATCCATCTCTTCGTCTCGACCTCGAGGATGGCGCGCGAGGCGGCGGAGAGGAGCAG
>Ga0315906_10012054_pt1 | contig 10041 bp, 4 predicted proteins | sample LakEriMetagenome_4_FD_203526 | JGI IMG/M metagenome (GOLD analysis project Ga0315906, IMG submission 203526) | Freshwater fungal communities from buoy surface, Lake Erie, Ohio, United States - Buoy 2 MA122 | ecosystem: Environmental > Aquatic > Freshwater > Lake > Lake biofilm | place: USA: Lake...
CGATGGTGCCCCAGTAAAGGTTACAGATCAGTACCGATTAATCCATTGTTTTGGTCGTGGCGCATCAATGGCTCCTTGCTCCGTGGCAGCATATAACTATAGCGCTTTGTATTTGACCCTCGCTAAGTATGTCTCAACGACATCTCCCGATGACTATATATGACTAAATATGTCGTTAATCATACGCGCCACACATGCCGCCCATTTCTTATAGAGCTCTCTTTACCTGAATTGGATATATGCCTCTGTTTGGGGATGCGCGCGCTCCTGGGTGCTTCTGCGTGGAAAAAAGAACAATGGCAGTGAGACAATTGGAACGCCACTTGTATTGCAACTAATAATCTCTCCAAACAGTAAGATAAAAGCAGTTGTGCCCAGATTATCAAGGATATAGGTATCTTCCTCAATTTCCTGCAACAGCGAAAATAATATAACGCTTCCATTTTTATAACAATGGTTTGTTCGTATATTTAGCGTGCTTATTTCAACCAAAAACAATTATCATGTACTCGCTAAAGGAATTTACACTTGCCCTTGGGCTGTCCTTCTGCTTATCGCTATCGCTTTATGCCGATTGGGATGGATTTCAATCCTATATCATTATTAATCGAGGCAATGGCAATGAGTATTTTGCCGGGGGGTGGAACGCCGATGGCGGGCTGTTATACAACAATCAAGTACTAGGACGATTCACCTCCTCAAACACATTAATGCTAAATGGCGGAGAGATAAAAACCTGGAAAAATGGAAACTCTAATGTTTGCGGCGGTGCTTTATACTATAAAATTTATCGCAGCTGCGAAGACCCGGGTTTATTGTCATTTTCCTCAGTTAATCTTCCCTTCGATAGCAATCTGCCTAATCCCGGCGATCAAAAATGGGATGAGACCGCCGCTGGAATAAACGTGCTTAATGGCCTTGCTTCTGGAACTTATGTAATTGAAATCTATTGGCGGGCAGAAGGCAATCAGAATAACCCAGGCGGTTGCGGAGAATTCAAATTCGACAGCAACGGCGGAGCTAACTGGAAGGGGTATTTCGAGTACGACAACCTAGATGCTTTTACCGATAATAATTTTACTTCCGGACCTGTATGGAGCGGAGACACAGATGACTGGTTAATTGTTGCTGACAACGACGCTGCCTCGGGAGCTACCAATGCCAGATCTCTAAGGCTTAATGCTACGGTGGCCGCCAGTGGCAGTCAATATCTTTCAACCCCTTTTACTGACTGGCAAACAGATCAAACATGGTCGTTTTGGGTTGGAAGGCACAATCAGGCCTATACGTCTACTAACCAATTTACGTTTTGGCTCTATGCCAACGAAGCCAATTTGGAAAGTCCGACAGTAGATGGCTACAGAATTTTAATCGGAGATAACCTCGGCAACGACGACGTTCGGCTTCAGGTTGTTACCGACGGCGTAGGAACTACCATCCTAATTGCAGGCGAAATACCAAATGCCATTACCGACATAGGAGTATCCTTTAAGATTGTCCGCCTGGCTAGTGGCGCTTTTGAAGTTTTTACTTCTTCCTTAGCGTTGCTTACTGGAGAAGGCACCACCGCCAATTCGTGTCCCCTGAATGATGCCACCATAAGTCAGGGAACTGTTATTAATAATGCATATAATCCTTCCGGAACGGGTTATATAGGGGTGGTGGCCTTGCACACTTCATTGTCAGACCCCAGAACTGCTGTCTCCGTTGACCAAATCAGGCTTATTGGTGAAACCATTTCTGTTCCCGGTTGTACCGATAACTATGCTATGAACTACAATCCCTTAGCAACTTATGACGATGGCTCCTGCGATTATCCCAACCTCGTTTTTACCGAGATCCATTATAACCCCAACGACGGAGCAGGGTATCCCGACATAGATTATGAATTTGTAGAAATTTTTAATAACGAACTTGTTCCCGTTAATCTAAGCGGCTACACTTTTACGGCGGGATTTACGTTTACTTTCCCTCCGGGAAGCGTTATCAATGCCGGCGAATATATCGTAGTGGCAGCAAATTCCGCCACATACACCGGCAATGGATATCAGGTGTTTCAATATTCAGGGGCTCTAAACAACTCGGGAGAAGCTTTAACGCTGTCTACCGGTGCTTCCCTGGAAATAGAATCGGTTACTTACGACGATGCCAATCCATGGCCTGTATCAGCAAACGGAGCCGGGCCTTCCGCGCAGTTAATTGATCTTTCGCTCGACAATACCATCGGCTCTAACTGGTTCGGCTACGGAATGAATGGCACGCCCGGAACAGCTCCAATTGAAATACCCGGCTGCCTCGATCCCAGTGCGAATAACTTCAGCATTTTTGCCAATACAGATGATTATACCTGTACCTACGATCCTGCCTCGGTAGTTATTAATGAACTTCATTATAACCCCTGCCCGCAACAAGGGAACGATGCCGATTTCGAATTTGTAGAGTTGTTTAATACGACTGCCTCGACCATTGATTTGTCGGGCTGGGAGTTAACCGGCTTCGACTTTACCTTTCCTCTTGCATCAAGTATCGCTCCCGGAGAATATATAATTATCGCAACAAATCCCCCCATTTATAGTGGTAATGGGTATCAGGTATATGGGCCCGTTGCCGGAGGCTTATTTAATTCCGGCGAAGCCATTACCCTGTCCGATAACCAATCGAATGTGGTAGATTTTGTGTTTTATGGAGATGTTAGCCCCTGGCCACTCAGCCCCGGCGGAAATTGTGCCTCCCTCGAGCTGAGCGATCCGCTTAATAATAATTATTATGCCGGTAGCTGGCAGGGAAGCTACGTGGAATTTGGATCGCCGGGAGGTCCTAACTCCGGTCTATTTGTGTGCGCCGATTGTGAAGATCCGGGTTCAACCAGCAATGACATTTTAACAGCAAATTTCGAAAACGGAAGTTTGGGTAACTGGACGGAAGGCACTCCCGGAGACTGGGCGGTGTCTACCCTATCCCCTATTTCAGGAGCGTACTCCCTTAAGCATAATCTAAATGCCGTTAGCGGAATTTCCCAAATAACGCGGGATCTAGACTGCATTCTTTTCAACGGCGTCTGCACCACCTGGCAATTTCAGGTTGCAAATGAAGCCTGGGATCCGGATGCAACCGCTCGATTTATGGTGTATTTAGCAGCTAACGAAGAGAATTTAAACTCAGCTACGATAGATGGCTACGCTGTTGGTATTAACTATGTTAACAATACCGATCGTCTGGCGCTCTACCGGATTACCAATGGGGTAGCTACCGTACTGATTCAGGGAGCTTACGACATGAACGCTTCCAATACGCTAAGTATTGAAGTCGTGAAAAATGCTGATAATGAATGGATGCTGCGTTATGATACCAATGGCGGCTTCGACAATATGTTAGCCGCCTCTCCGACGCCGGTAAGTGATAATACCTATACCGAGGGCCGTTATTTCGGGCTGGTTTTCGATTTCGCGAATGCCGCTGTAGCCGGTGGAATCCGCTTCGACAATATTTCCATAACGCAGTGCGGCCTGGAAACGATTTATTACAGTATTTCTTCGGGTAATACGCAAGACGCAATTTGGTCTTCCAATGAGAATGCCGTCATCGGCGAAACCATCACATTTGGAAGATATAAGCGTATTGTTGTTCAGACAGGACATACAGTAACCGCGAACGGCCTTATGATTGCAGACGATTTTAGTACCGAATCAGGTGGAACCTTCGACGGCGGAGCAGAAGATATAGTACTGTTCGGAAATTTCATCAACGATGGCGCCTTGCTTCCTTCCACTTCCACCTTCAAGCTCAAAGGAATTTCGCCTCAACTTATCGCCGGAGCAAACAGCATAGAATTCTGGAATCTATCCATGGAAAACCCCAGTTTTGCCGTTCTGGCTGTTTCGACCGGAATCCGCAATGTGCTATACCCAGCTAAAGGAACCCTCAACTCCAATGGTAATTTACGCTTACTTGGCGACGCAACCTACACAGGATATATCGCTCCCTTTGGCCAGAATGCCCTCATTAATGGCAGCGTTATTTTCAACACCTACCTTCAGGCTACCTCCGGGGCTTCCTGGTTTACCACAGGGGCGCAAACTACCGGTCTCGATTATAGCGACTGGAACGACGATATGGTTACCGTGGGCTTCCCCGGAAGTGATTTTCCCAATGCATTAGATTTTATTAATATAGCAACGTACGAAGAATCAATCCCGGGAACCCTGGAACAGGGTTACCAATATGCCGGCGATATTTCTGACCCCATAAATACGACCAAAGGAACCTGGGTGTATGAATTTGCCGATGCCTTAACACTAGATGCCACCGGGCCTGTCCGGAAGGGAAACATAGTTGTTGACCTCAGCCACACCAACAATCAGGGCGATGCCAACGATGGCTGGAATTTGATTTACAATGTATACCCCGCTCCCGTTGACCTTGAAGCACTCGTAGCAAATTCAGACCCGGAGCCGGGCGTTGGTCCTGATGCTCCCACCACATTCTACATGTGGAATCCTTCCGTTAATGCCTATCAAACCTACCAGGCTCTAACCATGGTAGGCAATGCTCCTCGATTTGTTGCTCCCTCGCAGGCTTTTTGGGTTCGCGCTGAGGCCAACCACCTCGATTTCGTGTTCGATGAATGGATTAAAGACGTAGACCAGACCGGACTTAATATCCTTCGCGACGAACCAGCAATTCCGCAAATAACGATTGCTCTGGAACAGCCCAACGTGCAGGACCAGGCGTTTCTCCTCTTCCGCGAAGGTGCTCAAACTTGGAACGACCCTATGGATGCGCCGAAGCTATTCAGTTTCAATACAGCTGCTCCGAACCTGGCCTTTGGTGAAAGCATGCAAACTGCTATGGCTATTTCTGCACTCCCCTCTTCTGCTCTAGGCAACACAAGCATTCCCATTTTCGTGAATGCGCTGGCCGGAGGAACAGTAAGCATAAGTTTCCCCGAAATCCGCTATATGCCGGATAATCTATGCCTCAGCCTCGAAGACCTCGTTACCGGAGAGGTGTTTCCGGTTAGCCAAGAAACCTCTTTGGAATTTGCTCTTTCGGAAGCTACCAGCGACGTGAGATTTATCCTGCATATGAACCCTGTTGTTACAGCCGAAATAACCTCTCCCATCTGCACTGGAAGCGCTGAAGGAAGTATCTATGCGGAAACATATTTGGGTTCTTCCGCTCAGTTCCAATGGTTCAACGAGGAGGGTATTTTACTTTCGGTTGAACCCGGAGCGACTTCTTCGCAAATCAACAACCTAAGTGCAGGCACCTATTATGTTGTAGTGTCCGGAAACGAACTTCTTTGCGGAGACCTTACCATTCCTTTTAATCTGGATGACCCCGAACAGGAAACAGCCTGGCATACGGGTTTTACAGCAGGGTGTAATATTGCAGGAGAGGGTGCTATTGCCTTTGACGTTTCTGCCGAATCGTATAATTACAGTCTTCTCGGCAACGATGTAACGTTGGAAGGAAACGGTGTTAGCGAGGCCGCATATATTGAAAACCTAAATCCGGGAACTTACGAATTAATCTTAAGCACACTGTGCAACAGCTGGGCCGAAATAATAGAACTCAGTGATGTTATGGCCGTGAATGCGAATGCCCAGCCTTCCGCATCCGAACTTACTTTGACAAACGGAGAAGCTGCCGTTTCATTCAGCAATGCATCTACCGGAGCTGTAAACTATCTGTGGGATTTCGGAGATGGTACAAGCTCTGAACTTGAACATCCCATTCATATTTATACTGAACCCGGAGTATATACCGCTACCCTTACGGCATATAACGAAGTTTGCCAGGAAATACAATCATTCCAGATTCTCGTCCATGATCAGGCAGTTAATGCCAGCGAGACAACTGTCCAAGATTTTAGTCTGGTAACTATGAGCGATCATTACTTGATTCTTATCGGATCAGAAGTCTTCACACCTGGCCAAATTCAACTTTTCGATGCTTCCGGACGCCTGGTAATGGATCGTTCGGTTAATCTGGCGCCGGGAAGTGCGATTCGCGTCGATACCGGGACATTAAGCAGTGGTTTGTATTCGCTCATCGTACTGGATAATTCTCTAAACGCGCTCTACCGCACACGTATTATGAAATAGTCCATGGCACTTTAATACTACAAAGCCCTTTCCTTGCGAAAGGGCTTTGTACTTTTCGGTGGTTTTCGGGGTAGCTAATCCCCCAATTTTACGCACCTTTGTACCGCGATTTTATGCTCTTACATCTATGAATTACCGCAATATAATCTGCGAAAAAGAAGCTGGCATTCTTACAATTACCATTAACCGTCCGGCAAATCTGAATGCACTTAACAAAGAAACCATCGATGAATTAAGCCGTGCGCTAGACACCGCTTCCCAAGATGAGGCTATTAGGGTGCTGATAATTACGGGCTCCGGAGAAAAAGCCTTTGTGGCAGGCGCAGACATCAAAGAGTTCGCTCATTATTCACCTGAAGAAGGTCGGGAGCTAGCTTCCCGCGGCCAAATGCTGTTATTCAATAAGGTTGAAAACATGGAAAAGCCCGTAATTGCGGCCGTTAATGGATTTGCTTTGGGCGGAGGTCTCGAACTTGCCATGTCGGCACATATTCGAATTGCTTCCGAAAATGCGAAAATGGGCCTGCCCGAAGTCTCGCTGGGTGTTATTCCAGGATACGGAGGAACGCAGCGTTTAGCAAGGTTAATTGGCAGAGGGAAAGCTACTGAAATTACCCTTACCGCTGCCATGATTCCCGCAGCCGAAGCCTTGCAATGGGGTCTGGTAAACGCCGTATACCCGCCTTCGGAGCTATTGACCGCTGCACGTTCCTTGGCCGAAGCAATTCTACGAAACTCTCCGGTAGCCGTTGCCGCTGCCCTTCGCTCTATAAAAGCCGGGTTCGATGGTCAAAACCAAGGGTTCATCCGGGAAATTGAAGAATTTGGAAACTGCTTCAATTCCGGGGATTTCCGCGAAGGAACTACTGCTTTTATAGAAAAGCGCAAGCCGATATTCCCCGGAAAATAAACCACCTTAATCACACTCAATTCCGGTAAATTTGAGGTATTCTATGGAAATTGAAATAATAAATACATCTAATAATCCTTTGCCGGTGTATGAAACGTTACATTCGGCTGGAATGGATTTACGGGCCTTTCTGAATGAACCCATATTGCTACAGCCAATGCAGCGATGTCTGGTACCCACCGGACTTTATATTGCCCTTCCGGAAGGAACGGAAGCACAGATTCGCCCACGCAGCGGACTTGCTTACAAACAAGGTCTTACCGTGCTAAATTCTCCCGGCACCATAGACGCTGACTACCGGGGAGAAATAAAAGTGCTGCTTATTAACCTCTCAGACACGACAGCAGAAATAACCAGCGGCGACCGGATTGCCCAGATGGTAGTCGCTCCATACATACGAACTCGATTAACCGAAGTTGCTTCCATTGGCGAAACACATCGTGGACTGGGCGGATTTGGCAGCACCGGAATTAAATAAATTATGCGTGTAATTGTTCCCATGGCGGGATTAGGCAAGCGCCTACGTCCTCATACACTTACTACCCCTAAGCCCCTAATACATGTTGCGGGTAAACCTATTGTACAACGACTTGTGGAAGATATTGCCCGAGTATGTGGCGAAGAACTGCAAGAAGTAGTCTATATCACCGGCAGGTTTGGAGACGCCGCTGAACAGGAACTCCTTCGTGTAGCGGAGTCGCTTGGCGCCAGCGGCAGAGTCTGCTATCAGGATGAGGCTCTGGGAACAGCACATGCCATTCTATGCGCCGGGGACTCATTGAAAGGAAATGTAACTATTGCATTTGCCGATACCCTTTTTAAAGCCAGTTTTGTTCCAGACAGATCGGCAGACGGCGTTCTATGGGTGCAACGCATCGAAAATCCGGAACAATTCGGTGTTCTTAAACTCAACGATTCCGGTGAGATTACAGACTTCGTGGAGAAGCCTAAAACATTCGTGAGCGATTTAGCGATGATAGGTATTTATAGCTTCAAAAGCGGTGAAGCCCTTCGGGAAGAGCTACAGTTCCTTATCGACAACGATATCCGTAACGGTGGAGAATATCAGCTTCCCGATGCTCTTAGGAATATGATGAAAAAGGGCATGAAATTCGCGGTAGGAAAAGTAGACGACTGGATGGATTGCGGGAATATGGATGCTACGGTAGATACTAATAAGAAGGTGCTTTCGTACGAGAACATACAATCAGGTTATTCCTTTGGGAAAGGCCTTCAAAATAGCCATATTGTAGAGCCCTGCTACATAGGTAGCGACTGCAACATTGAAGGCAGTATTATTGGGCCTTATGTTTCCCTTGGATCCGGCTCGGTAATTACCAATAGTATTCTGCGAAATTGCCTAATACAGTCTGAAGCAAAAATTAGCAATGCATTATTGGAAAACACCATGTTAGGCAAAGCCGTTGTTATTGAAGGCCGTCCAGACAAACTAAGCTTGGGAGATTACTCCACTTTTCACGAATGAAACTCTTATTCCACATATTCTTCCTTTCGCTGAGCGCGGTAATGATTATTTCGTGTCGGGGAACTAAACAGGCCGCCAAAACGAAGGAGAGAGTTAATCAATCTTCCTCCTCAACTGGCTCTTTGGATGAAAAAAAGCGCGTTGAATTCGAAACGCATTTTTTCGAAGGCCTTACCCAAAAATCGCTTGATAATCCTGAAGAGGCGAGAAAAGCTTTTTTGAATTGCATAGCTATCGATCCGGGCAGCGCTTCGGCCCACTACGAATTATCCAGGCAGGAATTTGCGTTAGGCAATCTCCCCGCCTCCCACATTGCTGTAAAAAAAGCAACTGAACTTGATCGCAATAATCTATGGTTTCAACTTATGCTGGCCGATGTTTCTCTGGAAATGGGCATGCGGAATGAAGCCATTAAATCGTATGAACAGGTGCTTCGAATACGCCCTGAAATGATGGAAATTTATTTCCATCTTGCTCAAATTCATTCTTCCGCACAACAATATTCTGAAGCCATTTCGGTGCTCAATCGTCTTGAAAAAGTTACCGGATTTAACGAAGAACTTACACTTCATAAAATTTCTCTGCTTCAGGCCATGAAAAAAGATCAGGAAGTAGAGAAGGAACTTCTACGGCTCACTGACGCATACCCTGGCGATTCCGATTATCTTTCAATGCTCTACGAGTTCTATTTGCAAACCGGAATGACGCTCAAAGCAGAAGCCATACTGGCTAAGTTGGCAACTGCGACAGAAAAATCAGGTCAAGTTCATTTGCTGCTGGCAGATAACCTCAAACGAAAAGGTCGCGATAAGGAAGCCTTCCAAGAGTTAAAGATGGCTTTTGCCTCCCCGGAGCTGAGTATCGATTCGAAAATCAGCATTTTACTCACTTATTATGATGCCTCTTCGGGCGATGTAAAAGCAACTGCCGAGGCGTACGAACTTCTGACCATTCTAGAGGAAATCCATCCTTCCGAAGCCAAAACATTTTCGATATACGGGGACTTTTTGTTTCGCGATGCACGCGACGAAGAGGCTCTCAGGAAATACTATACGGCAACGGAACTAGACCCAAACAGGCATTTGCTGTGGCTGCAGTTGCTCGAGATTAACTCATCTCTCGGGAGATTTGCCGATATGGAAAGGGATGCCCGCAGCGCCTTGGAATATTTTCCTACCGTCACTACGTTTTATCTTTACCATGGTCTGTCCCTGATGCAATTAAAAAGGCATGAAGAGGCCCTCGAGCCGCTTCGCATAGGTAAAGAGTTAATTATCGACGATCCTGGGCTTTCGGCACAATTTTACTCCCTTCTTGGCGATGCTTTGCATTCGCTTGGAAGACATGATGAATCAGATCAGGCCTATGAAGATGCTTTAACGTTCGATCCGGACAACGTCTTTGTACTTAACAATTTCAGTTATTACCTAAGCATTCGTAAAAAGAATCTCGATAAAGCGCTGGTTATGATTGCCCGCGCTGTCGAACTAAGTCCGGGTTCATCCTCTTTCGAAGATACCTATGCGTGGGTTCTATTA
>Ga0315906_10012058_pt1 | contig 10038 bp, 8 predicted proteins | sample LakEriMetagenome_4_FD_203526 | JGI IMG/M metagenome (GOLD analysis project Ga0315906, IMG submission 203526) | Freshwater fungal communities from buoy surface, Lake Erie, Ohio, United States - Buoy 2 MA122 | ecosystem: Environmental > Aquatic > Freshwater > Lake > Lake biofilm | place: USA: Lake...
TTTTCCCTGCATGACAGGGGAACGTCTTGGTATAGGACGTGTTTATGTGAAGCTTGACGGTGTGTTGGATTATGACCAATGGGTCGAAGCACTTCGCCGTGGTGAAAGCTACGTTAGCGATGGCACGAGTCACTTAATGGACTTCGAGAAAGCAGATGATGGTTCGTTCTCGTTAACCGCCGCGGCCTATAAACCTGGTGAGGCCGACGTTGACGTTGAACTCATCGTCAATGGATATCCTGTCGCCACTCAAAAGATGAAAGCCAACGGTAAGATGCAGGAGCTTCGCTTTGAAAACCCGAAACCAGAACGGAGTTGCTGGGTCGCTGCCCGCATTTTTCCTTCGGCCCACACGAATCCTATTTGGGTTAATGTAGACAACAAGCCTGTGAGTGTCCGTGCAAGCGCCAAATGGTGTCTCGCCGCCCTGGAACAATGTTGGCTCGAGAAGCAGAAGACGTACGCTCCGGCCGAGCAACCTCAAGCTCGTCTGGACTACGAACATGCGAGAAAGACCTATCAAAGGATTCTCAATGATGCAGCCGAATAGTCGCGAATCGCGAATCACACGCAAATTCCGCGGCGCAATTCGTCCATGGAAAACGATAAAGCTGTTCTCGCTTCCCCTCGCATTGCTCTCGGTTACCATTGCATCGGGATGCAAACCGACGCCAACATCCACTCAAATTCCCTCCGCCGAAGTCAGCAATGTCGAACAAGCCAAACCCTCAGTGTTGATCACGGTAAGTATCTCCCCTGAATCAAGGGTTAAGGCGACTGCCGAGGATATCGCGATGGAACTACATCAAGGTGACTGGAAAGATTTCTTGATCGAAATCGAGAATGCTGCTGGGATCACAGCTCCACTGGTGGTTGAGTCCGAGCAGTTTCTGCAGAGCGATGATGACACCTCGCGAGATCGGTGGTTACAGTTTGAGCTCCAACCCCACGGGGCACTCACTGGTATGCGGAACGAAATCCGCACTCTAAGATTGAAGAGCCACGATTCAGGAATTCGGACAGCTATCCTCAACTTCAATGCGGGACAGGGAACACAAGACTTGGGGTTCCGCAGCGATGTACTAGTTACGTTTAAGGTGCAAGAAAAGTGACGAAGAGCCGAAACATCCTATGGATTGGATTGAATACGATCGTTTTCTTGTCGCTGGCGATATCGCATGCGGCATTGCTTCACTCACACCCGCCCGAGTTTCATCAGAAAGGGATAAAAGCGGGGAAGACAACGACATTGATTGCCAACAAGAATGTAGCAGATGAGGCTGACCGACAAATAGCCTATTTCCAGTTCGAATTCTTGAGCGCTCTTGCCCTTGAGTGCCCCACAGAAATCCAGCCATTTGTAATCCAACAAGCACTCGCAGAACTCCATGTTGCAACGCAAACACCGCAAGCGTTGCCTCTGCATGAGTTGCTAGCCAATCGAACTTCATTGCATGCAAAGCTACGAGGGTTACACACGGTGATCGCATGCAAATGGAGTACCGAGGGAATCGTTGTCGCGAGTGAAATACCGCCTGTCGACATCGCGCGAGGACTTTCGAAATGCGTCATTCTCGAGATCCAGAACAGCGACAAAGTTTCTACTGATATATCCGTGAGCGTCGCCGATAAAAAGCAAAACTCGGTGCCATGGACGGTACTGCCATCCAAGTCACAGTTCTTTCTCGTTACTTTGTACGCCGATGCTCCAACGGCCCGCATTGAACTACGAGCGGGCAGTGTTTCACATGAGCTTACAGTCCCCATTCAACAACTCGAACCCGCACGGATTCGCGGGCGACTCATCGATGGCGACCTGAACTTACCCACCGCTGCACGAGTTTGGGTAGAAGGGAGCGATCATCAGTATCGGCATGCCGGCCCTTTTGCGTTGAATCGATCCTTTACGGAAAAGCCATTGCTGCTTTTCACTGTACCGCGAGCTTACCGAGTACCTTTCTTCTATGCGGATGGAAATTTTGAGATCGATGTTCCACCTGGACCGACGATCGTCACTCTCGAACGTGGCTTCGAGCATCTGCTTAAGAGAGAAACTATCGACCTAAAGCCTGGCGAAACACGCGACCTGACATTGGCTTCCAGTCGTTTTGTCGATTTGAAGAAAGAGGGCTGGATCAGCGGTGACACACACATCCACTGGGTAACCAACGCCTGGAACGTTGACTTACGAATCGACGACCTCGCGAGGGTGCAACGAGCGGAGGATTTGCGAGTTGCCAACAATCTCACACTGCTCCATCGAACCAATGTCGATGCTTTTATCAAACCGTCACAAGCCCCTGTCGGTCCGATCAAGAGACTTTGTGACGGTGATTACCATATCGAAATGGCCGAGGAGTATCGCAATCAGAATTTGTACGGCCACCTTTGTTTTCTCAACTTAAAATGGTTGGTTATGCCCATCGGCACCGGTCCGCAAATCGCTGGCGACGATTCACTCGACTACCCAATCAATAAGCCCGCGATCCTACAAGCTCGGGAACAAGGCGCGATCAGTATTGAAGCACATGGTATCGGGGCTAATCACGAACTTCCCCAGAATGCAATTCATGCTCTCACGGATTCGCTCGACCAAATAGATCCTGATGACTACTACCGTTTGTTGGATTGCGGTTTTCAGTTGCCACTCACCAATGGTAGTGATCATCCAGCTCGGATCGCTGGCTGTGCAAGGGCATACGTGAAGATAGACGGGGAATTCAGCTATGAGAAGTGGATCGACGGAATCCGCCGTGGCCGAACGTTCACAACCTCAGGACCACTTCTATTCTTAACGGTTAATTCAAAGCAGGTTGGCGAAGTCCTGTCTGTGGGCAAGAATGAGCCGATTTCCATTACCGTTAAAGCTCAATCGCGTTTCCCGATCGGCCGTTTGCAACTGCTCTCGAACGGCGAGGTTTTGAAGGAAATTGCAACGGATGAAAACGTAGCCAACATCGAGTTGGATTTTCCTGCCGATCAAAGCCGTTGGATTGTCGCTAGATGCTCGCGAAGCGATCAATGGAATGCTATTTGGCAGCCGGACGTTGCTCACACCAGTGCAATTTACGTTCACGTAGACAACCGGCCGGTATTTCGCGAGGATGCCGCCCGCGAATGGATCAACCGCATGCGAATGCATATTCGCGACATTCAAACCAAGGGCGTGTTCGGAAACGACACCCAGCGACAGGAAGCCATTGAGTACGTTGACGAATCCATTCGTCGCTATGAGCGACTACTCAGTCGGAGAACTTCTGAAAACAAATCATCGCTTTCCCTAGTTGAACAAGCAGATAATCTGCTGATGCTGGCTCCTTTTGCATCGAGCAAGGTGCATGATCTTCCAACCATGCGTTCGTTGATGCACGCAACCGATATCGATGAGCTTAAGAGAGCAGTCGAACCATTTGTGCTATGCAAAGTCACGATCGATTCGAACTCGCAGCTTCGAGCGACTCCCTGTTTAAAACGGGAAGATCTATCACAAAATCACACTCATCGATTCCTGGTGGAAATACACAATGAAGGCAAAGTGCAAGATCAGCTAAACTTTCGCGCATTAGGCCAATCATTGAACGCATCGAGTCGCGAGTGCGAGATCGGTCTGGTCGAGAACATCTTTTCCACATCGAAGTTGACTGGGGATGAATTCGAATGGAAGTTGATTGAGTTGCGTTGGAGGGAAGCTGGCAATTATCAAATGGAAGCGACCATAGGGAATTTGCCCGCAAAACCCGAAGGTGGTTTTATCCTAAGCTTGCCAGCCCATAGTCCTTGACCTGGCAAGTGACCGATCGTTATAATGGTATGACTGAAAGTCGATTTCTGAAGCCATCGATTTGACGAGCAACATGCAAACTTCGCAACTGTTCTACAACTTTATCGCAATGGTACTGATGTGTTCCAATGCGTTTTGCCAGGTCGAGAATTCAACGAGGGCAACTCAACAAGAGATTACCATTAACTTTGATTTGCTCGATTTGCGAGGAACATTGCATCCGCTTTCGCAAAATGACAAGGGAATGGTCCGAGCATTTGTTTTTCTATCGACAACGTGCCCAATCTCAAACTCCTATATTCAGGAGCTGAATCGTCAATGTGAGGCCTTGCCGTCTCGAATCCAGCTTTTCGGAGTCATATCGAATCCTGCGATATCTCGTGTCGAAGCGATCAAACACTTTCGCGACTTTGACGCGAAGTTCCCGATCTTGTTTGATGGCTCGGAATTGCTCGCCGAGGTATTGCAACCAACCCATGTTCCCGAGGCTTTTTTGGTCGACTCATCCGGCAAAGTTATCTATCGAGGGGCGATCGACAATGCATATGAGTCGATTGGAAGAAGACGTGCGAACGTAGAACAGCACTTTCTTCAGGATGCCCTTGAGGCGGTCACCAACTGCAAGAGCGTTCTCGTTAGCCAGACTAAACCTGTGGGTTGCCTCTTTCCTCGAGCTGGAGTTTCAGTTGAGAGTAGTGGAGTAACATACGCGCGAGACATCGCGCCACTCATTCAAAGCCGCTGTCAAAATTGCCATCGCCCGGGACAAGTGGCTCCGTTCTCGCTGACGAATTATGAAGAAGCCGTGTCGCATGCCGATATGCTCGTTGAAGTTACCAAACTTCGAATTATGCCGCCTTGGATTCCGGGCCCCAGCACCTTTCATCGTTTTGTGGGGCAACGCTGGCTTACGGATCGAGAACTCTTATTGCTACGAGGTTGGGTCGAATCGGGCTGCCCCCGGGGCAACGATTCAGATCTGCCGCCCCAGCCGGCACTGGACGAGGGTTGGCAGCTTGGGCCGCCTGACTTAGTGGTTAGGATGCAAGAGACGTTCACAGTTCCGGCCGATGGGCCTGATCTGCTTCAGAACTTTGTCATTCCAATCAAAATTCCAGAGGACAAACTGGTTGCTGCTGTCGAATTTCATCCTGGCAATAAGCGGGTGGTACACCATGCTGTCTTGTTTCTCGATGACAAAGGTCAGGCTCGCAAGTTGGATCGAGCCACACCCGAACCTGGCTACGGAAACTTTGGCGGTCCGGGGTTCCTGCCAAGTGGAGCGCTAGGTGGATGGTCAGTTGGGAATACAGCTCGCAGACTCCCCAATGACATGGGGCGGTATCTAAAAAAGGGAAGCGACCTGGTGGTTCAGGTCCATTACCATCCAACTGGCAAGATCGAATCAGACCAGTCTGAGCTTGGGCTGCATTTTGTTAAGAAACCTGTAGCCGAATCACTCAAAGAACCCGCCAAATTGGTCGGTAGTATTTGGATGGCGAACTATGAGATGGACATCCCTGCGGGCGAAGGTAACTATCGTCGGTCAACGAGCTACACGCTACCGAGGGATGTAATCATGGTTGGAATCGTTCCCCACATGCATCTCCTTGGTAAGGCGATGCGAGTCACTATGGAACAGCCTGGGCGACCGACAGAAACGCTGATTGACATTCACGAATGGAATTACAATTGGCAAGACGAGTACTACTATGAGCAACCCATTCGATTGGCTGCCGGTACCAAACTGGTCGTCGAAGCAACCTTCGACAACTCACCGGCTAATCCGTCCAATCCATCGTCTCCTCCGAAACGAGTTACTTGGGGAGAAGAAACGACCGATGAAATGCTGTTTTGTTTTTTCCTTCTCACTTCTGAAAAGACGGGAGACTTAATCCACACGATTTTTGATAATCTTGGTCACGACATGAAGCAGCCAAGGAAGGATGTAAGCGATACACATGAGCCTAAGAAGTGACGCTGCGGCTCAGACTCGCGAACGATTGCTAGATGAGGCACTCACTTTGTTCTTACAGCATGGCTACGCTGCGACGAGTGTTCGCGACATACTCAAGGCCGCTCAAGTTACCCCAACCCACGCTCTACTATCACTTTGCGGATAAGGCGTTGCTCTTGGGCGCTGATCGAGAAACATTACGGCGATAGTCAATCGCAGCTTGAGCAGACAGTCGATTTTAACAGCGCGGTCGATGATCGCCTTCTTGCGTTTGCCGTGACCTCCTTCGAGTATTGTTGCGTGGACAGTCGAGTTCCAAGACTGATGTTTCAGACCCACTTCGGGCCGACGGTACCTGAAATCGATGGCATCCTTGATCAGCTAATTAACTGTCGCTTTCGGATAGTCACTCGCGTGATGGAAAATGGAATTCAGAACAAGGAGCTCGCTCCTTCTGCCCCTGAGTTTTGGCGCTCTGTTTCTGCTGTTTGATTGACCAACCGATCAATCTCTTCACTCGAAAGTCTCGCCACCGACGTTACCTTACACCGACCCTCGCGCATGCAATCGTCAATCTGTTCTTAAAGAGCGCAACCTGAGAAAAGTGGGCAATCGCCCATCAGTTCCGCCAATTGGTACAGAGGAGGCAATAACCCCAAAGGCTTCAATCTCGAACTTCTGCGGTAGGAGTCTTGCAATCGGACCTAGCTACCAATGATTCCAGGTACGTCGGTCAAGCGGCGCCCCGTTTTGGCACATGCCAAGTATGGTGCGACATGGGAAATCCCATGGACAGGGAACCCGAGAGCGGCCACCTCTTCGTCGAACAATTCTCGCCGGAACTAAGATTCCAACCTTCTTCAGACCATCTTTTAGGAAACTTCCGGAAAAACAAGACAGGCACTTCGCCAGAGTGCGCCCCGCACATGTAAGCACCTTATCAATGCTCCGCCAGCTCAATAACTATCGAAAGACCTCACTAACGAAAAATCGAAACATGAACGGTCCGTCATTTTCTTGCCGGACGCTTCAGTCACCTTTGCCCTGGAGTTTGGATGCTCATGAAAATCAATCTTCCGTCACCCACGCCACAGTCTCGACAATGCCAAATCGCCGGCCTACTCGCCGACGCGATCATCAATTTGCGCGCGTCGTCGCAGGTTTCTCGCCACAACAACGAGACCTTTTCCGAAAGTCACCAAAGTTCGCTTGACTCTTCTGCGAACTCAGGGCTCTGTGTGACGACGCCGAACGTCTCGGCGGCAAAACCCACGAACCAAGGAGTATTCAATGAGGCTTAATGTTACGAAGGAAGTCGCACGGTTGCAGAAGATGACCTGTGGCGAACTTCGAGATCAGTTCGAAAAAGTCACCGGCGAAACGACCCACGCCAAGAATCGCAAGTGGCTGATACGCCGAATCATTTGGCGGATGCAAGCCAGCGTCGAAGGCGGGCTTTCCGAAGATGCGATCAAACGCATCCGGGAGCTAGCTGACGGGGCGGACTTGCGAGTCACATCGCCGGCGACGCGGAGGCTTCCCGATGACGCTGACAAACGAATCCGAGCAATGCCCACGGGCATCCAAACGTCTTCGCAGCCGTTACCGGGCACGCTTATCACGCGTCAATACAAAGGCCGCGAGATTCGCGTCCGAGTCACGCCGCAAGGCTTTGAATTTGAAGGCGAGTTTTTCAGCTCGCTCTCGGCTGTCGCCAAACACATCACTGGATCGCACTGGAGCGGCAACCGGTTCTTTAAACTCGACCAACAGGAATCAAACCAATGAAAGATCAAGGGAAGATTGTGAGGTGTGCGATCTACACCCGCAAAAGCACGGAAGAAGGGCTCGAGCAGGAGTACAGCTCGCTCGACGCCCAGCGCGACGCCGCCGAGGCCTACGTCTCTTCTCAAAAGCACGAAGGCTGGGAAGTCGTCGCCAAGGCGTACAACGATGGAGGCTTCACGGGCAGCAACATGGAGCGTCCTGCACTTCAAAACCTACTGGCCGACATCGAAGCTGGTGCCATCGACTGCGTGATCGTCTACAAGGTTGACCGGCTCAGCCGATCGCTTCTCGACTTCACTAAGATTGTCGAGAAGTTTGATCAACACGGCGTCTCGTTCGTTAGCGTGACGCAGCAGTTCAATACATCGACTTCCATGGGCCGGCTCGTCCTGAACGTGCTGCTCTCGTTCGCCCAGTTCGAGCGTGAAATGATCAGCGAACGGATCCGTGACAAAGTCGCTGCCTCACGCCGTCGTGGTAAATGGTCCGGTGGAATGCCGCTGCTTGGATACACCGTCGAAAACACAAAGCTGATCGTCGATGAGGTCGAGGCAGATCGTGTGCGGCAAATCTTTGAGCTGTATATCGAACATTGCTCACTGCTGCCTGTCGTCAAAGTGCTGAGACAACGGAGTTGGACGACCAAACAATGGGTTACCAGGAAAGGAGATCATCGTGGCGGTCGAGAGTTTACAAAAAACGCACTTTACAAGTTGCTGACCAACATTACTTATATCGGCAAGATTCGATACAAGGACGAAACGCACCAGGGCGAGCATGACGCGATCGTGCCTCCGGATTTGTTTTGCCAGGTGGGAACCCGACTCAAAGCAAACGGTCAATCCGGCGGTACCGGAGTACGTAACAAACACAACGCGCTCTTGAAGGGTTTAATCTGGTGTGCGTCTTGCGGGCGGCCCATGACGCATTCATTTAGCAGCAAAGGCAATAAGCGATATCGATACTATGTTTGCGGCACTGCGATGCAAAACGGATGGTCTGAGTGTCCGGCACCTTCGGTCCCCGCTGGCGAGATCGAACGGTTCGTCGTCGAGCAGATCCAGTCCATTGGCACCGACGAAGACCTGCTTAACCAGACGATCGGTCAGATTGAATTGCGCTCCAAGCAGCGACTGGAAGCCTTAGAATCCGAATGCAAGGGATTGAGGCGACAACTTCGCAACGATCATGAAAAGCTTCGAGCGATCGCCGCCAACTTAACGAATAATCGCCGAGTAGCGGGACTGCCCGAGCTTCAAACGCGTATTGATGCCGCAGAGGACCGATTGAAGTTAATTGCATGGGAACAACAATCGCTGAAAGATCAATCCATCGATGCTGCCGACGTCAGGCGAGTGCTAAGAGGTTTTGAAGGACTTTGGGAAACCATTCAACCACGTGAACAGGTCCGCCTCGCCAAGCTGTTGATCGATCGCGTTGATTTCGACGGCGTCGCTGGCAACGTAGCAATCACTTTCCACGACACCGGCCTGCAAAGCCTGTCGGCTGGCGAACGGGAGGTGATGGCATGACCGGAAAACTGACCATCAACCGCTCCTTCCACGTTAGAGTACGTCGCAATGGCAGCAAGAGCCTGGAAGATGGCCCGGCGGTTGTGAAGCCTACAGGTCGAATCCCACGTATCACCCGATTATTGGCCCTGGCCCACCGCTGCCGTGACTTGGTTCGCGACGGGATCATCATCAACCAATCGGAACTTGCCCACTACGGGCAAATCTCGACGACGCGAATGTCGCAAATCATGTGGCTCGACAATCTCGCCCCGGACATCCAAGAAAAGATTCTTGGCCTGCCTCGAACTGTCTGTGGTCGCGACGCGATTCTGGAACGTGAAGTCCGGCCGATCGCCAAGACGCACGATTGGGGCAACCAACGAACAATGTGGATCGATCTGCTGAATCGTACCGAGGCAGTTGTACCAACCGATCAAATCTGATTCTAAAATCAGTACGTCTCAAACAGCTCCCCGTTAACGCCGCCACGTTCGCCCGACGTCGCGGCGTTTTTCCGTTGTGGCACCGTTTGTCGGTAAACCCCGACGGCGCGACACGATGAAAGCCCGAGGGCGTCACGTTATGCGATCGAGAGTCTAAGTTCGAAAATCGAAGTGATCGTTTTCGAAACAGATCGCCAATTGCTGTTAACCCGGAGCTGTTGTTTCATATTCGGTTCGGAGGAGCCGAAGCAAACGGCGAATGAACTTGTAACGCCTCTCGGAGGCGAGAGCGCGATAGTTTCGGTTGTCTGGGCCAGATTCCGGCCGAGAAATAGCTGGACCGGCACCATACTGAGATAGCCTTGAGAGACTCGACTCCACACAAACCCTTTAAAAATCAGGGGATTTTCACGGTCGAAATGGTGGAGGCCTGTGAAGTACTCTGAACGAACTGGAGTGGCAGCATCAGTTCGCAGATCAAAAAAAGTACGCCCGGAAGGATTCGAACCTTCAACCCTCGGTTCCGAAGACCGATGCGCTATCCAATTGCGCCAC
>Ga0315906_10012059_pt1 | contig 10038 bp, 7 predicted proteins | sample LakEriMetagenome_4_FD_203526 | JGI IMG/M metagenome (GOLD analysis project Ga0315906, IMG submission 203526) | Freshwater fungal communities from buoy surface, Lake Erie, Ohio, United States - Buoy 2 MA122 | ecosystem: Environmental > Aquatic > Freshwater > Lake > Lake biofilm | place: USA: Lake...
GTTCCAATCCAGCCCGACCGTATTGCAGTTCAATTGAGCGATTGCCTGAACTGAAGTAATCGCACCTTTGGAAAAGAGGGTAACAGGAACTTCATTAATTGCATTGGAAATCTTCTCAAGGTATTTCAATCCGAATTCAGCATATTGCTCAGTTCCAAGGATACCTGCCCATGAATCAAAGATCTGAACCATGTGTGCACCCGCAGTTATCTGAGCTTTTAAATACTTTATCGTCACTTCTGTAATACGGCTTAGCAACTCGTGTGCCAAAGTTGGATCAGTGTAAAGTAATTTGCGTGATTCAGAAAAAGTTTTTGATCCTCTTCCTTCTACCATGTAACATAAAATAGTCCATGGCGCTCCTGCGAACCCAATCAAAGGAACCCGACCGTTCAACTCTTTATTCGAAATACGAATAGCTTCAAGCACATACCCGAGTCTGTCCTCGATATCGAAATCTGTTTGGGCATATTTCAAACCTTCACGGGATCGAATGGTATTCTCAAACCATGGCCCTGACTTCTCGATCATCTGATACTCCAAGCCCATGGCTTCAGGCACCACCAAAATATCTGAAAAAATGATCGCCGCATCGACTCCAAGCAGATCAACAGGCTGAATAGTTACTTCTGCCGCATGTTCTGGTGTTTCCACCAACTCTTTAAACCCGGAAAGTTTAGCTCTTACAGCTCGATATTCCGGCAAAATACGTCCAGCCTGGCGCATAAGCCATACAGGGTAGCGCTCAATAGCCTCTCCTCTTGCAGCTCTCAGGATCAAATCATTCTTTAATTCCATTGCGCACAAAGATAGCGATTCAAATCAGTTTTCAGACAATTAGCACTACCAGTTTATTGGATCCTTGTCATTTTTCAAAAGGTATTCATTTGCCTTTGAGAAATGTTTACTTCCAAAGAAACCGCGATGTGCTGAAAGAGGGGAAGGATGAACAGTGCGAAGGATCAGATTTCGCAAAGGGTCAACAACTGAGGCCTTCTCCTGAGCCTTGGCACCCCACAGTATGTAAACAATTCCCGATCGCTCATTATTCAAGCTGCTTATCAGGGTATCCGTGAAAAGTTCCCATCCCCTTCTTGAATGACTTTCAGGCCTGCCTTCTTCAACAGTCAGAACGGAGTTCAATAGTAGCACACCCTGTTCCGCCCACCTAACAAGAGATCCATTTGACGGAAATGGCTTACCGATGTCGGTTTCGATCTCTTTGAAAATGTTGGTCAAACTTTTTGGGAAAGGTTTCACATCTTCCTCAACGGAAAAACAAAGTCCATGGGCGTGTCCTCGAGTCGGATACGGATCCTGACCTAAAATTACGACCTTCACATTTTCAACCGGACAAAGGTCCAATGCTCTAAAAATCTGATGACCCTTGGGAAATATCCTATCTTGCTTTGAAGAATATTCAGCCTTTAAAAATGAGGCCAATTCTCCGAAATAGGGCCTTTCAAACTCATCTTTCAGAAGTTGCTTCCAGGAATTTTCAAGTTTGACATCCATGTTCTCAAAATTAAGACAATCTGCTAAACTCGAATGATCATTCGAAACCTTTACTTTATCTTTGTTCAATGAAAAGGTCATTTTTCTTAGGGATATCCATTATGTCTCTGTTCTCTTGCACTGACGAAAAGGAATTGGAAACATCCATTGAACCCAAAAATCTTCAAAAAGCAGCATCCGGACCGGTTGAATCCCGCGCAAACGCTCATGTAGAAAGTTCTCTGGGAATCCCAGTTAATGAAAACTACTCGTTGAAGATATTCAAAGAGCATTTGAACGGAGATGACAAAATAGACGCGATAGTGACTGTAAACAGATTGGAACATGCAATGAGCAAAGCCGCGGCCTCAAACAAGACTGCAAAAAACGCAGAAATGGGATTCATGGGCCAATACAATTACTTCTTCTTTTTTGACGGGAAATCAGGTCAATTCTCCATCCCAATGCTGATTGCATCGAGTGCTCTGGTTGAATTGAGCGTTAGTTTCGATAACATTACCTCTGACGCCTATAAAGACGTAATGTTCGATTATAGGGTTCTGGATGGTTCCTTCAAGGACTTTTACACCGTGAATGGCATGACTCCATCAAGGATTTTTCAATGGAAAAACTTTGTCGGACTGAATACCAAGGAATCAGAAGCCTATTATTTCAAATTCGATCAGGGAACAATGGGGACAAGAAAAGATATTCTTGTCATGAAAGCAGAGCTGATCCAACCCAAGGAGGAGATCGATATTTACAAATATGATCCTGAGATCAAAAAGAGTGAAGATCTTTTAATTCGCTTCTTCTACCACCCTTCCACCGGTAAATACATGACAAAAAACAATTAAATATTAAAGGGCGACATTACTGCCGCCCCTCCTTATCGCACCGATTAAAAACTTGCTCTTAGCGTCAGAATAAAGTTTCTTCCGGGTGCTGAGATATTCGATGCGAATACCCTATAATTGCGATCAAGAATATTCTCACAGGCTATTTGTAGACCCACGATCTTATTGAACTGATAGGTGACGCGCGCATTGATAGTATACCAGGAAGGCATCCCTTCGGGTAATGCATATGCTTCATTGTCTTCAGCATTCAGCCTGTAATCTTCAATTCGTTTCCATCCACTATAATTAACAAACAAATCTCCGCGAAACTTCTTATTGTTGATCTGCACCCCGAATTTCCCAAATGCCGGTGGAATATGATCCAGCGGAATTGCAACAGAATCTGTAACAATTCGAGCGTACGTGTAGTTATAGGTTGCATACATCGTCATATGATCATTCATTCTACCATTCAATGTAAGTTCAAGACCATACATGTATGCTTTATCGTTGTTTTGAGCAGCAACTACCTTACTCATTGTTCCATTATATATAACTGAATCCTCACCCTGATAAGTAAAACCTCCAAGCGAAATTGCATTCCTGTAGGATGTATAATATCCCGTTGCCTGAGCATAAACACCTTTACCAATACGCTGAGATATACCTATTTCACCGTTAACAGTATATTCAGGTCGAAGATTATTATTCGGAACAACCAGATTTTCCGGAGTCGACTCAAAAACTTTGCTTAGATCATCAACATTAGGAGCTCTGAATCCGGAAGAAACCAAAGCGGTTATGCGTGATTCTTCCGTTGGCATATAGATCAAGCCCAGATTCCCTGTCAGGGCCGTGTTCCGTTGATTTGCTTCAGCAAATGGGAAATTGAAGAAAGTTGTATCGGTAAATTTCGCATTCAATCCAATTGCAGAAAAACGCAAACCGTCATTCAGAATAAGCTTGTCATTGATCTCAAATGTATGTGTTGCATATATCGCCAACGATTGCATATTAGCTCCCCCCGATGCGTAGCGCGTATCCAAAGGAGAGATCAAACCAGTTTCAATATCCTCAGTGTATGCAGTTGATTCAACCGGATTATACCATCCTTCCAATCCATAGCGGAGCTCATTTCTGCCAATTTTTTTCGCAAGATCCAAATTGACAGTGTAGATATCAAGGTTTTCAACACGATGATTTCTATTCTCGTTATTGAATCGGCGATCAATCCTGCTCTCTTCGATTTTTTGATAACCGACAATAAAACGAGCATTATCGTATAAGGAATTTTTATTTGTGAGCTGGAGTGTGTAGGAAGCCAACAATCTTTCTTGAGGACCATAATACCATTCTGCAAATCTTGGCAAACCTGAGGATGACACCTGAACCAATCGGTCATAACGAGGAATATCCCCTGAGGATGAGTACTGAAGGTTAACAATGTGTTTCACATTTTCATTTTGTTGAAACAGGAATTTCTGCAGAATATCGTACTGAGTATATCCTGAACCGACCTGAACATTGGTATCTGCGTTAACGAAGATCGAATCCTTGCCATTCACTCGGTTCACGAACCATGGCCTCGCCCCGAAATTCCCAACAAACGGTTCACGGTTCGCTCCCTGTCTCAAGTCTCCGAAATGAGAATATGTAAAAGAAGTCAGTGATCCGAACTTCTTCCCCCCTATTGATACGTCGCCATGAGCAGCATATCCGGTTGCCGCAGAATTGTATCTCGTATATCCACCCGCTTTCACTTTCTTCTTTCCATTCGAAGAAAGTTCAGGATTCTTAGTGGTCATCGACATTACACCTCCAAGCGCATCTGAACCGTACACTACAGATCCTGGCCCGAAAACAATTTCAACCCTATCCATAATGCTGTTATCGAGTGTGATCACATTTTGAAGGTGTCCACCACGGTAGATAGCATTGTTCATGCGGATACCATCGATTACGATCAAGACCTTGTTCGTCTCAAATCCTCTGATGATAGGACTCCCCCCTCCCAGCTGGCTTTTCTGAACCATGATGTTGCCTGAGTTTGCCAGCACATCTGCCGTTGACGTTTGATTCATGTTCTGGATTTCAGACGCTCTAATGACCTGGATCTTCTGAGAAACATCCTTGCGCTTTTCTTCAAATTTGCTTGCCGAAACTACGATCTCGTCGATCGAATTTACGTTTTCCGTCAAACGAACAACATTTCCCATTTGACCAAGCTGTTCCATTGTTAGCTGCAGTTTGGTGTACATAGGATGAATAAAAACCAATATATCTGTTGAAACAAGTCCTTTTAACTGAACCGTCCCGTTCGTCTCTGATTCTCCAATAGGATCTGTATTTTTAATTGTAAAGACCTTTACACCTTCGATCACATGAAGAGAGTTTTGATCAATTATTGTGATGGATTGTGCGAGTGAACAAAACGACACCAGCAAACAAGCCATCAACAAGCCTGTTCTTTTCATTGTATAATTTTTAATTGTTGAATACTATCAGACCTTTAAAGGTAGATCATCATTAGCCAATCAAAAGCGGAGGAGGGGAACCTATTAATACCGATTTTTCAGAATACATCGGCAAATAATAGAAGTTAGAACTTGTCGGTTCCTCGAAAGAATATATCACTGCTTTAACGCCCACTACCTCTCCAAGCAAAGCTGGAAACTGAAGTATTTTCATCCAGCTCGAGACAGGCGTTGGATGTTTTTCATCTCCCATGTTCATGGAGATATTCTCACCCAAATTCGCAAATAAAACCTTCTCCTTTTCATCGGAGATACACTCCATGTAGACTGTCCCGTCTTTTTTCGTGTGCCTCCTTACAACGTCAAACAAATTACCATCGAGATCAAACTCATTCTTTTTGAGCCAGATCAATTCATCCATTTCGGAGGACGAGAATGTGAAAATAACCAACTCTTCATGAGGAACACCTTGTTTCAGGAGCAATTTTATTTCCTTTTTCAGGCAATGGTGCGAAAACTCAAAATACCCAACAAATCCAAAGATCTGCCAGACGAAAAGGGTTAACAAACAGTATTGTATGATTCTTCGCACAAACAAATGTATTAATTTGCAGGCTTTTATTGACTTTTTGAGACCCAATCAAACGAAAAATATACATCTCTATGAAAAGATATCTTGTTTTGCCTAAGACTTTTCGATACTTCACTCAAGGTGAGCCAAGTCAGGCAAGCACCCTGATTTATGTCCTACACGGATACGGTCAGTTAGCCGAATTCTTTATCCGTAAGTTTCAATTTCTTGGAGATGATTATTTCATTGTAGCACCGGAAGGCATGCATCGGTTTTATTTGAACGGCAGTTCAGGAAGAGTTGGTGCTTCATGGATGACAAAAGAAGAACGAGAAACTGACATATCTGATAATATCCGCTTTCTTGATACAATGCACTCAGAGATCATGGCCAATGGTACATTTGACAGGATTATAATCCTTGGATTTTCTCAAGGTGGAGCGACCGCCGCAAGATGGCACTTCAAAGGAAAGATTAAAGCCGATCATTTGCTGATCTGGGCAAGTGTTTTTCCTCCCGATCAGATGATTGAACAAGAGGTCAAAGGAATTCCATCATCAAAGAATGCATTCTTCATTGGAGAAGACGATGAATACTATTCGGCCGAACAACAAATCGAGCAACTGCATTTTTACCGATCAATGGGTTTTGAATCAATACATTACAAAGGAGAACATGATGTTTCACCGGAGATATTATTAGACTATCTGAAAAAAATCGGACAATAGAATCTTCAAAGCCCATTTTTTATTTGGCACAATTTCTGATATTTGCCACGAAAACAAAACGACATGAAATTTTTAGTAGCGCTATTTGCCCTTGTTTCTTTCACCAGCTTCGGTCAGGATGCAAAAGCACAAGGGATTCTTGATAAGCTTTCGGCTAAAATGAAAAGCCAGAAATCCTTCTATATTGAGTTTACCGCGAGTATAAAGAACAATTCAACCGGCACCAATGAAAGTGAAACCGGCAAAGGTTGGGTTAAAGGAGAGAAGTTCTATGCATCATACGGAGAGAACACGATCATCTCGAACGGAATTAAAACCTGGACGATCGTGAAGGAAGAAAAATCCGTTTATGAAACAGATGCAAAGGAGGATGATGAAGAGTCAATGAACCCGAAGAAGTTGATGACAATTTGGGAATCAGGTTTCAAAAACAAGTATGAAAAAGAGGATAAATTGAATAATGAAGCGGTGCACGTGATCAACCTTTACCCAAAAAATCCTGGGAAAGTTGAGTACCATACCATCACATTATACATTGCCAAGGCTTCGAACGAACTTAAGAAAGCGGTTATGAAAACTAAAGATGGTACAACAATGACCTATACACTTACAAAGTTCACATCCAACCCAACAGTTGAAGATTCAAAGTTTGTGTTTGACATAAAGAAATATCCGGGTTACACGCTTATCAAAGACTAATGTAAAACCGGTACAATAAAAAAGCTCCGATTTAATAAATCGGAGCTTTTTTATTGTCATTAGCTGATCAATAGTTCAATAACTCAGTGATCGCTTTTGTAAGTCTTTCTTTTGGCAGAAACTGATTCTCTAGTGTAACAGCAAAAGGTACGGGAGTATCGAGCGATGCAACACGCTTGACCGGTGCATCAAGATCTTCAAAGCAATGTTCGTTGATCAGTGCAACAAGCTCCCCTCCTATTCCTCCTGTCATGCAATCTTCATGAAGAACGATCACTTTTCCGGTTTTACGTGCAGCCTTGTAGACTGTTTCTGTATCCAAAGGAAGTAGGGTTCGAAGGTCAATGATCTCTGCCTTCACATCCGGGAGACTTTCCATCGCTTCGGTTGCCCAATGTACACCTAAACCATACGTAATGATCGTAAGATCGGAACCTTCAGAAACTGTTCTGGCTTTACCGATCTCAACTGTGTAGTAATCATTCGGGATCTCTTCCTTCAAGCTTCTGTACAAATATTTGTGCTCAAATACCATCACTGGGTTCGGGTCCTCGATCGCTGCATTCAATAGACCTTTCGCATCGTATGGTGTTGATGGGAACACGATTTTAAGTCCCGGCGTATGGAAAAACCATGCCTCATTACTTTGAGAATGGAATGGTCCAGCTGCTGTACCCGCACCGGTTGGCATTCTAACGACAACATCTGCATTCTGCCCCCATCTCCAATGCAATTTCGCAAGATTATTCACGATCTGATTGAATCCGCAGGTCACGAAATCTGCAAACTGCATTTCCACAACCGCTTTCATACCAGCTATTGACAATCCCAAGCCTGCTCCAACAATTGCAGATTCACAGATCGGAGTATTGCGAACACGATCCTTTCCGAATTGATCAACAAATCCTTCAGTTACCTTGAAAGCACCTCCGTACTCAGCAATATCTTGTCCCATGATGATCAGATCGGGGTATTTCTCCATGGATTCTCTTAATCCGTCCTGGATAGCATCGATCAATCTTTTTTCTGATTTCGCGCCAGCTGAATTCACAACTTGTTGCTCGAAAGGAGCGTACACATCGTTCAATTCCCTTTCGAGAGAAGCTTCAATCACTGGCTCTGCCTGCGCAGTTTCAAATCCTTTCTGGATCTCTTCCTTGAACTCATTCTTGTATTGCTGCTCGATCTCATCCGTTAAAACACCGATCTCCTTCAAGTACAGTTCATAATTCGCTACAGGATCTTGCTTGGACCATTCATCTTGAAGTCCTTCTGGGTAATATTTTGTACCGGAAGCTTCCTCATGGCCGCGCATTCGAAAAGTCATCAATTCAAGGATATAAGGTTTTGGATTATTTCTAATATCTTCATTGATCTTACGAACCGTTCTGATCACATCCAACACGTTATTACCATTCACCTGGACAGCCTCCATTCCATAACCTATTCCTTTGTCAATGAATTGCTTACAGCGGAACTGTTCAGAAGAAGGTGTTGAAAGCCCCCAGCAGTTATTCTCGATGGCAAAGATCACAGGCAGATCCCAAACAGACGCGACATTTAGTGATTCATGAAAATCACCTTCTGAAGCTCCACCATCGCCAGTGAAGACAATCGTGGATCTTTTATTTTTTTTTATTTTATTCGCTAAGGCGATACCATCCGCTATTCCGAGTTGTGGTCCCAAGTGCGAGATCATTCCTACCAATTTATATTCCTGTGTACCAAAATGGAATGAACGATCACGACCTTTGGTAAACCCTGACTTCTTCCCCTGGAATTGCGCAAACAATCTTTCTAAAGGAATCCCTCTGGTTGTAAAAACCCCAAGATTTCGGTGCATTGGAAGTATGTATTCATCATCATTCATGGCATAGGCACATCCAACTGAGACACCTTCTTGCCCCCATCCGGAAAACCATTTCGAAATTTTACCCTGACGGAGCAGTATCAACATCTTTTCTTCGATCATTCTGGGCTTAAGAAGTATTTTATAGATCTTCAACAATTCCTGATCTTCAAAGCCTACACGGTTAAATTCAATATGTCTTTTTTCTAATACTTCCATTCTGGTTGAATTGATAAATACTTTGCAAAACTAATTTAAAAACTATCAAAAATGGGGTTGTCTGTTAAAAAAACAGCAACAAAAAAAGGCTGATCCAACGATCAGCCTTCCTATAATAAATCGATCTATTATTAAACCAACCCCTGATCCAACATAGAGTCAGCAACTTTAACAAATCCTGCGATGTTAGCACCTTTCACATAGTCAACAGAGCCATCCTCGCGCTTACCATATTTCACGCAAGCTTCATGGATAGATACCATGATCCCGTGAAGACGCTGATCAACTTCTTCTCTTGACCAAGAAAGTCTCAAAGAGTTCTGAGACATTTCCAATCCTGAAGTAGCTACACCTCCCGCATTGGATGCTTTACCAGGTGAGAACAAAACACGCGCCTGACTGAATACTTCGATCGCTTCAGGAGTAGATGGCATATTTGCACCCTCTGCAACACTCTTTACACCGTTTGCAACCAATACTTTCGCTTCTTCACCGTTCAATTCATTCTGTGTAGCACAAGGAAGAGCAATATCACACTTCACTTCCCATGGACGCTTTCCTGCAACAAACTTCGCTGAAGGATACTGCTTAACGTATTCTGAGATACGACCTCTCTTAACGTTCTTCAATTCCATAATGAAATCAAGTTTTGCCGCATCGATCCCTGCCTCATCATAGATGTAGCCTTCAGAGTCAGACAATGTAACAACTTTAGCACCCAATTGAGTTGCTTTTTCGCATGCATACTGTGCTACATTTCCTGAACCTGATACTGTTACAATCTTTCCTTCAAAAGAGTCTCCTTTTGTAGCCAGCATTTCTTTCGCGAAATATACCGTACCATACCCTGTTGCTTCAGGACGGATCAAAGACCCACCCCAGTTCCTAGCCTTTCCGGTCAATACTCCTGTAAATTCATTGCGAAGACGCTTGTACTGTCCAAACATGTAACCTATCTCACGTCCACCAACACCGATATCACCGGCCGGTACATCTGTATCAGCACCGATATGACGAGCCAATTCACTCATGAAAGACTGACAGAACTTCATCACTTCATTGTCAGACTTTCCCTTTGGATCAAAATCAGATCCTCCTTTACCACCACCCATAGGCAGCGTTGTCAAAGAATTCTTGAAGATCTGTTCAAAACCGAGGAACTTAA
>Ga0315906_10012063_pt1 | contig 10036 bp, 6 predicted proteins | sample LakEriMetagenome_4_FD_203526 | JGI IMG/M metagenome (GOLD analysis project Ga0315906, IMG submission 203526) | Freshwater fungal communities from buoy surface, Lake Erie, Ohio, United States - Buoy 2 MA122 | ecosystem: Environmental > Aquatic > Freshwater > Lake > Lake biofilm | place: USA: Lake...
TCGAGAACGACGAGATCGCCAAGATCAAGAATTATCTAGCGGAGAAGTCCGCACCTGCTCCGGAGGCGGCCAAGGAGTCGCCCAAGCCTTCCCGGGAGCCAGTCAAAGACGCTCCGATCCGGGATTTGGGCAGGCCGGTTACGGCCAAGCGAGAGATCGGTTCGATCCGACGTCCGGCAGCAGTTGGCGAGGGTGTTGGTGGAACCGGGGCTCAGGCATCCGAGGTTTTGGAGGCTGAAGTTTCGTCGGGGGTGGCTCAAGTGCCATCCTTGGAAGTCGATTCGCGAGCCGAGTCGTCAACAGCTCCAGCGGACGACCAAGGAGATCAGGAGTCCGAGGGATCCGATCAGGAAGTTGCCGACGTCGAATCCCAGGGGATTCGCGTTGGACGCGGCTCCGCAGTAGTCCAGGAGGTTGCATCGGAGGGTGCAGAGGCCGTCGAGTCCGAGGAAAGCGATTCGTCGAATGTCCCGAAGGGAGATTCGCCAGCGGCAGTGCCTGCGGCGGCCAGGTCTCGCGATTCGCGAGTGGCTGAGCCAAGTCGCGATTTCACATCGATGAACGTGCCGGGTAAGGTGCGTGTTATTGGGCGGACCAAGCCAGTCGATGGGGCCAAGCCTGTCGGGACGGGCGAGGGGGCCAAGGGGGTTCGCAAGCCGCGCGAGCCGGTGATCAATCTAGCGAAGATTCCGAAGTCTGCTGCGCCGACGCCCGTAGCGCGAGCCCAGGAGCCTGCGACCCTCAAGCCATTGGTCAAGCTCACTCCGGAGGTCCTCAAGGGTGTCCAGCAGCAAAAGCTGGATAAGCAACCGGGAGCCCAGGAAAACAAAGCTGGGGTGGGTGCGGCCAAGTCTGGCACGGGGGCCGGTAGGGCCACTGCACCGAGCCAGACCCAGCATGCTGGGCTCACCGAGTTCAAGCAGGCGGCCGAGAACAAGCTCAACCAGAAGAGTCGCAAGCCGACAGCAGACGTCGAGGAGCCAGCCCGCAAGAAGGGCTTGGCCAGTCTCGAGGCCAGCCGAGCCGAGCGAAGCAAGTTGCGCGTTCCGAATCGGATTCAAACGACCAGGGACCTAGCGCGTGTCGAAGAAGAGGAAGATCGAAGGCTCGGCGGTCATCGCCACAAGAAAAAGCAGCAGTTGAATACTGAGCGCAAGGAAAAAGTCGAGCTGGCTTTGCCTTGTACGGTTCGAAGTTTCTCTGAGGCAGCAGGGGTTCCTGCGGCGCGTGTTTTGCGATCGCTCATGATGATGGGTGCGATGACCAACATCAATGCGACGTTGAATCAAGAGCAAGCCGAGATGCTCGCCGTGGATTTGGGAGTTGACCTGGAGTTCAAGCAAGCCGAGACGCTCGAGACGAGTGTGATTGCCAAGCTTGATGATTTTGTCGACAACGCAGAGGATCTGATTCCTCGGCCGCCGATCGTCACGTTCCTCGGGCACGTCGACCACGGCAAGACATCGCTGCTGGATTATTTGATTGGTACGAAGATCGTCACGGGCGAAGCCGGTGGGATCACCCAGCATATTCGGGCTTATCAAGTCAAGAAGGATGGTCGTGCCGTATCGTTTGTCGATACGCCTGGTCACGAGGCATTCACCGAGATGCGAGCCCGTGGAGCCAACGTGACTGACATTGCGATCTTGGTCGTCGCGGCCGATGACGGGATCATGCCGCAGACCGAAGAGGCCATCTCGCATGCTAAGGCTGCGGGTGTACCGATCGTTGTGGCTGCCAACAAATGCGATTTGCCAGGGGCCGACATCAATCGCGTCATGACGCAGATGACCGAACATGGGCTTACTCCGAGCGCTTGGGGTGGGGATGTCGAAGTGGTCCCGACCAGTGCGATAACTGGCGAGGGAATGGACGCGTTGCTCGAGACGGTCTTGACCGTCGCGGAACTCAACGACTACCGAGCCAACCCGAAACGGGCGGCGAAGGGAGTTTGTTTGGAAAGCGAGCAGTCGGCCGACCGGGGAGTTATTGCCAAGGTCATGGTACAGACAGGAACGTTGCGAGTCGGCGATATCGTCGTGTGCGGAACGACCTTTGGTCGGGTCAAAGCGATCCACGATACGCTCAAGCGCAATAAGCAATTGACCGAGGCTGGGCCATCGATGCCGGTCAACATCACCGGTTTGGATCATCCGCCTGAGGCGGGTGAGAAGTTCTACGTCATCGACGAGATTGGCCAAGCTCGACAATTGGCAGCTCGGCGCGAGCAAGATTCCCGAGCTACATCCCTATCGGGCAGTTCGCCGAAGGTCTCCTTTGAGACATTTCAGGAATTGCTACAGTCGGGCAAGCTTGGAGCCAAGGAAGATCGCGTGATATTGAATTTGATCATCCGAGCCGACGTTCGAGGGTCCCTCGAAGCGATCGAAAAGGAACTGAGCAAGCTCGATCACCCCGAGGTCGACATCCGGATTTTGCAGAAGTCCGTCGGTGGGATTTCCGTCGCGGACGTTACGCTTGCGAGCGCCTCGCAAGCCGTCGTGGTTGGCTTTAACGTCATTCCTGACGAGTCGGCGAGAATTTTGGCCGACAGCAAGAACGTAGAAATTCGTCGTTACGACATTATTTACAAGTTGGCTCAGGACATCCGCGCGTTGGTCGAAGGCCGACTGAAGCCCGAAGAGAAAGTCGTCGAACTCGGACGTGCGTTTGTCAAAGCGGTCTTTACTGTATCTCGCGTCGGAACGATTGCCGGATGCTTTGTGGCACAAGGGACCATCGAACGGGGTTGTCGTATTCGGGTCCACCGCGAAGGTCGCAAGATTGGCGATTACCAACTCGATACTCTCCGGCGAGTCAAAGACGACGTCAAGGAAGTCAACCGCGGCATGGAGTGCGGTATCAAGCTTGCGGGCTTTAATGACGTGAAGGTCGATGACGTTCTGGAAGCCTACAAAGTCGAGCAAGTGGCTAGAACACTGGAATCGTCCAAATCATGAGTACACGCAGGTTGCTCAAGGCCGCCGAAGCGATTCGAGGAGTCGTTTCGATGGCTATCCTTACCGAATTACGCGACCCACGCGTCCAAAACGTCACTGTCGTTGGCGTGGAGGTTACCCCCGACATGCGCGAAGCCAAGGTGCTCGTGAGTGTCATGGGCAATGAAGCGCAGCAGCGGACCGTCTTGAAGGGATTGCAAAACTCCGTAGGGTTTTTGCAGTCCAAGATTGCAGACCGGATCGAGACTCGCTACATCCCCCGTTTGACCTTTGTGATGGACGAGGGAGTAAAAAAGTCGGTTGCAGTCCAGCAAATCCTCGAACAGATCTCCAAAGAGCGCGAGTCGAATCCGACCAGCCTTCAAATCGATCCACCGGTCGAATCCTCCGATGGGCTCGATGAGCAGGTCGAGAGTGAAACTTCCAACGACTCTGGCGGCAATCCTCAGAGAGCCACCTAGACACAGCATTGACGAACTTGAGCAAGAGCGATTGAAAGGAAAAGGAACGGTCGATGAGTTCCGGTAACCGCACGGTTAAATACGAAAACCTACTGAAGGCCCTGAGGAAACATTACAAGCCCCTTGCTGATCCGCCCGAAAGGTCGGTGCTTGAGCATCTCCTTTACGCTTGCTGCTTAGAGGATGCCCGAGTCGAGCAAGCCGATGAGGGGTTCGCCAAGTTGCAGCAGACCTATTTCGATTGGAACGAAGTCAGGGTGACGACCGTCGCGGAGTTGGCCGAGGCGCTCAAAGCCTTGCCCTTTCCGATGCAAGCCGCATCGCGGATCAAGCAATGCTTGCAGTCGATATTCGAGACTCGTTATCAGTACGATATCGACGACATGAAGAAAGCCAATTTGGGCAAGGCTACGGCCGAGCTCGAGGCTTGGAAAGGCATGTCCCCTTTCGCGGTCGCTTATGTCTCCCAGCACGCACTTGGAGGCCATTCGATCCCTCCGAGCAGTTTGATTTGCGATGCGATGTGGCAGTGCGAGATACTCACGCTCCAGGAGATTCCCAAGAATGCGTTGCCAGGAATCGAGCGAGCGATCCCCAAGACCAAGGGGATTGAGTTTGCCGGGCTGATGCATCAATTTGCAACCGACCTTTACCATCATCCCAAGAGCGCAGCGCCTTTGGCGGTCCTCAAGGACATGGGGGCTAGTTACAAGTCCAAGCCCAAGCCCATCGAGGAGCCCAAGGAGTCGAAATCCAAGGGATCGGCGGCTAAGCAATTGCCAGCCAAATCGACGCCCCCCGAAAAGGCACCTGCTCTCAAGGCACCTGCCGAATCGGCGAAGGAACCCGCGTCGAAACCGACTACAGTTCCTGCACCCAAGGTAGCACCGAGTGCTGTTGCATCGGCTAAGTCCTCTTCGGGTCAGAAGACCGAGAAAGTCGAACCTGCAAAACCTGCGTCCAAGCAGGAGGCCAAAGAGGTCAAAGCGGCCAAACCGCCAAGCAAGCCTCTTGCGGCCCACGTATCCAAAGCGATCGGCAAGCCCGCGAAAGCTTCTGAGAGTGTGCAGGGTTCGGGCAAATCCGCTGCAAGTAAGCCAGCCGGTGATAAACCTACCAGCGAGAAATCAGCAAACGGCAAGCCTGCAAACGGCAAGCCTGCTAGCGGTAAGCCTGCTAGCGGTAAGCCGGCAAACGGTAAGCCGGCTAGCGGTAAGCCGGCTAGCGGTAAGCCGGCTAGCGGTAAGCCGGTTGTCAGCAGCAAGTCGGCCGACAGCAAGTCAAGTGGCAGCAAGCCAAGTGGCAGCAAGCCAGCCAGCTCCAAGCCCGAGAAAAGCTCAAAGCCCGGGAAAGCTGCTGCAGACCAAGGTAAAAGCGATAAGGGGAAGATCGATAAAGGCAAGATGGACCCATCCAAGGGGTCCAAGAAGGACGTCAAGGATTCAGGCAAGTCCAGCAGCAAGGGCAACCAAGGTTCGGTCGGTTCGAGCCTAACGAAGAAAAAACCCAAGTAGAGTTGCAACGAAACTTGTTGGGTTCTGCGAACGGCATAAATCGCTAGGGTTTGCAATTCGCAGGTCAGTGATTTGGCTTTCGGGTCATTGAAACCAAGAAACACAGACAACACGAAAACATTCAGAGGGATCTGCCATGGCAGGACATTCACAGTGGGCCAACATCAAGCATCGCAAGGCGTTGGTCGATAGCAAGCGCAGCAAGTTATGGAGCAAGCTCTCGAAGGCGATCATTGTCGCCGCGAAATTAGGGGGTGGGGATCCTGCAAACAACATCCGATTGCGGACGGCGATTCTTGACGCCAAGGCCGTATCGTTGCCCAAGGACAATATCGATCGCGCGATCAAGAAGGGTACCGGAGAGATCGAGGGTGGAGATGTCGAAGAGGTGCTCTATGAGGGGTACGGTCCCGGTGGAGTCGCCATTCTTTGCGACATCATGACCGATAATCGCAATCGCACCGCACCTGAGGTACGTAAGCTCTTTGAAAACCATGGTGGGAATCTTGGGTCGACCAATTGTGTGGCCTACTTGTTTGAGCGCAAAGGTCTCATATCGATCAACAAAACGGCCGTCGATTTGGAGAAGCTCATGGAGTTGGCCTTGGAAAACGGTGCTGATGACGTCACCGAAAGCGAGAGCGGCTTCGAGGTGACCTGTCAGACCGACGTCTATACCGAGCTGGTGGATGCTCTCGAGTCGGCGCAGATTGCGCTCGAATCCAAGCAAGTGACCCGAGTCCCGAATTTGACGGTTGAAGTCGACTCCGATACAGCCGTATCGGTCATGAAGTTGCTCGACAAGCTTGAGGATCATGACGATGTTCAATCGGTAGCGACGAACGTGAACTTTACCGTCGAGCAACTACAGGCTTTGCAATCTTAGGTTTCCTCAGACCCTCCGAGTGGATGGATGCTAACGCGACTCGATACGACGACTTCGGATTTTGAAGAGCGACTAGCACAGTTACGCAAGAAGCTCAGCCCTGACGGGACGGTCGTCTCGGAGCGATCGATCAAGCTGACGATGTCGCTGTTCGGCCAAGCGCTCAGTCCCCAAGAGGTTGTCGAGCGGATTTGCCAGGACGTACAAAAAGGCAAGACCCAAGCGGTTCTCAAGTATGCCAGGGTGTTGGACGATCCGAACATCGTCGCCGAACGCTTGAGGGTTCCTTGCGATCGCATGGCCGCAGCGCACGGATCGGTTTCCGAAGAGTTTCTTCGATCGGTGCGGCAGATCCGAAGCAACGTCGAGCGTTTCCAGCGAGCGATCTTGCACAAGGACGTCGAGGTCTCGGATGGAAACGGTTCGTTGCTCAAGCAGCGTTATACTCCGTTGGCTCGTATTGGGATCTGCGTGCCTGGCGGGGCTGCTGCCTATCCATCGACGGTCCTCATGACGGCTGTTCCGGCGTTGGTCGCAGGTGTTCGGGAAATCGCGGTCATGGCCCCCCCTACCCCGTTTGGAGCTTACAATCCCGAAGTCCTCGCGACTTGCCATGAGCTTGGAATTCAGGAGGTGTATGCCGTCGGGGGAGCGCAGGGGATCGCGAGTTTGGCGTACGGGATTCCGGAGATTCCTGCGGTCGACATGATTGTTGGGCCTGGGAATTTGTTTGTGGCTTTGGCGAAGCGATTGGTCTATGGAACCGTGGCGATCGATTCGATCGCGGGACCTAGCGAGGTGGTTGTCATCGCTGATCGGAGCACCGAGCCCCGTTATGCGGCTTCGGATTTGATTGCTCAAGCGGAGCATTCGCCCGGATCGAGCATTGTTTTATCTGCGCATGGGGAAGTGCTCGACGCGATCGACCGGGAGCTTGAGAGTCAGCTTCAAACACTCCAGAGGGCGGATTTGGCGCGTGCCTCATTGATTGAGTTTGGGGCCAGCATCCGATGCGGGTCGGACCAGGAGGTCATCGAGATCTGCGATCGACTTGCTCCAGAGCACTTGCAGATCTCGGTCGATCATCCCGACACTTTTTCGAGTCGGATACGCAATGCGGGCGCGATTTTCAAGGGGCATTATTCGCCTGTGGCGTTGGGTGATTACGCCGCAGGGCCCTCGCATGTTTTGCCGACTGGAGGGACTGCGCGGTGGGCCTCAGGCTTGTCGGCCAATCACTTCTTGAGGTCGTACAGTGAGGTCGAATTTAGCCTTGAGGCCTTGCGAAACATCGAGCCCTGCGTCAGCCAGTTGGCCGACAAAGAGGGGTTAACTGCCCACCGAGAAAGCGTCAAGATTCGTCTGCAATCTTAGCGCATGGGAGTTGGTACTCGAGGGCCTCGAGCATATCGTCGATTTGAGCGACCGCACCGTCGATATCGTCGGCGTACATCAGCAAGTGGGTCTGGAGTGCAGACATCGTGACTTTGCCAAGCGGGATGCTATCGGCGAACGCCTGAGCGGTCTGTTCGGATGCTTCGGGGAAGAACCGCAGGAACAGTCGCTGGGCTTGTTCACGGTTGGCAGGTCCGATGTAGAGTTTACGGTCGATACGTCCTGGTCGGATCAAGGCCGGGTCGAGGCGAGCGATGTGGTTGGTGGTTGCAAAGAGCAATCGGCCTTCTCCGGCGGCCACACCATCGATGGCATTGAGGAGTCCGCTGAAGGTGACTTTGCTCCGCTTGTCGTCCCCTTCTTTGCGTTCGAGAAAGGCGCAGTCGATATCTTCCATCAGGACGATGCTGTTGATTGGGATCGAGCTAAAGAGTTCCGAGACGCTGTTGTCGTCGAGGTTCGAATCCCCGAGGCTCAGCACGGCGATATCCATTTGGAGAGCGGACGCAAGAGCGACGACGGCAGAGCTTTTTCCGGTGCCTGGAGGGCCGTGGAGCAAGTAGCCTCTTCGGTAGGGTATCCCGCGTTGGACATACCACTCACGGCGGGCCAAGAACGTTTTGGAATCCTCGAGCAAATCGTCCATGAGCCCATTGGCCAAGATCACCGAATCGAGTGGACGAGGCAGTCGCTTCATCTGCTCCATCCAATAACCTTGACCGGCGCGGTGGACCGTCAGCCGCAGCTCGGATTTTGGAATCGCCACATCGCGAGCTTCTTCGACGAGTTGCTGAGCGAGTTTTCGGTCGCGCGAGAAAATGGTGATATTGAAGCATTCTCGCACATTGATCTGTTGTCCGGAACCTTCGTTGGGTTTTGGGCGTTCACGATGTAGGCAGATCAGACGATTGCGGAAGAAGAGCCAGTGCACGCCGGGTGCTGGGGTAAAGAGAATGCGGGGGCGAGGGTCGATATTTGGGTTATCGCGTCGTTCGTCGTAATCGATCGATTCGGTTTTGACCGTCAGGGACCTGGCTCGGTTTTTCGCATAGGTATGTTGCGCCAGCCATTTTTCGATCCATTGAAACGCTGGATCCCGGTCCAGGATATCGATTTCGGTGATCACTCTTCGGCGGATGAACTGATAGATCTGCGCGGGGACTTGGCGGAAATACGCCAGGAGCGCTCCGCCGACCATGAGCACCAATCCGCCGCTGAAGATTTGGTTATTCTGCAGGAGGTTAGCTAAATACTGCCAAAAGTCTTGAATCATCCCTAGTGCGACTTTCCATCCAAAATGGGAAAACACAAAAAAAGAGCTTAGGACCGACGGATCCATGGCTCGCGGATTTAGATCATCGAGCGGCAAAAAAGTTCGGGGAAAACTCACCAACGGGGCAAAAGAAGGCTGAGGGACTTTACTCAGGGGGGGCACTTAGGAGCGCGACCTGTGATAGGCAACCTGGGAAAATGCGGTACGATCCGTCTTGTACCTGTTCGCGGTTTTTGGGTATCCAAGCGGTCGGAATGTCTGAGTCGGACTCTTTCCCAATCGCTTGGGCGAACCGGATTGTTTTATTGTTTAAGGAGAATACGATGAATCTTGGTAAACGATGTGCGGCCGAAGCTCTCGGCACGTTTTGGTTGGTTTTTGGTGGTTGCGGCAGCGCGGTGCTGGCGGCCAAGTTTGTTGCGATGGAAAACGCAACCCCGTTGAATCTCGGGATCGGTTTTGTCGGTGTTTCTCTGGCCTTCGGTTTGACGGTCCTGACGATGGCTTATGCCATCGGACATATCTCCGGCTGTCACTTGAATCCTGCGGTGAGCGTCGGGTTGATGATCGCCAAACGCTTCCCGTCGAAGGATTTGGTCCCCTACATCATCGCTCAGGTAATCGGCGGAACGTTGGGAGCCTTTGTTCTGTACTTCATCGCGTCGGGAAATCCGGATTTCAGTCTCGCGGGGAGATTTGCCACCAACGGATACGATGAATTTTCGCCGGGCAAGTACAACATGGTCTCGGCTTTCCTTGCGGAAGTCGTTCTGACGTTCTTCTTCTTGATGATCATTCTAGGAGCGACCGACAAGCGAGCTCCGGCTGGATTCGCTCCGATCGCGATCGGATTGGGTTTGACTTTGATCCACTTGATCGGGATCCCGGTGACCAATCTTTCGGTCAACCCTGCACGCAGCAATGGACCAGCCTTGGTCTTGGGAATTTTCGGTGGTGATATGTCTGCCTTTTTTCAAACGTGGTTGTTCTGGGCAGCTCCAATCCTTGGCGCCTTCCTCGCCGGGGTCGCTTATCCTCAGATCGCTGAAGACAAGTAGTAGGCTGATAGATAGCACGCCGACAAACGCTGCTACAAGCGTTACGAAGCTCAAAGTCCTCGCATCTTGACACCGAAAGTCGTGTTAAGCTGCGGGGACTCTTCGTTTCATGCCTAGAAAAACGCTTGGATGGGCGCCGCTTGGCTCTCCTGTCCGATCCAAGCTCAACGGCGTATCGCTCCGGCTCCGATCTGACTTGGTATGGATCCGATCCGAAGCGACTTTTGCCAAAACTCTAGACCCTACCGCGTGGGTGCTGCCGGCATGCGATCTGGGGGGCACCGTTCCGCCGTGTGGATCTTCGGGATCGGGTTTGGCGTACTGGCATCGCTCATCGTGGACATCCAGCAGGTCGCAGCCCAGTCGATTCGTGCGCCGAGCGAGCCGATCAAGCTATTTCCACCCAAGGGTACACCTGAGGCCAACGCGCACCGCGTGATTCCACCTCCGCGATGGAGCCAGATTCCTGCCGAGGGGATTGTCTTGGAT
>Ga0315906_10012065_pt1 | contig 10034 bp, 8 predicted proteins | sample LakEriMetagenome_4_FD_203526 | JGI IMG/M metagenome (GOLD analysis project Ga0315906, IMG submission 203526) | Freshwater fungal communities from buoy surface, Lake Erie, Ohio, United States - Buoy 2 MA122 | ecosystem: Environmental > Aquatic > Freshwater > Lake > Lake biofilm | place: USA: Lake...
GGGCGGGCTGCCGGCGCTGGAGGAATTCATCGCCAGTGTGCCCCTCCAGGCCGGCCTGGCCTGGGTGGTGGTGCAGCACCTGGACCCCACGCGCGAGACCGTGCTGGTGCAGCTGCTCCAGCGAAGCACACGGCTGGCGGTGTGCGAAGCGGTGGAAGGTCTGCGTGTGAGCCCGGACACTGTCTATGTGATCCCACCCAACGCCACGCTGACCTTGATCGACGGGCATCTGCACGTGGCCGTGCCGCGGCAGCCGCGCGGCCAGCGCCATCCCATCGACGACATGTTCGAGTCGGTGTCGCGGGTGCTGGGGCCCCGGTCTGCGGGGGTGGTGTTGTCAGGCACCGGGTCCGATGGCACCCGTGGCCTGCGCTTGATCCATGCGGCGGGCGGGGTCACGGCGGCGCAGCAACCTGACACCGCGCAGTTCGATGCCATGCCCCGCAGTGCCGTGCAGACCGGTGTGGTGGATCTGGTGGCCCCGCCCGCCCGCCTGCCGGGGGCGCTGGTAGTGGCCCTGGCCAGCCGGGCGGGCGCCGCCAGCCCCGCCATTGCAAGCCCTGACCTGATGGAGGATGCAGATCTCGAGGCGGCGCAGCACGACCGGCAGCACCTGGTGGCGATCCTGCGCCTGCTGCAGTCGCGCGGTTGCCATGACTTCTTCCTCTACAAGCGCAGCACGCTGCTGCGACGGAGTCAGCGCCGCATGGGCATCCACCACATCGCCACGATGCAGGCCTATGCGAGGCTGCTGTCGCGCGACGCCGCCGAACTGGACCTGCTGGCCAAGGAGTTGCTGATCGGCGTGACCGCCTTCTTCCGCGACACCCCCGTGTGGCAGGCCCTGAAGCAGGACGTGCTGCCGTCGCTGCTGAAGGCGCATGGCGACGGCTGGCACCTGCGCGCCTGGGTGGCGGGTTGTTCCACGGGGGAGGAGGCCTACTCGCTGGCCATCACCTTCCGTGAGGTGCTGGAGACCTTGCCGGCTCTGGCCAACTGCACGCTGCAGGTCTTCGCCACCGATCTGAGCAAGGACGCCATCGATCGGGCACGCCGCGGGGTGTACCCCGCCTCCATCAGCGGCGAGGTCTCCGCACAGCGCCTGGCGCGCTTCTTCACCCCGTTGCAGGGGGGCTGGCGCATCGCCAAGGAGGTGCGCGAGATGGTGGTCTTCGCACCGCACGACCTGAACGTGGACCCGCCCTTCACCCGTCTGGACCTGCTGAGCTGCCGCAATCTGCTGATCTACCTGACCGCGCCCCTGCAACGCCGCCTGCTGCCGCTGTTCCACTACAGCCTGCGGCCCAACGGGGCGCTGCTGCTGGGAAGCTCAGAGACCATCGGCCGATTCGATGACCTGTTCGAGACCAGCGACGCCCGCTTGCGTCTGTACCGCCGCCGCAGCGTGGCCAGGCCCTTGCCCGTCCCCGATTTTTCCTTCCGGCCGGTGGTTCTCGCGCCGGAGCCTGCCCCCAAGGAGTCCGTCTTGCCTTCAGAAGAACCCAGTTCGCCGCCCAGCCTGCAGGTCATCGTGGAGGGCTACCTGATGCAGCAGTGGGCCCCACCGTCTGTGCTGGTGAACGAGCGCGGCGACATCCTGTACGTCAACGGCCGCACGGGCCGATACCTCGAACCCGCCGCCGGCAAGGCCAACTGGAATGTGCACGTCATGGCCCGCGAAGGCCTGCGCGCGCCGCTGGTGGCCGCCATGCAACAGGCCGCCACCCAGCGCGCTCCTGTCGAGGTGCACGACGTGCCGCTGGAAAGCCCCACCGGGCCGCCTGCGGTGGACTTGAGCGTGCAGGCCATGGAGGAGGTGTCCGGCCTGAAGGGCCTGCTGCTCATCGTCTTCCGCGAACTCGCGATGCCCACCAAGGGCCAGCCCCGCCGCCGCACGCGCAGCGCCGTGCACCAGGAGCTGGAGAACGAATTGCAGCGCGCGCGCGAGGAGGCACAGTCGCTGCGCGAGGAGATGCGCGCTTCGCAAGAGGAACTGCAAGCGGCCAACGAGGAACTTCAGTCCACCAACGAGGAACTGCAATCCACCAACGAGGAGCTCAACAGCTCCAAGGAGGAGATGCAGGCCATGAACGAGGAACTGCAGGCGGTGAACGCCGAGCTGCAGGCCAAGCTGGACGATCTGGCCACGGCGCAGAGCGACATGCGCAACCTGCTCAACAGCACCGACATCGCCACGCTCTTTCTCGACAAGAGTCTGCAAGTGCGGCGCTTCACCGAGCGGGCCCGCAAGGTCATCAGCCTGCGCGATGGGGACGTCGGCCGCCCGCTGGGCGACTTGACCACCAGCCTGGACTACCCCACGCTGGAAGAAGACGTGCGCGAAATGCTACGCACGCTGGTGGTTTCGGAGAAACAGGTGAGCAGCCGTGAGGGCCGCTGGTACGCGGTGAGGATCATGCCCTACCGCACCCACGACGACGTGATCGACGGCGCCGTGATCACCTTCGTGGACGTGAGCGCGGCCAAGGGCATCGCGCCCGCCTGACCGGGGGCAGGCCCCGTATCAGGCCGCCGGCTGCACCGTGCCGCTGCAGGCGCCCAGGCCGATGCGCCGCACGCCGGGTTTTTCGCCCCAGGCGCGCAGGGTCAGGGTGTCGCCGTCCTGCAGGAAGGTGCGGGTCTCGCCGCCCGGCAAGGTGAGGGGCGACTTGCCGCCGCCGCTCAACTCCAGCAGCGATCCGGCCTGCGCCGGCCCGGGGCCGGACAGCGTGCCTGTGCCCAGCAGGTCGCCAGGCTGCAGGTTGCACCCGCCCATCGTGTGGTGCGTCACCAGTTGCGCCAGCGTCCACCAGGCGGCCTCGGTCCAGCGGCCGCGCGACAGACGCTGCGGTGGCAGGCCGGCCGCGCGCATGGCGGCGGTCTGCAGTTCCACCTCCAGCGTCAGGTCGAAGGCGCCGCACGCCTGGTTGGCTTCGCCCTCCAGATAGGGCAGGGTGCCGGGGTCGCCGCCTTCGATGGCCGGGCGGGTGAAGGCCGTTCGAAACGGTGCCAGCGCCTCCATCGTCACCACCCAGGGCGAGAGGGTGCTGGCAAAGTTCTTGGCCAGGAAGGGGCCCAGTGGCTGGTACTCCCAGGCCTGCACGTCACGCGCCGACCAGTCGTTGAGCAGCACCAGTCCGAACAGGTGGTCTTCCGCCTGCGCCAGCGGCACGCGTGTGCCCAGCGCGTTGCCGGTGCCGATGAGCGCACCCAGCTCCAGCTCGTAATCCAGCCGCTGGCAGGGGCCGACGGTGGGTGTCTCGGCCGTGGGTGCTTTCAGCTGGCCCAGCGGGCGGCGCACGGGTGTGCCGCTGACGATGAGCGAGGAGGCCCGGCCGTGGTAGCCGATGGGCACCCACTTGTAGTTGGGCAGCAGGGGGTTGTCCGGGCGGAACAGCTTGCCTACGGTGGTGGCGTGGTGGATGCCGGTGTAGAAGTCGGTGTAGTCGCCCACGCTGCAGGGCAGTTGCATGACGCAGTCGGCCTGCGCGCGCAGGCAGGGCTGCAGCGCGTTCTGCAGCGGGCTGCCCTGTGCCAGCGCGGCGCTGAGCCAGGCGCGCAGGCTGCGCCGGACCGCCGGGCCCAGGGCCATGAAGGCGTTCAGGTCACCGCCCGCCAGGGGTGCCAGCCCGTCGCGCAGGGTGTCGAGCCTGGCGGTGTCCGGCGTGAGCGCCCACGCGGGCGAGCCGCTGGTCAGCAGCGCGTGCTGCACCAGCCGCAGGTCCAGCACCTGGTCACCGATGGCGATGCCCATGCGGGGCGTGCCTGCCGTGTCATGCGCCGCCACCGAAGGCGCCGTGAAGCACCCGAAGGGCAGGTTCTGCAGGGGAAAGTCGGTGTCTTCGGCGTTGGCCAAGGCCACCCAGCTGCGCAGCGCGGGGTGGTGCGTCGCGTCAAGCAAGGGGTTCATGCCTGCTCCGCCTCAGGCGTGAACTCGCGGCGATGGAAGAACTCGGCGTGTTTGGGCGCCTTCTTGGTCCTGGACCAATCCTCCAGCATCTTCCACTTCACCTCGTCCATGCGGCGCAGCATGTTCGCCTCGTCCGGGTCGGGACAGGCGAGCTCCAGGCGGTGGCCGTTCGGGTCGAAGAAGTAGATGGAGTGGAAGGCGCCGTGGTCGGTGGGGCCCAGCACGTCCACACCCTGCGCCTCCAGATGGGCCTTGTAGGCCAGCAGTTCCTCACGGTCCTTGACGCGGAAGGCGATGTGCTGCACCCACACGGGCGTGTTCTCGTCACGGCCCATGGGCGCCTTGGTGGGCAGCTCGAAGAAGGCCAGGGTGTTGCCGTTGCCCGCGTCCAGGAAGATGTGCATGTACGGGTCCGGCTCCTTGGTGGAGGGCACCTGGTCTTCGGCAATGGCGAGCTGGAAATCCATCTTCAGCATGCGGCCGTACCACTCGACGGTTTCCTTGGCGTCCCGGCAGCGGTAGGCCACGTGGTGGATGCGATCGATCTTCATGGGCGGTCTCCAGTGAAAGGGGGGCGGGCCTCAGGCGCCTTGCCGCGCGGCCTGCAAGGCCTCGCGCAGCACGCGCAGGTCACCGATGTGATTGGACAGCAGTAGCACCAGCCGTGCATTGAGCTTGTGGCTGGCCTCGTCGTCCAGGCCCTCGTGGGCGGCGATCAGCATCTCGTAGAAGGTGTCACCGGGCGTGTAGGCGCGCAGGGTGCGCTCGCCGGGCACGCCCAGGTTCGGCTGGGTGTTCAGGTGCTCGAAGGCCATCGGCGTCTCCGGTTCAATGTGGGGCGGCAGGGGCTGCGTCAACAGCCTCCACCGGCTGGGCCTGGCCCAGGGCACGGTGCAGGGCAGAACGCACCGCCGCAGCGTCCACACGGCGCCAGCGCGCGGCCACGTGCTGGTCCGGCCGCAGCAGGTAGGCGGTGCCGGGCCTGGCGTCCAGCCGCCGCGCCACCAGGCCTTGCATGTCCTCCAGCTCACCGGCGCCGGCCTGGCCTCCGGGCTGCACGCGCAACAGGCGCACGGGGACGGGCAAGGGCACGCGCAAGCCTGCGAGGTCCTGCGGCGTGAGGCCCCCCGGCCCGAACACCAGCAGCGTGAAGGCGTCGATCTGCCGCAGCAGCCAGCCCTCGCGGCCGTCCAGGCGCACCGGCGCGTCGTCCAGCGGGGCGCCAGGGGCCATCACGCCGGCGAAGGCGGCGTCGCCTGTGTCCGCGTCTGGCGTGCTCAGGGGCGAACGGTCCAGGTGGGTGGGCACCGACAGGCGGCCGGAGTTGACCAGCGCGCGCGCGAAGGGGAAGTCGCGCGCCATCTCCAGCACCGCGTTGCGAAAGCGCCTCGACATGGGGGTCTTGGGCGTGATGAAGTCCGTGGAGCGGGTGGAGTTGAGGATGTTCTCGTCGGCCGCGGCCACGCGCTCGGTGTCGTAGCTGTCGAGCAGGGCCTGCGGCGCCTGCCCCTGCAGCACGAGCTGCAGCTTCCAGCCCAGGTTGTCGATGTCCTGGATGCCGGAGTTGGCGCCCCGTGCGCCGAAGGGTGAGACCTGGTGGGCGGCATCGCCCGCAAACAGCACCCGCCCGTGGCGGAAGCGCTTCATGCGCCGGCACTGGAAGGTGTAGACGCTGACCCACTCCAGTTCGAAAGGGCGATCAGGCCCGAGCATGGCCTGGATGCGCGGGATCACGCGTTCGGGCTGCTTCTCGGCCTCGGGGTCGGCGTCCCAGCCAAGCTGGAAGTCGATGCGCCAGACGTTGTCGGCCTCGCGGTGCAGCAGCACGCTCTGGCCGGGGTGGAAGGGCGGGTCGAACCAGAACCAGCGCTCGGCCGGGAAGTCCGCCTTCATCACCACGTCGGCAATGAGAAAACGGTCCTGGAACACCTTGCCCTCGATGTCCAGGCCCAGCATGCGGCGGATGGGGCTGCGTGCGCCGTCGGCCACCACCAGCCAGTCGGCTTGCAACTGAAAGCTGCCGTCGGCCGTCTGCACGGTCAGCATGGCGCCATCGGCTTCAGGCTGCACCGCCGTGACCTTGTTCTGCCAGCGCAGGTCGATCAAGGGCAGCGCCTGCGCGCGCCGCACCAGGAACTCTTCCAGGTAGTACTGCTGCAGGTTCACCATGCCGGGGCGCTCGTGCCCGTCGTCTGGCAGCAGGTTGAAGCGGAAGACTTCTTCGTTTTCCAGGAAGGTGCGGCCCACGTTCCAGGTGACGCCCTTGTCCACCACGGGCTGGCCGCAGCCCAGGCGGTCCAGCACCTCCAGCGTGCGCTTGGCGTAGCACAGCCCGCGCGAGCCCACGCTGACGGTCTTGTCGTCGTCCAGCAGCAGCACAGGTGTACCGCGCTGGGCCAGGTCGATGGCGGCGCACAGGCCGATGGGCCCGGCCCCGACCACCACCACCGGGTGACGCCGCAGCGTGCCGGGCGCGTCGTCCAGCTCGGCGGCGCGCGGTGAGCTGAAGGTGGGGTAGGTGTAGGTGGAGAGCATGGCGGGCCGCTGCTCAGCGCTCCAGCGCCTCCCACATCTGCACGTCGCGCTCGGCGGTCCAGATGCGCGGGTCGGCGAACTGCGTGGCCTCGTCGTACGCGCGTGTCACGTCGAAGGGCATGCAGTGGTCGAAGATCACCCAGTGGCCGTACTTGGGCTTCAGTGCGGCATAGGTCTCCTGGTAGACGGTCTTCAGGTCCTTGCCCGCGGCCGCGCCGGCCTTGACGCTGGCGTAGACATCGCTCACGAAGGCCCCGGTCACCTCCAGGCCCTTCTGCACCAGAGCCTCGCCCTTGAGCGCAGGGCCGCGGCCTGGCACCAGCGCCAGCGGGTTCAGCGCCGCGATGTTCTTCAGGGTCAGGGGCCAGTGGGTGAAGTAGGCGTCACCCGCATACGGCGTGGCGTCGAACTCCACCAGATCGCCCGACAGCAGGGTGCGCTCCTGCGGCAGCCACACCACGGTGTCGCCCTTGGTGTGGCCGCGGCCGAGTTGCAGCAGTTGCACCTCCAGCTTGCCCAGCCACAGCGTCATCTTGCCGCTGAAGGTGATGGTGGGCCAGGTCAGCCCCGGCGGCACGCTCTCGACGTTGCGGAACAGGCGCGGGAAGCGGCCGATCTCGCTGGCCTTGTCAGCCTCGCCGCGCTCGACGATCAGGTCGTAGGTGTCCTGGCTGGCCAGGATCTGCTGCGCGCCATAAGCGGAGGCGCCGAAGACACGCACCGCGTGGTAATGCGTCAGCACCACGTACTTGATGGGCTTGTCGGTCACCTCGCGGATGCGGCGGATGACATCGGCCGCCATGGCCGGGGTGGCCTGGGTGTCGGCCACCAGCACGGCGTCGTCGCCGATGATGATCCCGGTGTTCGGGTCGCCCTCGGCGGTGTAGGCCCAGGCGTGCTCGGAAAGCTGCTCGAAGGTGACCTTCTTTTCCTCGAGGTCGGCTTGGCTGGCGAAGGCCTTGGTGCTCATGGGCGTGTCCTGGCAGGTGGTGGTGGCGATGGTCCCCAGAGGGCATGCAGGGTCGGCGACCAGGCCGGACCTGACGCGCCGCAGGGGCCGGGAAAGTGTAGACGTCCAGATATGTCTATGTCAAACTCGTTTGCATGAAGCGAATAAACGAGACGGCTCAGGAGGGATCTCACGAGGGTGCAGCCGCAGATGCGCCCGGGCAGCGCTCGGTGCAGTCGGTGGAGGTGGGCGGCCGCCTGCTGCTGGCCCTGGCCGACAGCCGCAGTGACCTGTCGCTGAAGGATCTGGCTGCCCGCGCCGGCCTGACGCCCTCGCGCGCGCACCCGTACCTGGTGAGCTTCACCCGCCTGGGCCTGGTGGAGCAGCGGCAGGCGAGCGGGCGCTACGCGCTGGGGCCCGCGGCGCTGCAGATCGGCCTGGCCGCGCTGCACCAGCTGGACCCCATCCAGGCTGCCGCGCCCGTGGCCGAGGCCCTGGCCGCGCGCACCGGCCACGCGGTGGCGCTGGCGGTGTGGGGCAACTTCGGGCCGACGGTGGTGCGCCTGATCGAGGCGCGCCAGCCCCTGCACGTGACGCTGCGCGCGGGCAGCGTGATGTCGCTGACGGGCACGGCCACCGGCCGCGCCTTCGTGGCAGCGCTGCCGCTGGAGCGCCTGGAGCACGCCAGCCCGGCGGCGCTGGGCGAGTTGCCCGGCGCCCGTCCCTGGCAGGAGCGGCGTGAAGAGTTGCTGGCCATTGCCGAAGAATCCCGCACCCACGGGGTATCGCGTGCCGCCGGCCGCCCCATCCCGGGCGTCAACGCCTTCAGCGCCGCCGCCTTCGACCACGAGGGCGAGCCGGCCATCGTCGTCACCGCGCTGGACCACGAAGACCGCCTGGACAGCCGCTGGAACTCGGCCACCGCGCGGGCCGTGAGGGAGGCGGCCCAGACCATCACGCAGCGCCTGGGAGGCCGTTTGCGCACAACGGCCTGAGGTTCATGGCGAGCGCGTGACCGGCACGCCCATAGTGTGTGCGGTCAGCGCTTCGGCCAGACGGGCTTGCGGGCAGATCGCAGCACCGCCCGTTCTAGTTCGCTGACGCCACCGAAGCCGTCGACATCTGCCAGCCCGCCGTGCCCAGCGCGGGCACTTGCAGGTGCAAGGACGTGGCCACGGCGGCGGCTTCGGCGCGTTCAAGCGACTCACGCTGAATGCCCCTGCGGACCACATCCGCCAGGGCGCCCAGCTCGGTGGCGCAGGCGTGAATGAGGTCATCGAAGGACACGATGCCCGCCAGATGGCCCTGGTTGTCGCGCACCAGCAGCCGGCGAACGCCGGCCGCCCGCATCAGCTCGATGCCCTGCGAAAGGTCGGTCTCTTCGCTGGCGCTGATCAGGCTCTCATCGACCAGCAAGCCCACGCTTTGCTGCGGCGCCGTGCCGCCGTCGGCCAGCACGGCCAGGGCCAGGTCGCGGTCGGTCACCAGGCCCACGACGCGGCGGCCCTGCGGCGTGTCGTCGGTGACCACCAGCGCGCCCACGTGCTGGTCACGCATCTGGCGGGCCGCCTGTTGCAGGGAGTCAAGGCGGTCCACGGTGATGACGTGTCGTTGACAAAGGGTTCCGAGGTTCATGACAGATCCTTGTGGGGTTGAGATGGCGCCGGCGCTGGGCGGCTCAAGGCGCCACGCGCCAGCTGCCGTCCTGCTGCCGGCAGGCCTGGCCGTAGACGCGTTCCGGCTGGCCGCCGACGCTGGCGTCCACGGTGTATTCGCGACAGGGGCCTTCTGCCGTCTGGCGCGTGCGGGTGGGGGTGACGGTGTACTGGGCGCCGGTGTCGGGGTTGCGCCAGGAACTGGAGCGGCCGGTGCGCACCGACTCCAGGGCCTGGGCGGTCTTCATGCGATCGGTCTGGTCCATGGAACGGCCGACGTTGCCGCCGATGCTGGCGCCGATCAGCGTGCCGATGACCGTGGCTGCCGTGCGGCCACTGCCCTGGCCCACCTGCGAGCCCAGCACCCCGCCTAGCAGGCCGCCGATCACCGTGCCGGACTGCTGCTGGCTCGGGGGCGATTCGCAGGCGGCCAGTGCGAGCACCAGCGCGGCGGCCAGCGTCGTGCCGAGGCGGCGGGGCAGGGGGGCGGTCGGGTTCAGGCGCATGACAAATTCCACGGGGTCCACTGGGCTATGGCTGGAAGCGGCCGGAAGCGGCTGAAAGCAGCCATGCACCGATGATCCACGCCCTGCGGCGGGCGGCGGCTGAGCCCGCTCAAGCTTCGCGGGTGGGCCGGCGGGGGCGGTGTCGAATCCGTTGCGCGCGCCCTGCAGGCCTGCTGGCGGCCCGGCCTTGTCCGGCGCTGCTCCAGGCCTGGCGCAGCATGGAGAACTCCGCCAGGCGCGAGGCCACGAGGTGGTTGACGGTGCCGGGGGGCACCTCGCCCTTGGCATTGGGCGCACCGGCGGGCACGCCCGTCAGCCGCTCGATGGCCTGGTCCACGTCGTCCACCGCGTACACGTGGAAGCGGCCCTGCGCCACGGCCTGCACCACCTCATCGCGCAGCATCAGGTGCTGCACGTTGGCGCGCGGGATCAGCACGCCCTGGCGTCCGTCCAGGCCGCGCTGGCGGCACAGGTCGAAG
>Ga0315906_10012069_pt1 | contig 10032 bp, 9 predicted proteins | sample LakEriMetagenome_4_FD_203526 | JGI IMG/M metagenome (GOLD analysis project Ga0315906, IMG submission 203526) | Freshwater fungal communities from buoy surface, Lake Erie, Ohio, United States - Buoy 2 MA122 | ecosystem: Environmental > Aquatic > Freshwater > Lake > Lake biofilm | place: USA: Lake...
TGGGAAGTCATCGAAACCAAAGAAGGCAATAACCTCGAATCGGTCATTACTGGTTTGGAAAAAGCCAAATCCCTCACCGGAAAAGGCAAACCCATCCTCAACCTCCTTTACACCGAAATGGGCTATGGAGTAGATTTCATGGTTGGTACGCACAAATGGCACGGTTCCCCACCAAACGATGAGCAATTGGCACTAGCCCTAGGTCAATTGGAAGAAACACTTGGCGATTATTGATTATCCATTGCAAAAGACAAGAAGATGAGCTTAGACTTAAAATATACCTATACCGAAAAGAAAGATACCCGCTCAGGCTTTGGCGATGGATTTTTGGAAGCAGGAAGGAGAAATCCGAATGTAGTAGGATTATGTGCCGATTTGATCGGATCCTTGAAAATGGGAGATTTTCAAAAAGAATTTCCGGAACGCTTCTTCCAAACCGGCATCGCAGAAGCCAACATGATTGGCCTAGCAGCAGGAATGGCCTTGGGAGGAAAAATTCCCTTTGCTGGTACCTTTGCCAATTTTGCTACAGGTCGTGTGTACGACCAAATTCGTCAATCGGTAGCCTATTCGGACAAGAACGTGAAAATCTGTGCTTCACACGCCGGATTGACCCTTGGAGAAGATGGGGCTACCCACCAGATCCTGGAAGATTTGGGCATGATGAAAATGCTTCCACACATGACGGTAATCAACCCCTGCGACTACAACCAAACCAAAGCCGCTACGATCGCCATCGCAGAATACGAAGGACCCGTTTACCTCCGATTTGGACGCCCAAGTTGGCCGATTTTCACTCCTGCCAACCAGAAGTTTGAAATCGGAAAGGCTTGGAAGATGATCGAGGGAAAAGACGTATCCATCTTCGCTACGGGACACCTGGTATGGGAAGCCGTAGTCGCCGAAGCCATGCTTCGCGTAGAAGGAATCCATGTCGAGGTGATCAACATCCACACGATCAAGCCATTGGATACCGAAGCAATCTTGGAATCAGTAAAGAAAACCGGTTGTGCCGTATCCGCCGAAGAGCACCAACTTAATGGAGGTCTCGGTGACAGCATTGCGCAAACCTTGATTCGTCACCACCCAGCTCCCTTGGAATATGTGGGTGTCAACGATAGTTTTGGTGAGTCAGGAACCCCAACTCAACTACTAGGAAAATACGGCCTCAATGCCGAAAACATTGTCAAAGCCGCCAAAAGAGCTCTTGCACGCAAGTAACCTTTGAGGTTATTGTATCCTTTGAGGTTTTTTAAACCTCGAAGGATTTTGTGTTCTTTGAGGTTTTTGTATCCTTTGAGGTTTTTTAAACCTCGAAGGATTTTGAAATATTCGAGATTTAAAACCTTCGAGGTTTTGAATAAAAACTCAAAGGTTTACCCCATGCCCAAACGACCTACCCTACTCCTCTGTCTACTTCTCGCTTTTGGCTTTTCTGCCAAAGCACAGACTCCTTCTTTCTGGCTCACCGATCCCAAGTCGGGCATCCTTTTTCAAAAGCAGTCGGAAACAAATTTTGCTACTGACTTGCCCGAGACTACCATCCAGTTGTATTCGGATTCCTTGTACCAATCCATGGATGGTTTTGGATTTACGCTTACCCAGGGTTCTGCCCAGCACCTCCTTGGCATGAGTGAGCAGGCTAGAAAAAATCTCCTCCAGGAACTCTTTGGAAATGGGGAAAAAGACATCCGAATCTCCTATTTACGACTGCCTGTCGCTGCTTCGGATCTGAACGAATTCCCTTTTTCTTACAACGACCTAAATGATCCCCGAGCGACAGATCCATCCCTCAGCCAATTTAGCCTGAGCTACGATACCCTGGATGTGCTTCCTATCCTTAAGCAAATTTTACAAGTCAATCCGAGCATCAAACTCATGGCATCTCCCTGGTCTCCACCCTCCTGGATGAAAGACAATCGGGATACCCGAGGAGGTTCACTACTCCCAGAATTTGAAGAAACGTACGCTAGGTACTTGGTGAAATATATCCAAGAGATGCAGCAAGAGGGCTTTACCATCGATGCGCTCACCATCCAAAACGAACCCCTTCATCCCGGCAACAATCCTTCTTTACTTATGCTTCCCGAGCAGCAGGCCCGATTTATCGGGAGGTATTTGGGTCCAGCGTTTCAAAAGGCAGGAATACGGACCAAAATCGTTATTTACGATCACAATGCTGACCGCCCTGACTACCCCATCGCCGTGCTCAGTGATCCAATTGCCAATCCCTTTGTAGATGGCTCCGCCTTTCACCTCTACGGAGGGCAAATCGAAGCCCTTTCCGAGGTGCATCGCGCCTTTCCTGACAAGCACCTCTATTTTACCGAGCAGTGGGTGGGATCACCTGGCAACCTAGAGGGAGACATTGCCTGGCATGTCAAGAACCTGCTGATAGGTGCACCGAGAAACTGGGCGAAAACGGTCTTGGAATGGAACCTGAGTTCCAACCCAGAACTGACTCCTCACACCGACCGAGGGGGTTGTAGCCGTTGTCTAGGCGCCGTGACCATCTCGGGAGACGATATCCTTCGTAATCCTGCCTACTACATCATTGCTCATGGCAGTAAATTGGTAGATCCAGGCTCTATCCGTATGGGGTCTTCTACCCAAGAAGGGCTGCCCCAGGTAGCATTTATCCGACCCGATGGCAAAAAAGTACTGATTGTGCACAACGACACCCCAAAGGAGGTACGCTTTGCTGTGAAAGAAAAAAACACCTCTTTTCCAGCCTCCCTCCCTGCAGGAGCCACAGGGACTTGGCTTTGGTAAATCAAACTGCTATGCATAAAAAAAGTCCCGAATTCTCGGGACTTTTTGTCTCAAGTGACTTACACTTTCGGAACTACCCAGCCGTTGTGGTAGTTGGCCTTGATCAATTGATTGGCCTCGGTGTCGGTAAACAAGTTTTTGCTTGCGTCCCAGTACACCTTCTTTCCTGTCTTGTAAGCGATATTCCCCATTTGCGCATTGATTGCAGCCACAGAACCCGTCTGAATTCCACACTTCAAAAGTTTGGGATCGTTGGCCGTCATGGCTTCCACAAAATTGACCGCATGGAGTTCCAAGGCACTAGGACCAGAGGGCTTGGTCAGAGGAATTTCCTCCACTTTGGGCTTTCGCTGCCCATCCACCGTTTCAGTTTCCGGAATCACCTTCCAGCCTCCACGGTTCACTACCAGCGTAGCATTGTTGCCGATAAAGGCAATTCCTTCCGTAGTGCCGTAATTTCCTCCATCGATCCCTGTGGCATGTTCCCAGAGCATGTTGAATCCCTCATACTCATACACCGTCTGTAGCGTATCGGGAGTTTCGGAGGCATCATCTGGATAGGCAAATTTACCACCAGATGCCATCACGGATTTGGGAGCACTTACACCCATGGCATAGAGTGCAATGTCAATCTCATGCACGCCCCAGTCGGTCATCAAGCCTCCCGCATAATCCCAGAACCAGCGGAAGTTGAAGTGAAAGCGGTTGGCATTGAAGTCCCGCTTGGGAGCAGGACCTAGCCACATGGTATAATCTACTCCGGCAGGTGCTGCACTATTGGCCACCACGGGAACGGGCTTCATCCAACCCTGGTAGGCCCAGCACTTCACCAAACGGATTTGGCCCAGCTTACCGGATTTGACGTAGGCTATGGCTTGATCGTACTGCGAACCCGAGCGTTGCCATTGGCCTACCTGTACGATCTTGCCGTAGCGCTCCTGGGCTTTCACCATGAGCTGACACTCTTCGATGGTATTGGCAATGGGCTTTTCTACATACACGTGCTTGCCCGCAGCTACCGCATCCACCATGTTGAGGCAATGCCAGTGGTCTGGGGTACCAATGATGACCACATCGATATCCTTATTTTCAAGCATCTTGCGGTAGTCCTTGTATTGGGTAGGACGCGTACCACGAAGTTTGAATACGTCTTCGGTACGCTGATCTAGTACAGCTTGGTCTACGTCGCAGAGTGCTACACAGTTGACCTGAGGGATTTTGAGATGGGCATTCATGTTGGACCATCCCATCCCCTTACAGCCGATGACGCCGTAGTTGATTTGGTCATTGGGTCCAATGCTGCGGGTAAATTTGCCGAAGTCGGCCGCAGTCAATAGGGAGGGCATGCTCAAGCCTGCGCCAAGCAGCATGGTGTTTTGTATAAATCGTCTTCTTGAAGTCATTTGTTTAGCAAGGTAATTGGTGGATAAAATGAAAGATTAAATACCTGCCTGTGGCAGGCAGGTATTTCGCCTGCCTGCCGCAGGCAGGTATTTCGTAAATCACAAAGGCCTAACCCAGATGTTTCTGAATCGAACAGGATTGCCGTGATCCTGAAGTTTGATGGGCAAGGCATCCGCATGCGCTTTGTAATTCGGAATTCCTATGTACTCGGTAGGACCTTTGAGGATCACATTGTTTTGCACCAAAACCCCATTAATCAATACCGTTACAGTGGCTGGAGAGGTAAGCATTCCATTTTTATCAAAACGAGGCGCCTTGAAAATGATATCGTAGTAATTCCAATCACCAGGACCTCTCAAAGGATTGACCAAAGGTGGATATTGCTTGTAAATACTCCCTGCTTGACCATTGGTGTAGGTTTTACTCTCATAGCTGTCCAGGATTTGTACCTCATACAATCCCATCAAAAAGAATCCTGAGTTGCCTCTCCCCTGTCCTTCTCCTACGATTTCTGTGGGCGCTGACCATTCGATATGGTATTGGGCATCCCCAAAGGAAAGTTTGGATTGAATATCTCCTGTTCCCTTCTGTACGACCAGCTCTCCATTTTCAATTTTCCATGGGGCTGGACTAGATCCATCCTTGGCAGATACAAAGCTGGAAAGGCTACTCCCATCAAACAGGACAATCGCATCGGAAGGTGCCTGATGATTCATCGCTCCTGGGGTCACCTTAGGCGGTACGGGAGTATAAAACTCCGTCGCCTGTGGAGGCATGGGGGGAGGAGTAGGATTTTGCTGCGCAAAAGCAAGGGAAGCTGTTCCCAGGCAAGTTACAAGCACAGCAAGAGGTAAAAATTTCTGTTTCATGGAATAAATTGGGTTTGAATTGCAACTGAACTTTAAAATACAGCAAAAATTTGGGGATTTCGAAAACCGCTGATGGATTTTTAATGGAAATGCCCCAAGCCTTTCTTATTTTTCTTGAAATATTAGAACATCATGAAAAAATCAGTTGTCGGCGTCATTTTAGGGATCCTTTTGAGCATTCCTGTCTTTGGGCAAGAAGACTACTTCTTTCCAGGAGAAAAATTCAATCCCAACATCCCCTCGCCTTCCCAGTTCTTAGGCTATCCCATTGGGGATTGGCATACCCGCTACGATTTAATCATCAAGTACTTTGAAAAACTAGATGCGGTCAGTGATCTGGCCCAATTGCAAACCATAGGCTACACCCATGAGCATAGACCCAAGGTGATCTTGACCATCGCTTCTGCCGCAAATATGTCCAATTTGGAACAAATACGTCAAAAGCAAGTGCAGCTTGCCGACCCGAGCCAGCCCCTGCCTGATATCAAGAATATGCCTTCCATTATCCACCAAGGCTATGGCGTGCATGGCAACGAACCCTCTTCTGCGGAAGCAGCCATGCTGACCGCCTACTGGTTGCTGGCCTCCGAGTCCGATCTGGCTACTCAGCTTCGCGCCAATGCAGTCGTTCACATCGACCCTACGCTCAATCCAGATGGAAGAGATCGTCACAGTCTTTGGGCCAACTCCAACAAGGGATTTCCAGCGGTAGCAGATCCTTTGGATCGAGAGCACAACGAGGCCTGGCCAGGAGGCCGCACCAACCATTACTGGTTTGATCTTAACCGCGATTGGTTGCCATTAGCACACCCAGAATCCAAAGTGAAGGTAGCTTGGTACCATCAGTGGTACCCCAACGTAACTACCGATTTCCACGAAATGGGCGTGAATAGCACCTATTTCTTTGAGCCTACCAAGCCCTATGGCTCAGAAAACCCAGTAGTGCCCCGTAAAAATTACGACGACCTCAACCCCAAATTCGCCAAGTACTTTGCCAAGTACATGGACAAAATTGGTAGCCTTTACTGGAGCAAAGAAGTGTTTGACAACAGCTACCCTGGCTACGGTTCCTCCTACCCCGACATGCATGGGGGATTGGGTTTGGTATTTGAAACTGCCAGTTCCCGCGGACATGTTCAAAACAGCCAGCGTGGAGACATTACCTTCGCCTTTACCATCCGCAACCATGTAGTCAATTCCCTAGCCACCATGGAGGCAGCATTGGATAACCGGGAATACATGCACGGGTACCTACGGGAGTTTTTTGAAGGAGCAGTAGCTGAAGGAAGCAAGGATCTGGCAAAAAACTACGTGTTTGGAGATGAAACCGATCCCAGCAGAAACCGACTATTCCTACAGTTCCTCCTAGACCATAAAATCAAAGTCTATGAAAATCCAGCGGACCTCAGCGCTGCTGGACAAACCTTCAAAAAAGGAAATTCTTGGGTAGTACCTACCAAGCAACCGCAGTACCGCATGGTACGAACCATGTTTGAATACGTGACTACTTTCGCGGATTCTGTGTTCTACGATGCTTCCGCTTGGACCATGGCTGCTGCCTACGGCATGCCTTTCGCTGCAGCGCCTACGGCAAAAGCTGGTGCCGAATTAAAAGAAGTAACCCTACCTTCACATGCATTTCCACAAGGAGAGGCTTATGCGTATTTGATTGATTGGAGAGATTACTATGCTCCCAAACTCCTATTTGAACTACAGAAAGCAGGGGTACATGTAGAAGCACTTCACCAACCTTTTTCCTCCCAAACTCAAGAGGGCAAGGTGGACTTTGGTCGAGGCACCTTGATGATACCCATGGGCTTCCAATCCCTTCCCAAAGCCGAAGTGGTACAGCTACTCAAAACCTTGGCCCAAAAGAACGCTCAGAAGGTCTATGCCGTGCAAACTGGCTTGAATCTGAGCGGAATAGACCTAGGATCCAATAGCGTTTCGGCCGTGCAGCATCCTAAGGTGGTCCTAGTGGTAGGCACTGGAATCAATGCTTCTGAAGCAGGAGAAATCTGGAACCTGCTGGATCACCAAATTGGGATGCCCATCACCAAGGTAAATGTGGAGCAGTTTGACCGACTCAACCTGCATGGCTACAACACGCTTATTCTTCCTTCTGGTAGCTATGGATCCTTTTCCGAAGGTCAAGTCAATCACATCAAAGATTGGGTAAGCCGCGGCGGAACGATCATTTCCATGAAGAATGCTTCCCTTTGGCTCAATCAGAAGGGCATCACCAAGGAAGAAGCTGTGGCTGGAAATGGAGAAAAGGCGCCTGCAAGTCTACCCTTTGCTACTCGAAGTGATGCGGAAGGTGCCAAGGAAGTGGGCGGTAGCATTTACCTGGCCGAGCTGGATCTGACCCATCCCATTGCTTATGGATACAGCCGCAAGACCTTGCCTGTGTACCGCAATACAGATCTTTTCATCAAACCCTCTGCCGATAAGTACCTAACTCCCATACGATACTCGGCCAATCCTCTTTTGGGTGGGTATATTTCCAAGGCCAACCTGGAAAGCCTGAAGCAAAGTGCCAGTGTGGTCATTTCTCCATCCGGCCAAGGACGTGTGATTCACTTCTTGGATAGCCCTAACTTTAGAGGGGCTTGGTATGGGACGAACAAACTCTTCTTCAATGCACTCTTCCACGGGAATGCCATGGATTAAGAGCAACTGCTAAAAATCAAAAAAGCCTCAAAATCAGTGATTTTGAGGCTTTTTTGTAGACGGAAAACTTAGAGTTTGAATTGAACCGGTAAGGTCATTTTAACGGCCACAGCACTGCCTCCATTTCTACCTGGAGTCCAAGTACCAGAATTGGCTACTACCCTTACAGCCTCCTCGTCGCAACCAGAACCAATGCCGCGAAGCACCTCCACATTCTCCACTTTTCCTTCCGCTGTGACCACAAAGGATACCACCACCATACCTTGCACATTGCCTTCCTTCGCAGCAGTAGGATACTTCAAAGTTTGCATCATGTAATTGGTAAATCCCGTAATTCCTCCAGGAGGAACTGGCATTTCTTCTGCGGGTGATTTTACGGTTTGCTGATTCTGTGCTTGAACAACATTGGAAAGAGTTAGTCCAGCTCCTAGCAATAGTGAGAAAAAGGCAACGCGGAATAGTGTTTTCATAGTTATGTTAGTATCATTTACTCAAATGAATTAAAATTAAAAGGAAAATGCAAAATTGATTGAGTTAACGAGTGTTAAGGCTTTTTTTATGGAAATGACGATCAAAATTGGACTGGCCCAATCTGCAAGGTCATTTTTTTTACTATAGGCTTGCCTTCTTTTTTTGAGGGTGTCCAGATACCCGAATTAGAAATCACACGAACGGCCTCCTCATCACAACTTGGACACAAACTTCGAATGACTTTTACATTCTCTACCTTTCCTTCAGCAGTCACGACATAAGAGACCAACAAAACACCTTCCACCTTGGCTTCCAATGCAGCTTTCCGGATAGTTTGGTTTAAACTGTTGCTAAAATTATTGAATCCACCTGGAGGAACAGGCATTCCATCTACTGGGGGATTCCCAGTTTCTTGGGCATGAGTAGGAGCATTGAAAGATAAGACCACCCCCATCACAAGCGATAAAAAGGCAATACGAAGTAGGGATTTCATTTTTAGATTCAGGTTAATTTATCCAAAGAAGAAAATTTACCTTCTCTTTTCAAAATGAATTGCCTGAAGCGGAAGGCTTACTTACTTTTTCAAAAAGGTAAAATAATTCTGCACCAATTTGATGTGATCGCTCGGTGTACATCCTTTCCTCTAAGGGAGTATCGTCAAAGGCTTTGGGGTCCTCAAAGCGAAGGGGAAAACGCTTTTCCGCACCTGGGATATAGGGACAGTTCTCATCGGCATGATCGCAGGTCATCACTGCGGCAAATTCTTTAGTCGCATTGATAGCATCCTCCACCTCTTTTGAAAAGGTAACGATGGGATCTGCTTCCTCGCTGTAAAAAACGAAATACACCGGATTCTCCCCTTTTTTCTGAGTGACCTTAAACCCATCTCGCCGTATGGCGGCTACTGCTCGGGGATTGAAGGCAGTCACTTCTACCCCACCCGAATAACAAAAGGCTTCAATTCCATGGTAGGCAGCAGCCGTCTGTGCCCAGATTTGGGCCAGTTGACTCCTGCGACTATTATGCGTACAGATAAAGTTGAGTCGAATTTCTTTTCGCAGTGAAATCTTCTCTTGAAGATAGGTTGCCATTTCATCCAAAAGCACCTTCCGTTCCGCAGGGATTTCGGAGATGGGCAAGGACGCGATGGTCTGCAGCAAGGAGCTAAAAAAAGTGTCCTTCATGGGATCAGCAGCAACCGGAATTGGGAGTACAGGTAGGCCCCTGTGCTAGGGCAGAAAGCCTAATTTTAGGTTTTTCCGCAGGGATACCGCACTTATCCTTAGCCAAGCAGTCCGTTTGACGGGCAGTCAATAGAAAATTACTTCCGGCAAATTCAAGCCCATATCGACCTATGGTATCTCCTTGGTATTCTACCTCCACTTCTAAGTCTGGCAAGTCCAATACACGCTCGGCTAGGCGAATGATGTCCAACAACTTGCTAGCCCCTAGGCGGTGGTCGTAATCCTCTGCTTCCCACAATTGGAAACTGATCATGGACTCATTGCGAAGGGTGCCTCCGCAGTCGATGAATTTCTTATTTACTTGACCAACCTCGGTCACATGAAAATGCGCAGGAACAGCCGTTCCCGAGGGCAATAGAAAGTTGACTTCGGTCAAATTTTCCAGGTGAGTTTTGATTTGAGAGAGTTTCATGGTAGCGATGAGATTAAGATATAGCGAATGGAGGAGTTATTCATCACAACAAAAGGTGGACGGCTTTGATTCGGCTAGTTGCTCAAAAAAACCTTGAAATAGGCCTTGAACAGCTTGCCAGCGCTCGGTATCCAAGCAGTAGTTTACCGCAGCCCCCTCGATGCTCCCTCGAATCAGACCCAAGGCC
>Ga0315906_10012070_pt1 | contig 10031 bp, 7 predicted proteins | sample LakEriMetagenome_4_FD_203526 | JGI IMG/M metagenome (GOLD analysis project Ga0315906, IMG submission 203526) | Freshwater fungal communities from buoy surface, Lake Erie, Ohio, United States - Buoy 2 MA122 | ecosystem: Environmental > Aquatic > Freshwater > Lake > Lake biofilm | place: USA: Lake...
TCAGGAAAACGAAGGGGCAGCGGTCGCAAGAAATACAGGACTAAAGGCGGCATCAGGAATATTTATTCAATTTATGGATGCAGGTGATATCATCACCGCAGATAAAATACAACAACAGGTAGAAGCTATAAGAGATGATATGCATAAAGTTGCTGTATGTAATTATGTTATGTTTTCTAATGAGGCAGATTTGCAATCGGACCACTTTCCTGATCAATCATCTTTTATATATACAACAAATGAGACGCAAGACTTTTTGATCAATTTATGGGGAGGATATGGGAGGAGAAATTTTATACAGACCAATTCTTGGCTGATTCCCCGAAATTTAATAGAGAGAGCTGGCGGTTGGAGACCCTATCGTTGTCCGGATGATGATGGTGAATTTTTCTCTAGGATCCTTTTAGCAAGCAGTGGTATAGTTTATACACCAGGAGTATATAATTATTATCACACTGTCAGTGCAGCTGGAGTACAACTAAGTAAAAGCAAAGATCGAAAACATCTAATGAACTCTTTACTGTCAATTGATCTTAAGCATAAATATCTTTTAGCGAAAGGAAAACATCCAAAGATCAAGGCTGCCATTGGTTCGCAATATTTCAGGTTTGCAGTAGATACATATCCCCATCAAAGAATTTTATCTAAAATAGCATTTAAACGCTATAAAAGTCTGGGCCATAAAATTGAAGCTCCACTAATAGGTGGGTGGCCTTTCGAGTTGATCAAATATGTCTTTGGATGGCGTATAGCAAGATTGATTCGATATATTTTAAGAGATTAAGATTTCATGCAAAAGAGGGACGCCACTAAAAAAATCTGTTTTTTATCGAATCACCATTTGTGTATAAATCCCCGTTTATGGAAAGAAGCATTTGTATTCGAAAAAATGGGTTATCAAATTGTGATTCTTACCATGTGGCAGTCCTTGGATCTGCTTAAGCGAGACCTAAATCTTTTAAATGACCATCGCATTACGTATAAGCCGTATCTTAATATGATACCAGGGAAAACACCCGAAGTCATTCGTCTTACATATAGAATCATAAAGCGTGTTGCCTGTGAGGCTCAAAGATTTTTAAAAATTGGTTCAGGATGGGCTATCACCTACAACCCTGGAAAAATGTACAGATCGGCACTTCATGAAAATGCAGATCTATATATCGTACACCTCGAAGGTGGATTTTATGTTGGTCGAGATCTTGTAATGTCGGGTAAAAAAGTAGCCTTTGATTTTGAAGATTGGTACTCAAGAGATTATTTAACACCGGACAGACCAGTAAGTTTATTAAGGAAGTTGGAAAGATTTGCATTAGTGAATGGCGTTTACTGTACAGCAGCATCAACATCTATGGCAGATGCTTTGACAATAGAATATTGTCCGAACAAAAAAATAACGACTATTTATAATACCTTCCCTCAACTGCCATACGATCTTAGCGCTAAACCACCTTTAGAAATAAAGAAATCTGAAGCGCTGAAGATTCTTTGGACCTCACGAACCGTGGGTCCTGAAAGAGGTCTTGAAACCTTGATCAAAATATTGAAAGATGTAGACAGACCGATTGAGTTACATATTATTGGGGAGTGCACAGACGACTTTGAGAAGCTTCTAAGAAAAAATTGGCCTGAATGGAAGGGACATAAGCTATGCATGCATGGTTTTATGAGTCATAATGAGCTACAGCTTCAAATTTCTTCTTATGATATTGGATTGGCACTTGAGCAGAATACTCCTGATAGCCGTAATACTACAGTTACCAATAAAATACTACAATATTTACAAGCAGGTATTCGTGTAATAGCGACTGACACTTTAGGGCAAAAAGAAATTGCTTCATTTTTCTCCGATTCCGTATTTCTTGTCAGCAATGAAAATCCTCATGAATTAGCTGACAAGATCAATTTGCTAGCCGCTCAAAAAGAGTCTCATAACATCCAAAAACAGAAAATGATTTACGAACAAAAAATTTCATGGCAAATACAGGAAAACAAACTACAAAATCTACTTAATGAGCATTTAGTATGAACTCTATTCTACATACATTATTGAAAGTGGTCCCATTTTCATTACGATCTAAGATAAAATATATACCACTGCTTAAACAACTACAGCAGTATATAGTACGCAGATATTTAAACGGAAAAAGTTCAACGTCAACTATAACTGCAGGTCCGGCAAAAGGTTTGGTATTTCCTTTCGAGTTTCCGCAGGATAAGTTAATATGGACAGGCACCTATGAGTTGAAATTTGCACAGGCCCTAGCCAGTTATATAAAGCCAGGATATGTTTGCTATGATATAGGTGCTTATAAGGGGTATTATTCGGGAATCATGGCTTTAAAAGGTGCCGGTGAGGTGTTTGTTTTTGAACCTATGCCAGCAAATATTAGGAAGATCAAGAACCTTATTAAACTAAATCCAGATCTTAAGATCACGCTGAAAGAAATTGCAGTTGCTGATTATTCTGGAGATGTTGAATTTAAGTTAATGCCTGAGGAGACCATGGGAAAACTTTCTAAAAGTACTTTCCAGGCTTACGAAAAGGAGGTAGAAATATTAAAAATCCCCAGCTATAGCATTGATGACCTTATCAAAAATGGTTTGCGTGAACCTGATTTTATTAAAATTGATGTTGAGGGTGCAGAAGAGCTGGTTCTTGAGGGGGCAAAAAATCTTTTGACACGGAAAAAACCAATTTTGATGATTGAAGTGCATTCTGAAGAGATTGGAAAGCGTTGCAACGAAATGCTTAAGCAGATCTATAGTATCATTTATGTTTTGGAAACCGGAGGTCTGCCAGAAGACTCTACTCTTTCGATTTGTCATTATGTAGCTCTTGCTTGATGCGACACCGATCGCCTCTAATTTAAACATTGGTCTTTGTATACAGATAAAATTTATTCTTGTGTAGAATTCGGCAGAGGTATGGGATTAGGGAATCGCCTATGGCCATGGTCTCGTTGTAAAATATTTTCACGTGAAAATAATGCCAAAATGTTGGCTCCTTCCTGGTTCCATTTTCGAACAGCACCCTTTCGTATGGGAGGAATAGATTATCGAAAAAGTCTACGAAAAATATTATTATACAAAAATTTTGTATCGGCCAATGAGATCAAAGGAATTTGTAAGTATAAGATCAAATTGTCAGCTAAAAAACTAGCTGAAATAGAATTGAATGACAATAACAAAAAGAATAAGCTTATTGTTTTTGAGGGATATGGAGATTTCTTTGGTGGATTGCTGAGTAACAAGGAATTTATTTTTAATGAACTCCTGACAATTACAAATAAAAGAGATAAGCTAATTTATAAAAACTATCCGCCTTATGATCTGGCTATTAATATTCGTACAGGTAACGATTTTCCTCATAAATCTCCAATTAACTGGTATGTTTCACTCTTGATCGAGCTCAAAAAGATAAGACCTCAATTGATTTGTAAAATTATTTCGGATGGGAAGGAAAAAGATTTAAAGCCATTAACTGAAATAGAGGGTGTTGAACTGCTTCATTCAAGGTCTGCAATTTTAGATTTACTTATTTTGACGAAGGCAAGACTAATAATTGGTTCTGGCGGAAGTTCTTTTACGGCCTGGGGATCATTTTTAAGTGGCGCGCAGACTTGGATTCAAAAAGGGAAGCCAATGTCTTACTTTAATTTATATAATCAGCCTCAGGGTCCGGTTTTATATGAAGTTGATTGTTTAGATGATTATAATGGAGTACTTCCCTTTTGAACGACATCTAAATATTTGATCCTTGAAAAAAGTTCTCATCATTAGTCCTGACTATCCTCCCTGTAATCTTGCTGGAGTACATAGAGCGCGACTTTTTGCACAGCATTTACCGGAATTTGGATGGGAGCCAATAGTACTGTGTGTGGATGAAAAGTATTATGAATTTGATCTGGATTGGAATTTACATAAGCTCTTACCTAAAAATCAAAGAATTGAAAAAGTCAAAGCTTTTCGAGTGACGAAGCCAAGATTAATCGGTGACATAGGATTGAGGTCTTATTTTTTTTTAAGAAGAAAGGCTTTGCAGTTAATAAAAAATGAAAATATCGATTTTGTTTATATACCAATTCCTTCTTTTTATGTTTCGCTCTTAGGCCCCTATTTGTTCCGAAAGACAGGAGTCAAGTATGGTATTGATTATATAGACCCGTGGGTTCATCAATTCCCGGGTTCTGAGAAAATATTTTCTCGTCATTGGTGGAGTACCCGATTTGCCAAATGGCTTGAACCAAAAGCAGTAGAAAAAGTATCTCTTATTACAGGAGTAGCATCCGGGTATTATCAAGGGGTGATCGAAAGAAATCCTCATTTAAGCTCAACATGTTTATTCGGTGCTATGCCTTATGGTGGAGAGAAAAATGATCAGCTTCTGTTGAGTGAATTAGGTATTGAACCTTATCTCTTCAAAAAAAACAATAAAATACAACTTGTTTATGCTGGTGCAATGTTGCCGAAAGCATATGCTCCCTTGAGGTCTATATTTCATTCATTGGCAAATAATATAGATCTATTTAAAAACGTAGAGTTTCATTTTATAGGTACAGGAAAAATACCGAATGATCCAAACAGCTATACAATTAAGCCAATTGCGGAGGAATACGGAATTTGGCAAACTAATATTTTTGAATACCCTAAGCGTATATCTTATTTAGATGTTCTGGTTCATTTGAATGCAGCAACCGCTATTTTTATTCTCGGAAGTACAGAACCGCATTATACTCCATCAAAAGTATATCAGGCTGTTCTAAGCCAGAAGCCGGTTTTTGCCGTTCTTCATAAGCAAAGCACAGCTGGGACTATTTTACAAAAGTCTAAAGCGGGACAAGTGCTTTCATTTGACGGAGAAAATGATTTAGGGTCGATCAATCAAAGATTTGCTATTTTCTTTTCCGACTTCATCAACTTTATAAATGAATTTGATCCTGCTCTTATTGATGAAACCATATTTGAAGAATATTCTGCAAAAGCCGTAACAGGGAAGTTAACAGCACTACTGAATCAGGTGGCATGAAGCGACTAGCAATCATAACAACTCATCCCATTCAGTATAATGCGCCGCTATTTAAACTGCTAACTGAAAGAGGTAACATACATCTTAAAGTGTTTTATACATGGTCTCAATCAAAAGATGGTTTGTTATTTGATCCCGGATTTGGAATTAGTCGGCAATGGGATATACCACTATTAGAAGGTTACGAATATGAGTTTATAGATAATCAGTCAAAAGATCCCGGATCACATCATTTCTGGGGAATTCTGAATAAACAGTTGATTAATAAAATAAAGGATTTCAAGCCTGATGCTATCTTGGTATATGGCTGGGCGTTTTATAGTCACCTAAAAACAATATTTTCTTTAGGAAAGAAGGCTAGAATTCTGTTCAGGGGTGACTCTACATTATTGGATAATGATCAGTTTTCATGGATCAAAAGAGGGATAAAAAAAATATTTTTATCAATCATTTTTTCCAGAATTGATAAAGCTTTATATGTAGGGAGTGCCAATAAAGCTTATTTTAAATACTATGGACTAGAAGAAAGGAAACTGTTATTTGCTCCGCATGCGATAGATAATGATCGGTTTTCATTTAATTCTGAATCTCATGAACAAGCTGCCAAAGAGTGGAGAAAAAAATTGGGAATTCCTGAAGAGAATTTTGTGTTTTTGTATGCGGGAAAACTGGAATCAAAGAAAGCTCCAGATCTGTTGATAAAGGCCTTTCTTTCACTTGATGAAGAAAATATGGATCTGGTTATTTGTGGGAATGGTGAATTAGAAAATAATTTGAAGCAGTTAGCTTCAGAGCATACTAATATCCATTTTCTGCCTTTTCAGAATCAAAATCAAATGCCGGTTGTTTACCGTGTAGGCGATGTGTTTGTTCTTCCCTCTCGTGGCCCTGGTGAAACTTGGGGGTTAGCTGTTAATGAAGCCATGGCATGCGGTAGGCCAGTTATAGTAAGTAACAGATGCGGATGCTCACAAGACTTGGTTGAGCATAATGTAAACGGATATATTTTTGAATCAGATTCTTTGCTTAGTTTAACTCATTGTATGAAAAATATACTGGAGTCCGATTCGATGCTAGAAATGAGAGAAGCAAATAGCATCAAAATACAAGAGTTTTCTTATGATGCTGTATGTAACTCAATTGAGAAGACAATTTCAACCAATTGATCTATTCTAATAAATAATGAGTTCAAAAGACGGAATATATTTTTTGATTAGTCTCATTACAACAGTTTTGTTGTTCTATATCATTGATGCTTCTTTATATGAGACAGCATCGATCTTTCTATTTATATTCTTCATTTTAAAGTTTGTAGGGTCAATTGGTTTTGAATATGAGGTGAATCTGATTACTATATTATTTGGCATATTTCAACTCTTGATCATGCCGATAGTAGTATACAGACTCTATAATACAAAATCAAATGTTATAGCACTGTTCTATAATATGAGCATTACCGAGGATGTTTATTATTCCTTTATGATTCCTGCTTTGCTAATGATGATTTTAGGAATGCTGCTGCCACTTTATAGAAATAACACCAAAACAGAAGTTGTCAAGAAAGCAATGATAAACTGTCGTAAATATTTGAAAGGCAAAAGTAATATAGGGATCATCATGATGATCATCGGTTTGTCAACAGGCATCCTTGAACCGTTTATTTCTTCCGAGATAAGATATATTGCCTACTTGCTAAGTAAATTGTTATTTGTTGGAATATTTTATGTTATATTCTCAGAAATCAAGCAGAAAAAACTTTATATCATCGGAGGAGTTGCAGCTTTACTTATTCAAACCATTATCCAAGGAATGTTTGGCGAGTTAATTTATACTTCCATGCTCGCTTTCATACTCATAATTATTGGAAAACCATTCAAGTTTTATAACAAACTCATTTTGTGTTTGGCAGGTGCTTTTTTAGTTATTGTATTACAGTCTATAAAAAGAGAATACAGAGCTGCAGCGTGGCATGGCCAACAAACAGAAAACATAAGCAATTCAGAATACTTTGCCTCTTTATTATGGAAAAGGATTACAAATCCGTCGGAGATATTTGAAGAAGCTAATTTTTTCCCAATCGTCGTGCGTTTTAATCAGGGATTAATACAGTCAAAAGTGATGGATTATATCCCTAATTACAATCCTTATGCAGAGGGTACAACAATTTTCAACAGTGTAATTGCATCGTTTATTCCCCGATTCTTATGGCCTGATAAACCAATTGCAGGAGGTAAATTGAATATGGAATATTTTACCGGACTGATTATTGAAGGATATAGCATGAATGTTGGCCCGTTTGGGGAGGCTTATGGGAATTTCGGGTCAACAGGGGGCATCATTTTTATGCTGTTTTATGGTTTGTTTTTTAATTTGGCAATCTTTTTTTTACTTAAAGTTTCAAAGTCAAAACCAACAATTATTCTTTGGTTTCCCATCATATTTTTAAATGCGATCCAAGTAGAAACAGATATATTGATGACCGTCAATTCAGTAATTAAGAATTGTCTTTTTGTGGCAATTTGTTATTGGGGTGCCAGTCGTTTTATGCGAATTCAACTTTAGTTATTGTCGCGAATATTAATCATCTACGATCACTTCCTCCCCGCCTGGAAAGCCGGAGGCCCCATTCGTTCTCTCGAGCAATTGATTAGGAATTTATATGCTAGTTTTAATTTTTCAGTTCTATGTTCCGCCTACGAATATAATGAAAATGAAATATTGAAGAATATCAAGGCTGATGATTGGATATCATGGGAAAACAATACTAAAATATTCTACAGAAGCAAGCAGATATCAAACAGGAAATATTTTATAGACAGGTATGAGGAAGTAGCTCCTGACTTCATCTATATAAACGGCCTTTTTTCTTACCATTACAATATTATACCACTTCTTGCAGCTAAGAATTACACAAAAAAAAATCCAAACGTTAAAATTATTTTGTCTCCACGCGGTATGTTACATCCGGGAGCCCTGTCTCAAAAGACATTAAAGAAAAGAATATATCTGGCGTTTTTGAAGCGTTCTCAACTTCATAAATCCATACTCTGGCATGCCACAGATGAGCAAGAAGCTACATTTATTAAAAATCAGTTTGGCGATGTGAAGATTTCGATTGCGGGTAATTTTCCAAAATTATCTGCATTATTACCCTCTCCTCCGAAACAACCTGACTCACTTATCATGGGCACACTTGCTCTCATTAGCCCCATGAAAAATCATCTGGAAATCCTTAAAAGTTTAAAAAATATTTCATCTGTTATTACTTGGCATATATACGGCCCAGTGAAAGATCAACAATACTGGAATGAATGTCTTCAGATGATCAATTCACTGCCGAAGAATATACAAGTTATCTATCATGGTGCTGTCGAGCCGGCTCGTGTATACGAACTGTTTAAACAAATTCATCTCTATATACAACCAAGTAAAAGTGAAAACTTTGGACATGCCATACTCGAAGCATTGAGTGCAGGCAAACCGGTCATCACTACAAATACAACTCCATTTACTAAACTTAGCGAAAAAAAGGCGGGACAAACAATCGATATCAATCAGCTTGAATTGCAGTTAACCAACGCCATTGATTACTTTGCTAAAATGAATGCAGAGGAGTTTTCTGTTTTTCAAAATGGTGCTGTTGATTTTGCAAACAACTTTGTCAACGTGGAAAAACTGAAAGAACAATATCGTACCATGTTTGAAATACAACGACAACCATGAGAACAACGTCAACTATGAAAACCCAAAATAACATATTACTACAAAATGATCATTCTAGGTATTAACGCCTATCACGCCGATTCTAGTGCTGCTATTCTCGTTAATGGGAAACTGATTGCAGCTATTGAAGAAGAAAGATTTACAAGGATCAAACACTGGGCAGGGTTTCCGCAACAGGCAATTGAGTTTTGTTTACATGAGGCTGGTGTTTCATTAGAACAGGTTGACCATATAGCTATTGGAAGAGACCCTAAAGCTAAATTTCTAAAAAAGATTTTATTTCTTCTCCGTCATCCCGGAGGGAGTTTCAAAGTCATCAGAGAGAGATTTAATAATTCTAAAAAAATTATTTCTCTGGAAGATGAATTTTTAAATATTAAATCTGTTGATATCGAACAGCTGAAGAAAAAAATTCATCAGGTTGAACATCATCGTAGTCATCTTGCTTCCGCATTCTTTCCTTCACCTTTTGAAAAGGCGGCATTGCTTTCTATTGATGGTTCGGGAGATTTTACAACTACTATGACCGGCATAGGAAAGGGTAATCAAATCGAAGTAATAAATAGTATTGATTTTCCTCATTCCATCGGGTTATTTTATACATCAATGACTCAATGGCTTGGCTTCCCTCATTATGGTGATGAATATAAAGTGATGGGTTTAGCGCCGTACGGCGAACCGAAATACACAGAAAAGATCAAAGAGATTATTCAGTGTACATCGGATGGTTTGTTTAAATTAAATCTGTCTTATTTCCGTAAGGCTACAGAAGGTATTATTAGTTATGGGGAAGATCATATTCCTGTTGTTTCAAAATTGTACACTGAAGAAACTGAAAAACTATTAGGTGCGGCACGAACAAAAGAAGAACACCTGTCTCAGTATCATAAAGACATTGCTGCATCTGTACAACGAGTTACTGAAGAAGTAATTTATCATTTGCTCACAGATCTTCATCAAAAAACCGGACTGGATAAAGTGTGTATTGCCGGAGGTGTTGCGCAAAACTCTGTTGCAAATGGAAAGATTACACGTAATACGCCATTCAAACAAGTTTACATCCCTTCTGCAGGCCATGATGCAGGTATATCTATGGGTGCGGCTTACTATGTATATAATCATATTTTGAATCAAGAAAGAGCAGATCCGGTCTTTTCTGCTTATACAGGTTCCTGTTTCTCTAATGAAGAAATTATTTCATTACTTGATTCAAGAGGTATTGCCTACCGTCAACTAGATGACGATCATTTATTTGATTATGTAAGTAATTGCTTAATCA
>Ga0315906_10012073_pt1 | contig 10030 bp, 10 predicted proteins | sample LakEriMetagenome_4_FD_203526 | JGI IMG/M metagenome (GOLD analysis project Ga0315906, IMG submission 203526) | Freshwater fungal communities from buoy surface, Lake Erie, Ohio, United States - Buoy 2 MA122 | ecosystem: Environmental > Aquatic > Freshwater > Lake > Lake biofilm | place: USA...
AGCAAAGACCGTATGCCCCTGATACCTTGCCCGGGGCGGTTGTTATACATGTCGAGGACGGCTACGCGCATGTTTGAGAATACTATCGAAATTCAAATGGATTCGGTTGGTAAAGATACAAAAGGGAAGTTAGACCCCACTAAGTTTGGCTTTCAGCCTTAGGAATGGCCTTTCAAAATATTTGTAACTGATGGAAGCAATCAATATAGTGACCCCAAGAATCAAGATAGGCCTCAGCACCAAGTGATACAACCCAAAGGATTCAAAGGCTAAAGGAAGCATTAGAAATGCTGAAATAACTGCACCATGAAAAACATAAAGTCCGTAAGATATTTTTCCCAGATACCTAACTATGCTGGAAGCTCCCATCGGTAAAAATGTTCTTACGGGTAAACACTGTCCCACAATCATCACCGCCATGAAAACCCAGAGGATTGGCCTATCAACAAATCCCCATGATTTATTTTCATACAAAACGGGATAAAGGAGAAAATTAATCAAGAACAAGATATAGACGAAAACCCAAAATGTTTTCCTGTTTCCTAATGCATCCTTCCATGCATGTTGATATCGATGATATGTCCATGCGGCTAAAACTCCCATACCAAAACTACCAGCCAACGATATACTATTGTACATCATTTGAAGGGATTCGTTTTGATGGGCGTATCGAAACAACAGTGATCCAACAATCAAAACAATGGAAAAAGGCAGTAGCAGTCGCTCCAAAAACCGCATGAAAAATCCAATCAATAAATAAAATTGCTCCTCCAAGCACACCGACCAAAGTATAATCATGAAAAAAAGAAAAGACTCTCCGTTTTGGACAATCCAAAAATTCATGGTAAAGGTTAAAAAAGTCCAAATGGGAGGAAGTTCTTCGAGGTTTTGGCCCCAGTGTTTCATTAGTGCATGCAAACCGTATCCGAAGAAAACCATCGCAAAATAGAGCGGCCATACTCGCAGGCTTCTTCGCCAAAAAAAACGTCTGAGACTTATAGCGCCCGATTGCTCTTTTTCTTTGATGAGTCTGAACGTTATTAAAAACGCCGACATCACAAAAAACATGTCCAATCCTACGGCTGCACGGTAGTTGAACTCTGTAAACAATCCAGTGGTGCCAATAATACCGTGTGAGCAAAAAACAACCAAAAATCCGAAAAACCGCAGACCATCAAGGTTGGGAAAATATGGGAGTACCGAATTGTTAGATGGTTCGGTTTGCTCCATGACTCGAGAATAGGTGGAGCGATTAAGCGCTGAACAAGGATCCCAACTTCATGGCAACCCCCATCTCGCCTTTGATTTTCACTTTACCACCCATAACCGCAGCCATTGGATTGAGCTTACCAGTAGCGAGTGCAACCAAATCCGTTTCCGAAACACTGATATGACAATCAGCAGGCTTATTTTCAAAAGTCAGCTTGTTGATTTCACCTGTACCGTCGAGATACAATTGTTTGCTGCCCATATCGAAGCAAAGGGTCTTGCCGATGGGAGCACTGGCAGCGGCCTTCTCGGCAAGCTTGGGCATAAGTTCTTCAATGGTCATAATTGGCGGATGAATAAAAGGCTGTAAAGCAAAGATAATAAAAGATTCAAGCTTTGCGCAGCTCCCATCTGATGAGCTTTTGGATCAGGGCATGGGGCAATAATGCAGCCAATGGCCGTGTCCATCTCAACTTTCGACTGGCAAAGCAAAGTCGATCGCCTATCATGATGGCGGCAAAGGCTAACCGTGCAACCTCATCCACGGAAGTGGCCAACAACCCGCCAAAAGTGCGCACCCCATCCATACCAGCTGCTTTTTGAAATCCAGTACGCGGAGTGGCCGGAGGTATTATTGTCGTTACAGTCACTCCTGTGCCCCTGAGTTCCTCATAAAATGAGCGAGAAAAATGACTTACAAAAGACTTGGTGGCCGCATAGGTTGACATGAATGGTACGGGCTGTAATATGGTGTTGGAAGCAATATTTCCAATCTTCCCTTCACCCTTTTGCAACATATGATCTGCGAACAAACGCGTAAGCTTATAAGTTGCAAATACGTTCAAACGAATCATTCGCAACTCCGTTTCGATATCAGTCTCATGCAACTTGCCGAAAGTTCCGAAGCCTGCACCGTTCACCAAAACGTCTACACCTCCTAATTTCAACGACCAGGCGAAAACTTGGTCGCAGCTATCCAACTCGGTCAAGTCAACACAAAGGGTTTCAACTTGAGAGAACGGAAAATTTTGCCGCAATTTCATTGCAGCCTCTTGTAATTGTGATTCATTATCAGAAACCCAAAGGAGTGCATACCCTGCTTCGGCAAAATGTTCAGACAAGGCGAAGCCTATGCCTGACGAGCCTCCGGTGATAAGCGCCTTCTTCAAAACCCGGTGAGCTTACGCAACAATGAAATGAGCCATGGTTTGTAAGGCGGATAAATGGGTGCGAATGTGCCCCAGCTGCGACGAACTACACCACGCTCATTGGAAAATGAAATGAATCCTGCCAAACCATTTGATCGTCCAATGCCGGAATGATTGACTCCTCCAAAAGGAAGAGCCGGATTAACCGATGTAACCATCAATTCATTGATACCAACACCTCCAGAAGTGGTATTGGACAACACATGTCTTGTGGCTTTTCTATCATTGGAAAGTATATACAAGGCCAAAGGTCTTTCCATTGAGTTGATTGTATGTAAAGCATCATCGATCCTCTTGTAAGTGCAAACAGGAAGTATCGGACCGAAAATCTCCTGTTGCATCAATCCCATGTATGGCTTCATGTTACCCAATAATGTGGGCTCGATAAACAAGTCATCCTCGTCCATGGCACCGCCATACAGCAAATGTGCACCTACCTCCAAATCTTGCTCCATCAGGTTCTTCAGTCTCAACAGGTTTTTACGGTTGATGATTCGTGAATAATCGGATGAGGAAGAGACGCCCTTGCCGTCTGGATTGTAGAATTCAGCAACAGCTTTGGCAAACGCATCCGCAAAATGTTTCTCGCTGCCCTCTGGCAACAGCACGTAATCAGGGGCGATGCAAGTTTGTCCACAATTCATGGTTTTTGCCCAAGCGATTTTTTTTGCCGCAGTTCGGATGTCGTACGAATCATGAACAATCACGGGCGATTTTCCACCAAGCTCCAATGTAACTGAAGTTAGATTTTGCGCTGCAGCCTGCATCACTAATTTGCCCACACTCGGACTGCCCGTGAAAAATATATGATGGAATGGAAGGCTCAACACTTCCTGTGCCACATCAGCCTCGCCAAAGGCAAAAGCAACTTCGCTCTCATCAAACAGCTCCTTGAACATCGATTCGAGGAATGCGGAAGTGGCCGGTACATACTCGGATGGTTTTACCATTACGGCATTACCCGCAACCATTGCATGCAAAAAAGGAACCAGTACCAATTGAAACGGATAGTTCCAGGGTGCAATTACCAACACCGCACCTTTGGATTCGTAACGCACATGTGAAGAGAGTCCCGACATGGCCAAAGGTGTCTCAACCTTGCGATCAGACACCCATTTACGGAGGTTGTCTTCGATATGTTTGATGACCAGCAAAACAGGAGCCAATTCGTTGGCCTCCGTCTCAGAATGGGATTTCCTCAAATCCGCATGCAGCGCCTTGCAAAGCATTTCGATATTTTCCTTGCACAGCAGATAGGATTTTACAGCACGTACTTTCCGAAGCCTTTCGCTTGCAGTAGTGGCGCGAAGTCGCATCAGATTGGCGTGCGCCGACTGCAATTGAAAAATCCGCTTTATATCTTCCGAAGGTGTACGCTGAATCATGGTAGTGATTATTCCCAAATTATGCTTTTTCCGCTTTTTTGCCACTCAGAAAAACTTTCACCATACCGATCATTGATGGCAACTCGGCGGGTTTTCAAGGTTGGCGTTAACAGATGGTTCGCCTCCGACCAAATATCTTTACAAATAACCAAGTTGGATATTTTCTCATGACTCGAAAGTCGACGGTTCACTTCCTTCAAATGGTTTTCCAATGCAATCTGTAATGAAGTTGTATCCAAATCGTGACTGGCGAGATTCACCAATGCGATGGGCTGAGGCAATCCCAAACCAGAAACGCACACTTGAGCAATGATCGGGTTTTGCGTTAACTCCTCCTCGATTGGATCGGGAGCCACAAACACGCCCTTGGATGTTTTGAAAACGTCCTTGATTCTTCCCAATACAAACAAATTCCCATGATCATCCATTCGACCGCGGTCGCCGCTGTATATCCAACCATCCCGCATCATATCGTTGGTGGCTGCGGAGTCTTTGTAATAACCCGACATCAAATGTGGGCTCCTGAAAATGATTTCTCCACTACCTTCATCTACGCGCACATCTGTACCGGGCAATGCACAACCTACATCACCTGTACTCCATCCCCCGAAAGGGGTAAGCGAAACAGGACCGCACGCCTCAGTCATACCATAAACCTCCCTGAGTTGAATACCCAAACGGCGGAACCATTCCTTTACCGGCTGTGGTGTTATGGCGGCTCCCGTAAGCGTGATGCTGGCACTTGAAAGACCCAATGCTTGCCGGATGCGTTTGCGGACGAGGGAACCAACGATAGGCATAGAAAGAAGAAAGTTCAATTTTTTTTCACCGGCCTTTTCCAAAACACCCGATTGGAATTTCATCCAGATGCGAGGCACCGCAAAGAAGAAGGTCGGTTGTACGGAAACGATATTCTGTATGAAGGTGTCGATGTTTTCGGCAAACGAAATGGAGCCGCCCATTACCATACCATTCATTTCGACGGCGATGCGTTCGGCAACGTGATTGAGCGGCAAGAACGAAAAAAACCGGTACTGTCCAAGCCTCGCCATCCCCATAGTGCCATAGCGCATTTCTAAATCGAATATGATTGCTGGACAACGGTAATTGTGCATGACCCCTTTGGGCTTGCCTGTGGTTCCCGAGGTATAAAGTATGGTCCACAGTTCGTCGAGTGCTGGAACGTGTGGTGTGAATGTAGATGAAGATGAACCTATCAACTCATCCCAAGTAATTCCCGAATCAATAGCTGCACAACCTGCATATGAAGGAAGCTTGTACAACTGTACACCTTGTGGTAGCGAAGCATTATCCCACTTTTCCAATTTGCCAGCGAACAAGGCTTTCACATCGGCATGCTCCAATATTTCGCGAATTTGATCGGGAGGTAATGTTGGATAAAGTGGCACCGATACCATGCCCGCCATCATGATGGCTATGTCAGCCAAAATCCAATGACAACAATTGCGAGATAGAATGGCAACATGATCGCCCTTTTTCAAACCACGCTCCAGCATTGCTGTTGCGACCGATGCGGCTTCGTCGAAAGCTTCGCGGTAAGAATACTCCTTCCAAGTGTCAGCATATGGCTGCCTAAGGAAAGGGGCATCGGGCGTTTTATTTACCCATTCGTAAAAATTTTCAATTGGTGCTTTCAAGCTTCTTATAAATAAGACCTTAATAAGTCAGATAAACCGGTTTGTCTGAAATCAAGATGTTGCGCTCCATCAACCGCAAGTGTTACTCCACTGATATAGGAAGCTTCATCCGAGGCGATGAAACAAACCGTGGCAGCAACTTCATCTGTTGTGCCCAAACGTTTCATAGGAACAGCTTCAGCGGCTTGATTCATTTTCTCACGAACCTCATCGCCATAGGTTTTCAATCCATCTGAGTCGATGATGCCCGGTGCAATGCAATTGATACGAATATTGAAGCCACTCCATTCCAATGCAAGCGTCTTGGTCATGTTTTCAACTCCGGCCCTGGCTGCGCCGGTATGAATCATTCCGGGAGCACCTCTGCTGATGCTTGCCGTGATGTTGACGATGGAACCCGATTGCTGTGGAATGAAGAATGTGTTGGCCGCCTCCCTCGTCATGTAAAAAGTGCCATTGAGATTGTTGTTGATGACTGCATTCCAGCCTTTGTCGTTCAAATACTCGGCCAACACGGGGAATTGTCCTCCTGCATTATTCACCAAAACATCCAAGCGGCCAGCCTTACTCTTTATAAACTCCATCAATGTTTTTACTTGTTCGCTTTCGCGGATGTCGCATGCATAGGCGAAACAACTGCCGATGGCTGATAGTTCGTTGGCCGCAGCCTCCAACAATTCCTGTTTGCGACTTGTGATGCAAACGGTAGCGCCTTCTTGCAACAAACGCTTGGTAATGGCAAAGCCGATGCCGCTTCTGCCACCTGATACCAATGCCACTTTATCTTTGAAACGTGCTGTCATTTTCCTTTGTCGCCTCTGCTCAATTCAAATTCGGCACGTACATCCGAGCGGATGGCGATTTTCTGGAAAGGGAGAGACGACTCGCCACCATATCCATCAGAAGAAGCTTCCATCGTCAGATTCAAACTGCGTTTGTCCATTAAAACAATAGGCGCTCCACCATCGATATCTTCAATCAATAAAGCACCCGAAACCTTTTCGCCTATCGCTTCGGCCATATAGCTTGCTTTGTCGCGTGCAGCCTTGGTTGCCCTGATGCGTAAATCCTTTTTGAACTCCTCCATGCGTGAATGCCACCTGCGCCCGATATACATATTCACAACAGCCTTGTCGTTGAGGTTGGCGGCAATGGCATCTATTTGCTTGGAGGTACTGAGTCGTATTACGAAGGTCACATTCTCCATGAACCCCGGATCGTCTTTGCGTTTCTTACGAATGAAATCCTGGTATGCTCCGCCAGACAGTCCATCAAGCCTTATGCTATCTTTCGGTATTCCCGCATCGGCGCAAGCCTTGAGGAATTCCTTGCGAATAGGCTCCATCATCACTTTCTCTTTGCGGTTGTTTATGTATTCGGCGAGAACGAAGTAAACATCCACTTGGTCGGGCTCCACATCCAACTCCGCACTGCCGGTAACCACTACCTTCTTGGGACCCATGGTGGTTTGCATAACGGTGTTGACCATTATTTCACGTTCAACTTCAGTCTGCTTGTTCTGACCTACCGACAACAGTGGTGTCATCATCACAGCCAAAGCGAGGATGGATTTTTTCATAGATATGTTTGAAGGTTAGCCATTCAAATATAGCTAAATATACAGTTAACAATTCAATTGTACCGCCCTGATTCGTAACCCTCATCAACCAATAGGCCGCCACCGGTGGCTGCGGTTACGGCTAACATGTCGCAATACTCGTTTTCGGCGTGATTGTTATGTCCTTTGATCCATCTGAAGCGTACTTGGTGTCGGGCATAAATAGCCAGGAAACGAATCCATAAATCGGCATTCTTCTTGCCTTGGAAATTCTTCTTGGCCCAACCAAAAACCCAGCCTTTCTCAACGGCATCCACCACGTACTTGCTATCAGACACTACGGTTACCACCTCATCCATCCGTTTCAACGCCTCCAATCCAACAATCACGCTCAACAACTCCATTCGGTTGTTGGTGGTTTTGCGATAACCTTGCGACATCTCCTTGCGGTGCGGACCCGAGATCATCACCAGGCCATAACCTCCCGGACCGGGATTGCCGCGCGACGAACCGTCGGTATAAATGGTTACCATGTATGAAGAGGATTAATTGATCACAACCCGGCGTGGGTACGGAAAATCTTGACAGCGATAGCGAGTAGAATGAAACCGAAAACCTTGCGCACCACTGCAATGCCTACCGGACCAAGCAAACGCTCCAAGAATCCTAGGTTCCGCAAACAGAGGTAAACAACTGCCAGATTCAGCAATATGCCGATGATGATGGTTACAGAATCGTATTCGGCACGTAATGAAAGCAACGTTGTCATGGTACCTGTTCCAGCAATCAGCGGAAATGCAACAGGCACTATCGATGCGGTGGCAGGCATGTCGTCTTTATGGATACGTATGCCCAATATCATTTCCAGTGCGATGAAGAAGAGCACAAGCGAACCGGCGATGGCGAAAGAAGAGAGATCCAATCCCAGGAATTTGAGTAAGCTCTCTCCAATGAACAGGAACATGATCATGATGCCTAGCGACACCAACGTGGCCTTTTCAGAATGGATGCTGCCTGCCTGTTTCCTGATCTGTATCAACACAGGTACGGAGCCGATGATATCGATCACAGCGAATAGGATCATGGACACCGTAATGATTTCCTTGATGCTTAGGTTCATGGTGTCAGGTTTGCAAAAATGAAATGTTGTGTAAGCTTATTTCAGTTGAAAGCTCTCGAGGAATTTGGTCGTGTAGTTCCCTTTGCGGAAATCCTCGTTCTGCATCAACTGCTGATGGAAAGGTATGGTTGTTTTCACTCCCTCGATCACATATTCACTGAGTGCGCGCTCCATGGTTTGGATGGCCTCTTCGCGAGTCTGTGCGATGGTGATCAGCTTGCTGATCATGGAATCGTAGTTGGAAGGAATGGTGTATCCGGCATACACATGGGAATCCACACGCACTCCGTGACCACCCGGAACGTGCAAGTTGGTGATGCGGCCCGGTGATGGACGGAAGTTGTTGTATGGATCCTCGGCATTGATGCGGCACTCGATGGCGTGCATGTTCGGGTAGTAGTTGATACCAGAAATTTCAATGCCTGCTGCAATCTTGATTTGTTCCTTGATGAGGTCGTAGTTGATTACCTCCTCGGTCACGGGATGCTCCACTTGGATACGGGTGTTCATCTCCATGAAATAGAAATTGCGGTGCTTGTCGACAAGGAACTCAACGGTGCCAACGCCTTCGTAGCTTACCGCCAGTGCGGCCTTCACCGCTGCATCGCCCATCTTCTCACGCAGCTCGGGTATCATGAAAGGTGACGGAGTTTCTTCCAAAAGCTTTTGGTGACGTCGCTGGATGGAGCAATCGCGTTCCGACAAATGGCATGCTTTGCCGTATTGGTCGCCGGCGATCTGGATCTCGATATGCCTTGGCTCTTCGATGTATTTCTCGAGATACATGCCATCATTGCCAAATGCGGCACCTGCCTCTTGTCGAGCCGAAGACCAAGCGGCTTCAAACTCATCTGGATTCCAAATGATACGCATACCACGGCCACCACCACCAGCGGTAGCTTTCAATATCACAGGATATCCGATCTTCTTGGCGATTTCCTTGCCCTCATCAACGCTTTCCAACAAACCTTCGGAGCCGGGAATAGTAGGAACACCGGCACGTTTCATGGTGTCTTTGGCGTTCGATTTGTCGCCCATGGAGTCGATCATCTCGGGAGATGCTCCAATGAACTTGATATTGTGCTTGGCGCAGATATCGGAGAACTTAGCATTCTCCGAGAGAAAACCGTAACCAGGATGAATCGCATCAGCGTTGGTGATCTCGGCCGCTGCAATCAGATTGGGCATGTTGAGGTAGGAGTCGCGACTGGGTGGAGGTCCGATACAAACGGCCTCGTCGGCGAAACGTACGTGGAGGCTTTCACGATCGGCAGTGGAATAAACGGCAACCGTACGGATGCCCATCTCCTTGCAGGTACGGATGATGCGTAATGCGATTTCGCCCCTGTTGGCGATCAGGATCTTCTTGAACATGCGGCTTGGTCGGTTGGATTATCAGGAAGGATCAACCAGGAAGAGTGGTTGGTCATATTCGATCGGTGTGGAGTTGTCGACCAACACCTTCACGATGCGGCCTTTCACATCACTTTCGATTTCGTTGAAGAGTTTCATCGCTTCGATGATGCAGATAACCTGCCCTTGCTTCACCTCATCACCAACACTCACAAAGTTTGGTTTGTCTGGAGAAGGCTGGCGGTAAAATGTGCCGATCATGGGAGACTTCACCACATGGTATTTCGACTCGTCGGTAGCTTTTGTGGCGGGAGCGGCAGTTGCAGGAGCGGCTACAGGAGCAGCTGCAGGAGGTGCCACATGTACAACAGCGGGAGCAGGTGCCGTTACGACCTGCATTTCGCGGGAGGCATTCTTGATGGTAATCTTGAAGTCTTTTTGCTCGAGACTGACCTCGCTTACGCCCGCTTTGGAAACAAAGCGGATCAATTCTTCAATTTCCTTCTTGTTCATGATACAGGTTGTTGTGTTAGGATGCG
>Ga0315906_10012076_pt1 | contig 10028 bp, 1 predicted proteins | sample LakEriMetagenome_4_FD_203526 | JGI IMG/M metagenome (GOLD analysis project Ga0315906, IMG submission 203526) | Freshwater fungal communities from buoy surface, Lake Erie, Ohio, United States - Buoy 2 MA122 | ecosystem: Environmental > Aquatic > Freshwater > Lake > Lake biofilm | place: USA: Lake...
GCTTTCAAGATGGGCTCAATCAAGCCCAGGTTTTGAAATGACATAAAATTAATTTGAGCGATGTTGCAAAAGCGTTGTAAGTCTGAAGCAACGGGGTTTTAGAGGAAAACGGCCTACAACCAGCCGGAATGTCGAAACGACAATTGTGTTACAAATGTACATCAAAAAAGTGCATTTGTCAACAAGAATAAGCTCAAAGCCAATAACAATTGACAAAACCCGTCACAAATTTTGAACCATACGTCAACAATTATAGTCCATTATCCATATCTGCGATAAAGATAGAATTCTACTATACAAATGGTTATGACAATAACCAGCCCTGCCGAAGTGATTTCAGCTGATGATTTCTGCATTTTTTTTATTTTTATCCTCAAACGTTAACCACCAATGAAATCAAGAAATTTCCATTACCAACTTAAACTGGTTGTATCCACTTTTTTATTCGTTGCAACTCCATTTATTTCAACAGCACAAACTGTTATTGCTGAAAACTTTGACGGAGTCACTGGCGGATATCCCACTACGACGTTACCTCGTGGATGGTCACAAGGTAAATACGGGGTCAGTTCCAACCCCATCAACCAATGGGAACTGTTAAACGGCGCATCAACTGCTAATCCTGCAGTCACACCCCCATCAGCATCCAATTGCATCCGGTTCCAATCTTTTGCGATTCCTGCAAATGAGTCCACATTCATTGCAAGTAAGCGACTCGATATGCGGGCCATTCCTGTAGGTGGCGCTGCCCTATCATTCAAGTTATATAGGAATGACCAGTACCCGGCCAACACCGACAACATTCAGGTGTTTGTAAACGATTCCGCCACTGTAACCCCAGGCAGCGCGTCTCAGCTTTTGTTGACTGAAACTGGAAGCGGACTCACCGCCATCAACCGTTCCATATCATTATCGCCCGTGGTTGCGGCCAACGGCTGGTACACCTATAACTACATCATCCCAAATACTTACAACACCACAAACGTGTACGTATGCATTGTAGGAACCAGTGCGTTTGGTGACAACATGTACATCGATGATTTTTCGGTAACCACTTACCCCAATGCGCAGAACTATGTAGCCAGTTCCGCCAACATTTTTTCCCAAAACACATCCACCACACAGGCAGGTGCCGTCAGTCAGGAGATCATCGGCATAAAGGTGACCATGGATGGTTTAACCACTCCCCGCACCATGACCGAGTTCATCATCAATACCAATGGTACCACCAACCCCAATACCGACCTGCTGAGTGCCAAACTATACTGGACAGGAGGCACACCACTATTCAGCTTACAAAATAGTGTGCTATTGGGAACATCTAATAACCCAAATGTCACCAACGACACCTTTTTGGTGGCGAACCCAGTGGGCTGTTGTTTAACTGGACTTGTCAACTTTGCTACTCTGGATCACGGCGACAACTATTTTTGGGTCGCATATGACTTAAAGCCAGGAGCCACCCCAGGTAATTTTGTCGACGCCGAATTCGTAAGCGTGCGTATCACACCCAATGCCACCCCCATTACGGGTATCACATCCTCGCGACCGGGCAGAAGGCTTATCGACGTGGTGTATTGCCAACCTAGCTATTCGGTTGGAACCTCCTGGGCGGGATATCAAACCAATGACTACATACATGGAGTCACCTTGGTAGGTAATAACAGCCCGGTGGGGGGTATCAACATGACCAATGATGTAAACACGATTTACTCGGCCGCCGGTCCGTTATGCGGAGGCACCGCATATCCACGCCGTTGTCCGTTCCAAAACCACCCACCCGATTATGAACTGTTCCAATATCCTGGACCAGCACTTTCCAATTCCACAGGCCCACTGCCGGTTCTGAATGCCACCACAACAGGACTCTTATGTGACGGAAACACCAATTACCCCATTAGCTTACAGGTAGGTACCTATGGCAGTGGAAATGCCATTGCCGCGTGGATTGACTTTAACGGCGACGGTACCTTCAACAACTATTTCGACAACCTCGACAAGTTGTGTACGGGTGCTGCAGGAACCAACACACTTACCCTGACCAACATCTCCTACCAAAACGGCCAACATTATAATTACGGCTTGGAGATAGGAATGTCCGTTTACGGTACAGGTATTGCCGCAGGAGCAAAGGTTACCGCCCTCACGGCTACTACTGTTACACTCAGTGCAGCCAACACGGGTTCCGTTTCGGGTGTGATCACTTTTAAAAACGAAGCACCCGGTAAAGACCGCGGTGAAAAAGTTGCGCAATCGGGTCCGCTGCAAAGTTTGCAAACGCTTTCCACCTCCTTCCGCGTTCCAACATGGGCGGGAAGCTTTGCCGGTAAGCGACGCTTCCGTGTGCGAGAGGTGTGGATCAACTACAACATTCATCCGTGCAACCCTGCCACCTACGGGGAGACCGAGGAGTATGAAATCATGACCATTCCTGACTGTGCGCAATACCCCGGTTACAAGACCTGGTTGGGACTGACGGACGAATGGGAGAATCCAGTGAACTGGTGTCCTCAAGGTGCACCCATTCAGGGAAGCACTCAAAGCACACCTTGCAACTTGCGTTTCCCAGGCGGCCCTCAATTCGGATCCACTTATGCATATTCAAAGGCCAGGATCAAAACTGGTGTGCAGGCACGCGCTTGTAAGATGTGGATTGCCGCAGGTGACACGGTGTTTGTGGATGCACAAAATGCCAGCGACCTGATCATCACTGACTCTCTGATCATTCAAACGGCCACTTCAGCGCTCTTGTTGAATACCAATAAGAACGACACCGTCCAGCTCTCAAACGGAACGCTTCGTATCAACAACGACCAATTCCTGCGCCCTACCCAAAAGAACCGTTCCAAGTGGATGTATACCTATGAAGAGATGTATAACTTGGGACTTCGCGCCGGTGACACCATTCGTACCATCAGGATCAATTTGAATGCGAGGAACTCGAATGGAAATCCATACAAGAACTTCAAGATCAAATATTATTTTGCTGCTTCAAATTCAAACCTGTCAACAGCACCTGATCCGGCAGTGGTTAGTTCCTTTGGTGGTTTCACTTACCCAGCTGCTCCTATCACGGTCTTTTCGGGTGATGTGAGTGTATCAGCCATACCAACAGGACAACCCGGTGTCATGGCATTCACCCTTTCGCCTGGTATCGTGATTCCTCCAGGATGGTCAGGGCCATTGTGTACCGGCCTTGTTCCGGCAGCATCTTGTGCACTCAAAATGGTGATTGATATGAGTTACGATTATTCCGGTGCGCTGCCACTTACCGGAGATCCATACAATCCCTTGTTAACTGCCGAGGACATCAGATCCACCCAGACAGGAAACACGGTGCATTTCCATACCTTCTCGACTAGTTCCGCGGGTATTGTGGCATCAGCCGAAACCATGCTTGCTGCCAATCCTATTAACACAATTACCCAGTCAGGTTCAACTTGGGTTGCTGGTAGCACAACCATCAATGTTGGCGTCGTCGCTGCCGGTCTGTCTGTTGGAATGTTGGCAACCTCTCCCGCTGCAATCGCTGGTAGGTACATCACCAATATTGCTGGAACGACCATAACATTGAACACGGCTCCAACTGCTGGAGGAACCAATCTCAGCGCCATATTCGCTCACCGTAATCCTCTTTCAGCTAGTCTATACCGTCCAAACCTAACCTTCGGATTCAAGCGTCCTTACATCAAGTATCCGATCACCTTCAGCGGTCCGTCATGGATAAACAACGGAACCTTCAAAGCGGATTCCAGTGTCGTTACCTTCAATGGTGCAGCCGGTCAGAAGATTGAAGGAACCAGTAACACCAATTTCTATGATTTGACCATCAGCAGTCCTGGACATGTATTGTTGAATGCCGATATCAGTACTGCCGATACGCTGCGCTTCACCAGTGGTCGCCTGAAGTTGAATGGTCGCATGTTGCGACATTTCAATCCAGCCATCGGCTCCATCGTTTCCACAGCAACGGCACGCATCCAACCAGAGCGGGATGCCATTGGTACCGAAGTGTCTCCTTTCAGCCGCTTCCGTTGGAACATGGGAACCATTACAGGCCCACGTGTGCTTCCGTTCTCCAACCCTGCCGGAGCCAACGTGGATCTCACTTATGACAAGATCACTGCCAGTGGTGATACTGCGGTTACGTTCATCACCTACTCTACGCTTGCAACAAACGCGAATTACCCCTTGCCAACCGTAACCAACGTGAACAGTGCGTTTTGGTCGGGTGGAACAGGTGTGGTGGATCGTTTCTGGTCCATACAGCCAACCGACTCGGTCAATGCCCGCGCGAACCTTACCTTCCGTTATGCAACATCCGAGCAGCTCACCACCGCCACTTCACCCATCAACATGCAGCGCTGGTTGTATCAGCCCCAATTCAATGTTGGTTGTGTTGCGGCGGGATCAACTGTCCAAATTGTGACAGCAGGCACCACCAATTTCACCCTGATGGGTGCACCCAACAACAATGTAGGTACAGTTTTCACTGCAACAGGCCCCGGCACAGGTACTGGTATCATAGCATTGATCACAGCAACAGGAGGTTGGGAGGCATCCACTACTCCCTGTGGAGGATCCTTCCCTGTCGTAGGGCAAGTTTATACCACGGGTACTCCTAACTCCGTACAGTTGAACAACTACTCCGGCTTCAACACTTCTCCATGGTGGGCGGCAGTGGGTCTACCACAACCCATGTCCGAAAATTTTTCTCCGACGGTTTTTATATTCGGTGATTTTGATGCATGCCAAGGGGATTCAGCAACCCTTACGGCATCTGCAGGATTCGCCTCCTACCTCTGGAGCACAGGTGCCACCACACAAACCATTAGACCAACAGCCGCAGGAACATATACGGTTACCGCAACCACTTCCAATGGTGTAACATCCACCTCGTTTCAGTCTGTGACTATCAACTCCAATCCATCACCCACCATCTCTGGCAACACTTTGGTTTGTCAGAACAGTTCCACACTGCTATCAGCAACGGCCGGCTTCAACAATTATTCCTGGAACACCGGCGCAACAAGTGTCTCTATCACCATAACGCCAAGCACCACCACTTCATATACGGTAACCGTAACCGACAACAATGGCTGCACGGGCAGTGCTAACACAACCGTTACCGTAAACCCTGGACCAACGCCAACGATTACCGGCTTGTTTAATCCATGCAGTGGGTCAGCGGCTACGCTGACTGCATCCTCTGGGTTTAACTCATATTTGTGGAGCAATGGCGCTACCACCCAAACCATTAATCCGACCATTGCTGGAACATATACTGTTACCGTTACCAATGGCAATGGATGTACAGGTACCGCATCACAAGCGGTAACCATTACGCCAAACCCATCTCCTTCAATTGCTGGAACGTTCAGTGTTTGTCAAGGATTTGCGGCCACCTTAACAGCCGGTTCCGGCTTCACAAGCTATTTATGGAGTACAGGGGCGAGTACGCAAACCATCAATCCCACGGCAAGTGGAACATATACTGTGACCGTAACCAATGCCAACGGTTGTACGGGATCGGTTTCACAAGCGGTTGTGGTAAATAGCAATCCAACCCCAGCCATCGGTGGCAACTTCGCCATATGCCAGGGTTCAACATCCACACTTACCGCTTCGTCGGGCTTTAATGCTTACTTATGGAACACGGGTGCAACCACGGCATCCATCAACACCACCACCGCGGGGACATTCACCGTTACCGTCACCGATGGCAATGGATGTACAGGAAGCACTTCCCAATCTGTGGTAGTGAATCCCAACCCTACAACTTCCATCACAGGAACATTCAATGTATGTCAAGGATCTGCAGCCACCCTCTCAGCTGGATCTGGATTCAACGCCTACTTGTGGAACACTGGTGCCACTACACAAACCATCAACCCGACCACCGCGGCTACCTACACAGTGACTGTAACCAACTCCAACGGCTGTACGGGCACGGCATCGCAAGTGGTAACCATCACATCAAACCCAGTACCCAACATCACCGGTACATTCACCGTTTGTCAAGGCAATGCAGCCACCTTGACGGCAACGTCAGGGTACATTTCCTATCTATGGAGCACAGGTGCCACCACGCAAACCATCAACCCAACCACTGCCGGAAATTATACGGTAACGGTAACGGCAACGGGTGGTTGCACGGGAACCAAATCGCAATCGGTAACAGTGAACACAAATCCCACACCGACCATCACAGGTACCACCATTATTTGCCAAAACAATTCCACAACGCTGACGGCCACGGCCGGATTCAGTACTTATTCTTGGAGTACTGGAGCAACCACCGCCGCTATCACGGTTACACCAATTGCCACCACCAATTATACGGTGACCGTCACTAATAGCAATGGATGTAGTGGCTCGGCTTCAACAAGTGTTACTGTAAACCCCAGGCCGGCTCCCATCATATCGGGAACTTTCAGTGTTTGCAGCGGAAATGCAGCCACATTAACAGCCAACGTCACAGGAGCTACTAGCTATTTGTGGAACACCGGCGCCACTACGCAAACCATCAACCCCACTACCGCAGGGACATACACTGTGACCGCCACAAACAGTTTTGGATGTACTGGAACCGCATCGCAAGCAGTTACCATCACCTCTAGCCCCGTACCCAACATCACAGGTACATTTACTGTTTGCCAAGGCAATACCGCCACTCTTACGGCAACTGCAGGTTACACTTCCTATTTGTGGAATACGGGTGCCGTCACACAAACCATCAATCCTTCTGCAGCCGGAACATATACAGTTACCGTAACTGGAACAGGTGGATGCACGGGTAGCCAGTCGCAAGCGGTTACGGTGAACCCTTTACCAACAGTATCCATCAGCGGATCTTCAACCGTTTGTCAAGGAAGTACAGTCACATGGTCGGCTACTTCGGGATTGACCTCTTATTTGTGGAGTACGGGTGCCACCACGGCTAGTATCAACGTGGGTACGGCAGGCACCTATACCGTTACCGCCACCAACAGCAATGGATGTGCTAATACATCTTCGAAACAACTTGCGGTAAATCCGACCAGCGCCACAACACAAAACGTGAATCGTTGTCCTGGCACATCTTACACGCTTCCTAGTGGTCAAACGGCATCCGTTGCAGGTACCTACAATAGTACACTTACCAACATCTATGGATGCGACAGCGTTGTGACCACCGTGTTAACATTCAACGATAACATTGCACCTGTGGCATCAGGCTGTCCTGCCGCATTCACAACTTGCAATCCTGCGACTTGGACTCCCCCCACATTCAGCGACAACTGCACATTCAATGTGTCGAGCAATTTCCAGCCTGGTGTGAATCTACCTCTTGGTAACACCACCATTACTTACACCGCCACTGATGCGGGTGGCAACTCAACCGTATGTAGCTTCATTGTCACGGTGGTTGATTTCACCCTCTCCACTTCGCAGAACAACGTGACCTGCTTCGGCCAATCGAATGGATCAGCCACTGTTACCGCGACTGGCACATCGGGCGCGGTGTCTTATCTGTGGAGCAATGGTGCAACCGCAGCCACCAGCACCAACCTGGCCACGGGAACTTACACCGTTACCGTAACCAACGGCAACTGCTCCAAACAGACATCAGTGACCATCACACAACCTGCACAGTTCATTGCTTCGATCACACCTTCTGGTGCAACCACATTCTGCCAAGGTGGTAGTGTGACCCTTAATGCAACTGCAGCCACATCCTATCTATGGAACACCGGTGCCACAACACAGTCCGTTACAGCCACCACCTCGGGCAACTACTTCGCCACAGTCACCAATGCTTCGGGTTGCACCTCGGTTACGGCCCCTGTTACCGTTACCGTAAATCCCAACGTCATAGCATCGGTATCGATTGCATCCAGCGCGACGGGATCTGTGAGTCCTACAACGAGTGTGACATTTACCGCTACAGCCATTAATGGAGGTGCATCACCCTCGTTCCAATGGAAAAAGAACGGTGTTAACGTGGGCACCAACAGCAACACCTATACGAACAACGCATGGGTGAACCTGGATGTGGTTACCTGCGTGATGACCAGCAATGCGGTTTGCGTAACGGGTAGTCCGGCCACTTCCAATGCCATCACGGTGTATGTGACAACTGGAGGCGGAGGTGGATCATCCACACCCAGGTTCGTAGTGTCGGATGTAACGGCCAACCGTGTTTACTACTATGACTCAACTTTCACATTCATTGTAAGCAATCCGCTTTCGACCACTGTGCTAAACGGCAACACCAACGCATCAGATGTGTTCATGACAGCCACAAACGGATATATTCTAGATGGAACTGCCAATAGTAGGGTGTATCGAAGTTCACTTTCGGGAACCGTATCAGTTGCGTCTCGACAGTTGCGTACCAACACAGGTGCTGGACTTAACCCTACAACCGGCTTGATCATACGTGGCGACACACTTTATGTGGTTGACAAGAAAGGCAAGGCTATTTACTATTATTCCTTGTCCCAGTCCTTTAATGGTGCTACTACCACGCTGAACGCATTTAACAAGAAAACGCTATTGACCGCCAATAGTACAGCAGAAGCCTTGTCTTTTGATGGCACCTATTTCTACGTGCTGGATAATGGCAGCAGTGTGAAGTCTATTTACAGATACCCCTTGGTTGGAACAGCCGCTGGCGTACGCTCAAGGCCCATGAAGACCAATACGGGCGCCAATCTTGGCACTGTGAGAGGAATCGTAATTGATGGCAATACAGTATGGATTACCGACAGTGGTTCCGACCGTGCGTTCCCATATGATAAGACTTTGTTGTTCACTGGTAGCAATACAGTAAACCTGAATGCAACTACAGTCATGACATTGAACTCTGGCAATCTCAACTCAACAGGTATATCCATAACCAACACATCATCATTACTGAGACAGGAATTGCCACTTCAAAACGATTTGCATGTGACTGTATGGCCCAATCCAACCTCGGGTGTTGTCAACATCAGTCTCGAAGGCATCAATGTCAACGAACGTTTCACCCTGCGCGCCTACGATATGAATGGACGCTTGGTGGCTTTCCGTGAAGAAGCCGGCACAGATACAGAGTTCTTGCCCGCTTTCGATCTCACTGGAATAAAACCTGGCATGTATGCCATAGTAGTAGAGCAAGGAATCCTTAGGAAGACCGTCAGAGTCATTGTGGATTGAATCCCATAATTTGATAAACAGTATTCCTTATGACGGATGCTTCGCTTAACTAAGCAAAGTCATATGCCGTTGGGCGTAGATGAAGCTGATGATAGTTGTGATATCGGAATTGCGATAAAGTCTAAAATCGACCATAGTAAATCGGCCGTCCTCCTATCATCATAAAAGGGGACCACGAATAAAACGGGTCAGGGAACAAACAAGGATTGCGGTTTATGATGGAATACCATCCGTGACAATCTGATGGATTCGGTTAAGCCGGGTTCTTACTTTGGCTCAAGCACATCCCATCCGTTTGCTATCGCTCCCCAAAAAGCGGTTTCCTGTATTATTTTTGCAGTCCCGAATTTAAAATACCCATACCATGTCAACTGGAAAAATCAACGTACAAACGGAAAACATCTTCCCGATAATCAAGAAGTTCCTCTACTCAGACCATGAAATCTTTTTGCGCGAACTCGTTTCAAATGCCGTAGACGCCTCCCAAAAACTGCGTACCCTGGCCTCTGCTGGCGAATTTCAAGGTGAGGCGGGAGAACTGTATGTGGAGGTGAAAGTGGATAAGGATGCCAAAACCATTACCATTTCCGACCGTGGCATTGGCATGACTGCCGAGGAGATTGATAAATACATCAACCAAATCGCCTTCTCTGGAGCCGAGGAGTTTGTGTCCAAATACAAGGACAAGATGGATAATGCCGGCATCATCGGCCATTTCGGGCTTGGATTCTATTCCTCCTTCATGGTGTCGTCCAAAGTGGAAATCATCACCCGTTCCTTCCGCGAAAGCGAAGCCAGTAAGGCTGTGAGGTGGGAATGCGACGGTAGCCCGAATTATACCATCAGCG
>Ga0315906_10012077_pt1 | contig 10028 bp, 8 predicted proteins | sample LakEriMetagenome_4_FD_203526 | JGI IMG/M metagenome (GOLD analysis project Ga0315906, IMG submission 203526) | Freshwater fungal communities from buoy surface, Lake Erie, Ohio, United States - Buoy 2 MA122 | ecosystem: Environmental > Aquatic > Freshwater > Lake > Lake biofilm | place: USA: Lake...
CCATCATAGGCACCCACCGGCGAGGAGCCCTTCGTCCCCTCGGCCCGGCCCTCATAGCCCTTGCCCTCCCGGAACGTTCCACGACGCCCACCCTTCCAGGTCCCTACGACCTCGATCAACCCCTCCGGCGTGGTGCCCCGGCGGACACTCACGCAACCCGTGCCCATCACCGTGAACAGCGACTCCACTCCATGGACCCCATACCAGAAGAGGTCCGGATGGGTTTTCTCCACGTGCGCCGGACTGCTGGTCCAGGCATTGGTCACGATGCCGATCCGCCCGTTCCGGACCGCGAGCGTGTTGGAGCCGAACCGCAGCGACGAGGCGGTGAACACTGGGACCTTCGCCTTCTCGGCAAGACGGAAGATCTCGATCGCGTCGGACAACGTGCCGGCGATTGGCTTGTCGATGTAGACCGGTTTCCCGGCCGCGATCACCGGACGGACCTGCTCGAGATGCGGACGCCCGTCCACGCTCTCGAGAAGCACCGCATCGACCTCCCGACACATCTCCGGGATCGAGTCATAGATGCGCACGCCATGCTTCTCGCGGAGGGTCCGGGTGTATTCCTCGACGCGGGACCAGCTCGACTCGATGTCCGGGCTGCCCCCCTTGAACCCGGCCACCACGCGGGCGCCCTTCACATGGTCCTTGGCCGACGGGTTGTTCAGGATCTCGGTGAACGCCGTCACGTGCGACGTGTCGAGGCCGATGAGTCCAAGCCGAAGGTCAGCGTCCGCCATGGCCGTGCAGAAGGGGATGAGGGCGATCAGGCATCGCCGAAGGAGGTGGGGAATCACGGCTTGATTTCGTCCGGGGATCCCCCGGTGCTGCAAGCCGGATCTCAGCGAACATCCCCCCGGTGGGAATTACGGCAGATCCCGCCACGGCGTGAAATTCAGCAGCTGGATCTCATTCCGGGGACGGCCCGCCTTCAGGATCCCGACGTCCACCCAGGTGACGCTCGCGTAGTCGACCTCGATGTGCTCGAACCAGCGCAGCGGCTGGTGGAGCAGATGCGACAGGATTCCGCGGATGACCCCGCCATGGCAGAAGACCGCCACGGTGCGACCGGACTGTTCCCGGATGATCTGGTCGATGCTGGCGTTCAGCCGGGACTTGAACCCGTGTAGCGACTCCGCCCCGGTGACCCGTTCCTGCTCGAGATGGTCGAGCCAGTCGTAGGCCGACATGCCGAAGCGGTTCTGGACCTCATCCCAGCCCAGCCCCGTCCAGTCCCCGAAGTCGATCTCCCGGAGTCCCGACAGGATGACGGGCTCGCCGGCGTGATGGCGTCGGAACGGCTCATAGGTCAGCTGGACCCGTCGCATCGGGCTGGCGTAGACGGCATCGATTGGGGTCCGGGCCAGCCACGACGACAGCCGGTCGGCCTGCTGGTGTCCCACGGGGGACAGCTCCATGTCGATCCGGCTGCCACCGAACATCCGATGGTACCGGGTCTCCACCTCGCCATGGCGGATCAGGTAAAGGGTCGTCTTCACGGAATGGGATGGGTGAGGCGTCCGGATCAACCCTCGGAAGCCCCGATGGCCTGCCGCTGGAGTTCCAGGAGCTGGTGGATGCCGAGTCGACCCAGCCGCAACAGCTCCGTGAGGTGATCCTGACCGAACGTGGCCTCCTCCCCGCTCGCCTGGATTTCGATGAACTCCCCGGCACCGTTCATCACGAGATTCATGTCCACCGAGGCCCCGCTGTCCTCGATGTAGTTGAGGTCCAGGACCGGCCGACCGTCGACCACGCCGAGGCTGACTGCGGCCAGGGGGCTTTTCAGGGGGGACTCGGTGAGCTTGCCCTCGGACCTCAGCTTGGCGATGGCGAGGGACAGCGCCACGTAGGCGCCGGTGATGCTCGCGGTGCGGGTGCCGCCGTCGGCCTGGAGGACGTCGCAGTCGACCCAGAGCGTCCGGGGTCCGAGCTTGTCGAGGTCCACCACCGCGCGCAGCGAGCGTCCGATCAGGCGCTGGATCTCCCCGGAGCGTCCATCGAGCTTCAGCTTGCCGATGTCGCGGGCCTTCCGATCGAGGGTGGAGTACGGGAGCATGGAATACTCGGCGCTCATCCAGCCGCCCTCGACCTTCTTGGCCTTCATCCAGGGCGGGACTGATTCGTCCACCATCACGGCGCAGATGACCCGGGTGTTCCCCCATTCAATCAGGGTTGAGCCCGCAGCATGGGGGGCGATGTGGTTCTGGAACCGGATCGGACGCAGCTGGTCGGGCAGGCGTCCGTCGGGACGCGGCGAGGGCTCGGATGACATGAGCCGCAGACGCTACGCGCGAGCCCTCCAGCCCCTCAATCCTCAACTCAGGCGCCAACCCTGAGCACCGCCCTTGGGTTAGGACCGGCAGTACCCCGCTCTTTGCCCTGTAACCCAACCGTCACCTCTGGTGTCCTTGGAATCACCCGACGGCGTCCCGACATCACCGCGTTGGACACCGGTCTTCGGCCATGAACAAGAACGAATCCCTCCTGCAGTTCTTCTCCGCCCAGAGCGCCGAGATTCCCTACGGACTGTTCCTCATCAACTTCGTCCTCGCCGCCGTCCTGGCCCACCTGCTGGGACGCCTCTACACCCGATTCGGCCACTCGTTGTCGAACCGCGAGATGTTCGGACGGAACTTCATGGTCCTGAGCATGACCACGATGCTGATCATCACGATCGTGAAGTCGTCCCTGGCCCTGTCGCTGGGGCTGGTCGGAGCCCTGTCGATCATCCGCTTCCGGACCGCGGTGAAGGAACCCGAGGAACTGGGCTACCTGTTCATCTGCATCGCGATCGGGCTGGGGCTTGGCGCCCAGCAGACCGTGATCACCCTGGTGGCGTTCGCGATCCTGTCGGCCCTCATCGCCCTGAGCCGGATGGTGCGCGGACGCGAGCCTGGTCCCAGCGTGTACCTGACCCTGTCGGCCCCGCGGGACCGGAGCCCTGGGCTGGCCGCCTGGACCGCCGGACTGCAGCGCCATGCGAACGATCTCCGGTTGCGACGCTTCGACGAGACCGACTCCCACCAGGAGGCCTCCTTCCAGGTGGCCTTCCCGGACCTCAAGAAGGTGGAGGCCTGCCTCCAGGATTTCCGCACCGCATTTGCCGACACCCGGGTGCGGCTGATGGACGACCGCGGCATCGGTTCCTGAACGCCCCATGGCGGATACCTCGGAGAATGGATTCCGCTTCGAGCGGAAGTATCACATCACCGACGTGCCCTTCGGCGAGGTGGAGCACTGGGTGCGCCAGAGCCCGGCCGGGTTCCGGGAGATCTTCTCGCCCCGGACCATCAACAACATCTACCTCGACACGCCGCGGCTCGATTCCTACTTCGAGAACGTCGGGGGTCTTTCCGAGCGCACCAAGCTGCGGATCCGCTGGTACGGCGACCTGTTCGGTCCCATCGCCAAGCCGGTGCTGGAATTCAAGATCAAGCGTGGGATGGTCGGCACGAAGGACTCGCATCGGCTCGCGCCCTTCCAGCTCACACCCGGGTTCGGCCTCGCGGATCTCGAGAAAGTGGTGCGGGACTCGGTCCTGCCGCCGCAGATCCGGGCCGCGCTGGAGGACGTGGAGCCGGCGATGATCAACCGGTACCACCGGAAGTACTTCCTGTCGGCCGACGGCAACTACCGGGTGACGCTCGACTGGGGTCTCGAGTTCTACCGGGTCGACCGCCATGACAGCCGCTTCACCTGCCGGAACCGGCTTCCCGACAGCACCGTCATGGAGCTGAAGTACGCCGGGGAGATCGCCGACATCGATGAGCGGATCACCAACTTCTTCCCATTCCGGGTCACCCGGATGTCCAAATACGTGACCGGTGTGGAGGCCGTGGAGGGATGAACGGGGCCCGCGTCGGGGAGGCACGGGATCCCATGGCCCGGATCTCACCGAACCAGTTTGGATGGGGTCTCGTGATCCTCCTCGCGGCCCTCGTCGGCGTGTTCCACCGCGATCTTCTCCAGGCCAATCGGGAACCAGACGTCGTCCTGTCGGAGATCCTGGCCGTGAACCACTCGGCGCTCGACGATGCCGACGGGGATTTCCCCGGGTGGATCGAGCTGCACAACCGGAGTCTCAGGCCCGTGAACCTCGGAGGCTGGCATCTGACCGACGACTTCCGGAATCCCACCCGCTGGACATTCCCTCCGGTGACCCTCGACCCGGGGGCTTTTCTGGTGGTCTTCGCCTCGGGCAAGGATCGGACGAACCGGGTGGACGATCTCCATGCGAACTTCCGGTTGGATCCGAAGGGACGGTTCCTCGGGCTCGCGCGCCCCGGTGGAACTCTGTTCGAGGACGAATTCCAACCCAGGTATCCAGCCCTCCCCGGGGACGTCTCCTTCGGCGTGCTGGAGGCGGGTCTCGACAGCCCCTTCCACCTGCGTCGCCATGGGCTCTTCGTCACCCCGACTCCGGGTGAGACCAATCGGGGTGAGATGCTCGGCCAGGTGGCGGACACCCGATTCAGCCAGCCCCGCGGATTCCAGGACCAGCCGTTCGACCTGACGATCGAGTGCCGCACCCCGGACAGCGAGATCCGGTACACCCTCGACGGCTCCCTGCCCCGACAGGACCACGGAGCGGTCTACTCCCGGCCGATTCCCATCACGAACACCACCGTCGTGCGGGCCGCTGCATTCCGGCCCGGATTCCGCCCCTCGAACGTCGACACGCTGACCTTCCTGTTCCCCAGCCGCCCCGGACAGAACTCCGAGGCATCCTCGGCATCCGCCCCGGGACGATCCTCGCCCAGCCCGCTTCCACCGAAGGCGACCCTCCGCTCCCTCCCGATCGTGTCCCTGGTGCTGGACCCGGCGGACCTCTGGGATCCAACGCGGGGCCTGCAGACGAATCCAACCGAGACGGGGAGCGCCTGGGAACGCGTCGCTTCGATGGAGTGGATCGAGTCGGGTTTCAGCGGGAATCGGTCCAAGGACCGCGCGGCCTTCTGCGGAATCCGGATCCAAGACCCTGCCTCGGTGACTTCCCCCCTGGATGCGAAGCACTCCTTCCGACTCGTGTTCCGAGACCTCCATGGGACTCCGGAGTGGTCGGGTCATCCGCTCGGCCCCACGGGACCAAAACGGTTCAAGACGCTCCTGCTGAATGCCGGATTCCCAACCGGTGGCCGACTAGACCTCATCCAAGACGCCTTCCTCCGCGAAACCCTGGCGGCGATGGACCCTCTCGCCCCTGTCGGCCGATTCGTCCATCTCCTGCTGAATGGACGGTACTGGGGCGTCTACGATCTCTGCGAGCGGACCGACAGCCACCTGCTGGCAGACCGGCTGGGAGGCAAACCGTCGTCCTACGAGATCCGCTCGCCGGAGAAGGAACCGTCGGAACCAGACGCATCCTGGAACCGGATGATCGAACTCTGCCGTCTGGGGCTATCCGACCCGGACCGCTACCGGGAGATGGAAATGCTCGTGGATCTGGAAGCCTTCGCAGACTTCGTCGTCCTCCATCTTCACACGGGAACCCCGGACGACCGGATCGGGACCCGCTGGATCGCCGGACGCCGCACGGAGCCACGGCAGGGTGCCTGGATGTTCCTGCCTGGATTCGGCATCTCATCGGGTACGGGATCCGATGGACCCGAAGTGGACACGGGCCTCTCGCCAGCGACCCTTCTCCAATCGCTCCGCGCCCAGCCGGAGTTCATACGCCTCCTCGAGACGAGGACCCGGAAGCACCTCGCACCCGGAGGTGCCCTGTCCCCCGAGGCGATCCAGGCCCGACGCTCGGACCTCGTCGAAACCCTCGGCCCCGCTCTGGAAGCCGAGGCCGTCCACTGGGGTGGCGCCTCGAGGTAAGCAGGGGTCTGGTCGCCCCTAGACTCCCTTCCCCAGCAACTCCTCCGCGTGACGTCGAGCGGCAGCTGTGGCACCGCCCAACATGCGCGCGACCTCCTCGATCCGCTCCGATCGGTCCAGCCTGGTCACGGAAGACTCCGTGCGGCCGTCTTGGACCTCCTTGGTGACGCGGTAGTGGACATGCCCGGCGGCGGCGACCGGGGCGAGATGGGTAATGCACAGCACCTGATGCTGCTCGGCGATCTGACGGAGCTTCACACCGACAGCCGACGCCGTCTCGCCCCCCACGTTGGCGTCGACCTCGTCGAAGACCAGCACCGGGACCTCGTCCTCCCGGGCCAACACGGTCTTGAGCGCCAGCATCACCCGTGCGAGCTCACCGCTCGAGGCGATGGCGCGGAGAGGGCGGGCCGGTTCTCCGGGGTTCGGGGCGAACTGGAATTCACACGCGTCGAAACCGCTGGGTGACGGGGTCTCGAGCCTCGAGAGTCCGACCTCGAGCTGGCTCTGCCGGAACCCGAGTGCGGCCAACTCCTTGCCCGCCGCCTTCGACAGCTTCGCGACCAGCTTGCGACGGGCTGCGGTCAGTTCATCCCCCGCCCTGCGGAGATCCTCGTCCGAACGTTGGAGCGCCGCATCGAGACGGACCAGCTCGGCATCCCGGCCCTCGAGCTGCTCGAGTCGGCGACGCGCCTCAACCCCGAACGAGCCGACATCCGCGAGGGTCTGACCATACTTGCGCTTCAGGGACTGGAGGAGGTTCAGGCGCTCCTCGAGGAAGGCGAGCCGCTCGGCATCGATGTCGACCGAATCGCCATACCTCGAAAGACCGAGCTGGAGTTCCTGGAGCAGCGCCAGGGTTTGGCCATGGAGGGCCACGAGGGATTCCACACCGGGATCCAGCCTCTGGAGATCCTGCAGCACCCGCCCCAGGGACCCGAACCGGGTCAGGACCGCATCGTCCTGCTCGGACAACAACTCGAGCGCTCCCCGGGACAGATCGATCAACCGGGCGGAGTTGGCGGCACGATGGTGCTCCGCCTCGAGCGCCTCGTCGTCGTCCGTGAGCCGCGCCGCCTCGATCTCGCGGACCTGGAACCGGAGCAGGTCGAGCTGACGGGCATACGCCTGTTCGTCCACGACGAGTGCCTTCCGGGCGGCCAGGATTTCCTCACGGGCCCGGAAAGCCTTCTCGAACACCGACCGGACAGAACCCAGTCCACCGAAGGCGTCGAGGACCGCCAGCTGGCGGGAGGGTTTCAGGAGCGACTGGTGGTCGTGGGGTCCATGGAGGTCGACCAGGTCGCCGGCGATCTCGGCAAGAGTGGCCAGGCTGGTCGGGGAACCGTTGACGAACTGGCGGTTCGCACCTGCCGCCGTGAAGGTCCGTTTCAGGATGAGCTGGCCTCCCTCGCAGGGTTCGATGCCATGGCGGGCGAGCAGGTCGGGATCCGGCAGGGTCCTGCCCCGGTGCTCGACCTCGAACACGGCCTCGACCGTGCAGGCGTCGGCGCCGGAGCGGATGAGGGTCCGATCAGCCCGCTGCCCCAGCACCAGACCGAGGGCGCCGAGGATCACGGACTTGCCCGCACCGGTCTCCCCCGTGAGCACGTTGAGGCCCGGGGCGAGATCCAGGGTCAGTTCCGCCACGAGGGCGAGGTTGCGGATCCGGAGTGTCGTGAGCATTGGACAGCCCCTGTTTCGACCCGAACCGGCAGGTTGCCAACCGGAAATTCAGGAACGGGGTTCCGGTTCACGCAGTGGATCCGGCGAACGGGAAGGGAAGGCACACGGAGACACGGAGACGCCGAGGGAGGCCTGAAGAAGTTGAGAGTTGAGCGTCGAGAGTTGAGAGCTCTCAACTCCCCTCACGCCTTCTCTTGGATCATCTCGAACTTCGCGCCGCTGAGGATCCGCTCGACGAAATTGGTCGTGTAGTTACCGCGGCGGAAATCGGGGTCCTGGAGGATCGCCTGCTCGAAGGGGATCGTGGTCTTGACCCCGGTGATCATGTACTCGGACAGGGCCCGGCTCATGCGGTTCATGGCCTCGGCACGGTCCCGGCCCACGGTGATCAGCTTGCCGATCATGGAATCGTAGTAGGGCGGGATCGTGTACCCGGCGTAGGCATGGGAATCGATCCGGACACCGCCTCCACCCGGGGCGTAGTACATCTCGATCCGACCCGGACACGGCCGGAAGTCGCCAAAGGGATCCTCCGCATTGATGCGGCATTCCATGGCGTGGCCCTGGAAGCGGACATCCCCCTGGGAGATGCGGAGCTTCTCGCCGAGGGCGATGGCGATCTGCTCCTTCACGATGTCGATCCCGGTCACCTCCTCGGTGATGGGATGCTCGACCTGGACGCGTTTGTTGACCTCGAGGAAGTAGAAATTGCCGGAGTCGTCGGCGATGAACTCCACCGTGCCTGCATTGGTGTAGCCGGCGGTCTCCGCGATGCGCAGCGCGGCCTTGGCCATCTTGGCGCGGAGGCCCTTGAACTCCTTCTTGTCGAGCAGCGGCGACGGCGTCTCCTCGATCAGCTTCTGGTTGCGGCGCTGGATCGAGCAGTCGCGTTCCCCGAGGTGGATGATGTTGCCCTTGGTGTCGCCGAGGATCTGGAACTCGATGTGGTGGGGGTTCTCGATGAACTTCTCGATGTAGACCCCGCTGTTCCCGAAGGCCTTCTCCGCCTCGGTCCGGGCGGTGTGGTACCCCTTCACCAGCGCCACGTCATTGTGGGCCACCCGCATGCCGCGTCCCCCGCCGCCGGCCACGGCCTTGATCATGACGGGGTATCCGATCTTGCGAGCGATCGTCAGGGCATCCTGCTCGGTCTCGATGAGGCCATCGGAGCCCGGGGGCGTCGGGACACCGGCCTTGCGGGCGAGGACCCGGCTGGAGGCCTTGTCGTGCAGCGCGTTCATCGCCGCGGAACGGGGTCCTATGAACCGGATGTTGCAGCTCTCGCAGACGTCGGCGAAGTGGGCGTTCTCGCTCAGGAACCCATACCCGGGATGGATCGCGTCGACGTCCGCGATCTCAGCCGCGGAGATGATGCGGTCGATGCGCAGGTAGCTGTCGGTGCTGGGTCCGTCCCCGATGCAGATCGCCTCGTCGGCCACCTGCACGTGCATGGAATTGGCATCCGCCTTGGAGTAGACCGCGACCGTCTTGACGTTCAACTCGCGGCAGGCGCGGATGATCCGCATGGCGATCTCGCCGCGATTGGCGACCAGGACTTTCTCGAACATAGGGCGTTTCGAAGGAGGATCTCGGGCAGTAAGAAGCGTTCCGCCACCGGCGTTTCACCGGACAGCGACCCACGGCGTCCCGCTCAGAGCGGACGCACCTTGAACAGGGGCTGGCCGAATTCCACCGGCTTGGCGTTGTCGGACAGGATCGAGGTGATGATGCCGCGGGTCTCGGCCTTGATCTCGTTCATCACCTTCATGGCTTCGATGATGCAGACCACGGTGTCGGGTCCCACCTCGGTACCGATCTCCACATACGAGGCGGAGTCTGGCGACGGGGACCGGTAGAAGGTCCCGATCATGGGGGACTTGATGTCCAGGTCCCCCGAAGAAGCCCCAGCCCCTGCGGCGGGGGCCGAGGCAGCCGGACCGGCCGCAGGACGGGCCAGTTGGGTGAAGGCCGTGAGCTCCGGATCGTCGACGGGAGTCACCATCGGCACCCCGCCTCCGATCGGCCTCTTCAGCTTGATCTTGAATTCTTTCTCCTCGAGTTCGAACTCCGAGAGGGAGTTCTTCTTCATCAGATCGATGATGGCCTTGATCTCCTTGAGATCCACGTCTTGTCCCGGGTTGGAGTTGGTTTTGGTTCGAACCTCTAAACGAAACGGAGCAGCTCCAGCGCGTGGGTCTGCTCCGGCTCCGTCACGGCGGCCGGATGCTGTGTGAAGACCCCGTTACCGGTCAAGGATCATGTCAACCCCGCACCGCAGGCCCCGTCCGGGACCGCAAAACACCCATCACGACCTGGCTGTAACGTTAACAAGTGCTTCCAAGCCGAGAAGATACGAGGTGACGCCAAAACCGGCGATCTGACCCCGACAGACGGCGGCGAGGACCGAGTGGTGTCGGAACTCTTCCCGGGCATGGATGTTGGAGAGGTGGACCTCCACCACCGGAATGCCGATGGACGAGATCGCGTCCCGGAGGGCGATGCTGGTGTGGGTG
>Ga0315906_10012079_pt1 | contig 10025 bp, 9 predicted proteins | sample LakEriMetagenome_4_FD_203526 | JGI IMG/M metagenome (GOLD analysis project Ga0315906, IMG submission 203526) | Freshwater fungal communities from buoy surface, Lake Erie, Ohio, United States - Buoy 2 MA122 | ecosystem: Environmental > Aquatic > Freshwater > Lake > Lake biofilm | place: USA: Lake...
GTGAAAGTCGGTATTACAAAAGAATTGGCTGTTTAGTTACCTTAAAGGTAAATAACACAAAAACAAGAATTGGACTTAATATCCAGTTTAATTACAGGTGTCCCATTTTTGAAAATTCGACTGTAATTATTACATAGTTGATTATCGTAATTCTTCATGTAATTTCATCATTTCATTATAATTTAATGAAATGAAATCATATTCTACTATGTTTTCATTATTTATACTCTTTGTTTCATATAAATATCCACAAGGTAAAACTACTTCATCACCTTCATTTATATTATCAATAAATGTATAAGGTGTTTTTTCTTTTACATTTATCTTCATAATATAACCATCATTATATATCCAATCTTTCGCATATTCATATTCGACACATGTTGAGAAAGGAATAGGTTGTGTTATAATTTTATCATTTTTTGAATATCTGACTCCTCTATATAATATAATAGGAATATTATAATTTTTAACTTCTTCTGATAATCTATACCATTTTTCTATTATATCATACACAACTTCATTCAAATTTAATTTTAATTTACCATCAACGTTTTTAACACGATTCATTAACATATCACCTATAATATCATGTGTTATTTTTAAATAGTCTGTTGATTTATATATATAATCTTTATGAATATCGCTAACTAACATATATGTTTTTATACATTTATGTATAAAAATAAAATCAATTTTTTAGGTAAAAAAATTCTTTAATCCTTCAAACTTATTTTTTAGCTTATCGTGTTCTGACTTTACAGATGTATGTATTTCATGTAACTCGTTATATTCTTTTGTTTTGATAACAAGTGTGTTAACTAAATTATTATGGTTTTCATGTAACTCGTTATATTCTTTTGTTTTGATAGAAAGTTTATTAACTACCTCATTATATTCTTTTGTTTTAACAGAAAGTGAGTTTGATAAATCATTTATTTTAGATATATAAGTATTTGAAACGACTTGAAAATATGAATTTAAATTTTTTATAAAAGATATTGATAAATTTTCAAGATAACATGGATTAATATCATCTACATTATTTGATATTTCATCTTCTTCGACATCTTCGACATCTTCGACATCTTCGACATCTTCTGTTTCTTCATTATTCTCTTCTACGTTTTCAGTTTCTTCATTATTCTCTTCTACGTTTTCAGTTTCTTCATTATTCTCTTCGACTTCTTCTGTTTCTTCTGTTTCTTCATTATTCTCTTCTACTTCTTCTTCATTATTCTCTTCTACTTCTTCTTCATTATTCTCTTCTACTTCTTCTTCATTATTCTCTTCTACTTCTTCTTCTTCTTCATTATTCTCTTCTACTTCTTCTTCATTATTCTCTTCTACATCGTCAGTTTCTTCCATTTCATTTTCTTGTAGAGATTCATATAATACTTGGTCGTATTTAAACCCAAATTTTTTACATAATTCAACTGCTTCATTATCTAATTGAATAAATTCATTATTTAACCATCTACCAGTAACTACTTTATCTTGAGATGATTTAAAAACTAATGTTGAATCTGAATGCCATATTGTATCTAATTCTTTAAGTTTTTTAAGAGCAATTTTACCTTTTGAAGTACTCATTGTTATATAAATATTATAAGTCTTTAAACTTATTTTGGAAAAAAATTAATATTTTTTAAATCGTCTGGATGATTTGCAAATTTTATCGCTTTTAAACAAGCAAATTTACCTAATATTAATTCTTGATCGCACATTAATGTTACAATACTAATTAAATGCCATCTGACATAATCATAAAAATTATTATTTACTAATGTATTTGAAGCATTTGGTTTATTTAATTTAGATAATTTTTTTAAAAATGGTAATGCTTCATGTGGTATATTATTATCTATTGAATATCTAAGTATATATACAAATGCATCTACTGGCGGTTCAAGACATTCGGTTGCTTTAATTAAATATTTAAAAATAATTTCTTTACTCATCTTACATCTCATTGCACAATATCCTATTCTAACTAGCGTAAATTTATTATCAAATTCATTCATATCTTCTTCAGGTGTTTCATAACATTTCAGATTATATTTAAAACCATTTTCGAAATCATCTATACTCATATAAGATTGAGCTAAAAAATATAAATTTCTTTTATTTGGTTCTGCCTTTGAAAGTAATTCTATATCTTTTTTATATCGTTTTTCAGTTGATATTGCATATTTATTTCTATCTTGATATAGATAAAAAATATCAGTTAAATTTATAATATCATTTTTAACATTTTTAAATCTTTCATGAACAGGATATTTTGTATCATATCTAAAATTTTTATTATTTCTTACAAATCTAATATCACAATGATCATCTAAATCATTTTTATTTAACCATTTTTGTTTTACTATTCCATAATTATATCCAGATGGTATTTTATCTAACATATTTGATAATTCTTTTATTGATTTTTCAAGTTTAAATTCATCTCCTGCATCCATAAGTAATAAAAAATCAATATGTGTTAAACTATTTGCGTATTCTAATGCATCGTTTCTACTTTCTGGAAATGATTTAAATTGTGTTTCCTTTAAATATAATTTTTGATTATTAGATAAACATGTTTTTTTAATTATTTCAATTGTCTTATCTGTAGAACCTGTATCTAATACAATTACCTCATTAAAACAGTTTTTAAACGAATTTATAGTCAATTCAATACTGCTTTCTTCATTCTTAATCATCAATAAAACGGCAACCTTTTTAATCATTTATATTTATTTGATATTGTTTTAAATAATGCATTTAAAACCATAATAAAAATATAAAAATGTCTATTGATACGAAACAAATAATTCATATTGCATCGGAGATTGCTGTGATTGGTGGTATTACAGTTTATTTTATGAATAAAACCAATAAATTATCAGATAAGATAGAAGAATTGCAAGAATTAATTGAACAACAACAAGAAATAATAAAACAACATGATAATTTAATTTTAAAATTAATGAATAATGTCAATACATTAAATAATCAAAATTTATCTAAATTTTATAAACCATCTAACAACATCAATTTAAATAAATTACCAAAGAATATAACATCAAGTAAACAGGTTGTTATTATGATACCTCCTGATGAAGATAACAAATTTGAGTCGTCATCTATTAATAATAATTATGAAAATTTGGACGATGAATTAGAAGAAGAACTTAAAGATTTAGATGAAAATATAAATTTAGAAAATGAAGTTGAAGATAAAAATGAAGTTGAAGATAAAAATGATATTGAAGAAGAAAATGATATTGAAGAAGAAAATGAAATAATTGATGATGTAATCGTTGATTAAAAATTAATTTAATTTTAAAATTAATTTTTTAATAAACTGCAAGTCCCAAACACTTTTGTATTTGTTTTGTAATATTTTCAACATTTATGACATCTAAATCAATCTCGTGTATTTCTTTTATTATATTTTCAACGTCGTCAATTTTAATATCTTTAACTTCCTCTATTATATTATCTATTTTTTCATTTATATATTTAGGAGGTGAACTTGATGGTGAATGAGTTGTTTTTATTTCTCCTTCAACTTTATTTTCTATTCCTTTTTTATATTCTTCGTATAATTTTAATAAATTATCTCTAAATTTTTCTATTTTATTACTATTACCTGTTTGTAAATAATCATTATATATTTTTCCTAATTTACTATATTTATAAAAAACATTTTCATCAACATCATCACCATATGTATCTTGAAACATTTTATAATTATCACCATGCATTTCACTAAAATAAAATATTGTTTTAGATATTTCAGATATTAACTTATCGGATTTCTTATTTTTGTTTTGTTCAATAGTTTCTATAACATTAGTGATATAAAATTTCATTGCTTCTTCATTAATATCATTACATTCAGTACCCAATAAAGATTTAACTGTTTTAATAAAGTCATCTCCTACTTCTATGTCTTCTACATATCTTTTATATATTTTTTTTACATATTCTTTTACAACAATAACATCTTCGTTGTCAAATTCCACTTTTTTTATTAATTCATTCAAAATTTTAGCAATACTTATTTCTTCAGATGATAAATCATCATCATTTATTTCTATTAATATATTATTTATATGTTGTTTTAATTCTTTTTCATCCATATATGGTCTTTTTGTTTCACCTTCTATTTCTTGTTCTTGTTCTCCTTCTATTTCTTGTTCTCCTTCTGCTTCTGCTTCTTCTTCTACTCCTATCCCACTTATCTCTTCTGGTTCTTCTTCTTCCTCTTTTTCCTTTTCTTCTTCCTCGCTTTCTGCATCTTCTTGTCCACTTTCTTCTTTTTCCTTTTCTTTTTCTTCTTCTTCCTTGCTTTCTGTCTCTTCTTTCTCACTTTCTGCATCTTCTTCATCTTTTTCTTCTTTCTCTTTTTCCTTTTCTTTTTCCTTTTCTTTTTCTTCTTCCTCATTTTCTTTTTCTTCTTCTTCCTCACTTTCTTCTTTTTCACTTTCTTTTTCATTTTCTTCCTCTTTTTCTGCTTCTACTTCTTGCTCTACTTCTATTTTTTTTATGTAATTAGATTTTAACCAAGTCGGTTTAAGTTCGTTATTATCAAAATTAATAAGATACATATAATCATCATCTTCATCTTCATCATCTTCATATTGAATTACTTCACCTGTTACAGTAGGATCTTTTACCACATATATATGTGTTCCACGTTCATATATTACTTTTTTTTTCTTTTTTTCAAGAGGAGATGAATACTCTTCATAATGTTTAGTAATTGCTTTAATATAATCATATTTCGTAGGTTTTTTGGAAGTATTAGTTGTTTTAACTTCAATATTATGTTCTTTAGCGATTTGTTTTAGTTCATCTATTTTTTTTTTCTCTAAAAATTCTTTTGAATATGTAAATTTACCCTTTCTTTTAAGATTTAATGCTTCTAGAATATAATTTAATCTATCATTTTTTTTAGTAGAATTAGGTAATTTTAAATCATAATGTTTTTCAATTATTTTTAAATCGTTGTTGGATAATTCTTTGATATTTTCAATAATTTTATTAAATTCTTTATCAGATAGTGTGCTAATTTTTGAAAATTTTTTATATTTTTTCAATTCTTCTTCATTCATTTTTATTATTATCATTATTATTTTTTTATATTTTAATTTTTTATTTATTAACTTAAAGTTGTCTCTTTTCATAAGTAAATGAAGACTAAAACAATAAAAATTATAAAGGTTCCATTGGAAGACTATGAAAAAACAAGTTCAAATAGACCACAAGTTTTTCCAAGAATGCCTAGACTTTATTTAGAATTACTTGAAAATAAAGTTAAAATTAAGCAAGATTTGATTAATAAAGACTATGTTCCAAGTACTATTCAAAATGTTAAAACATTATCCCCTTTGTCAACTAAGAATGATAAATACGATGATAAAGATAAATATGATGATAAAGATAAATACGATAAAGATAAATACGATGATAAAGATAAATACGATAAAGATAAATATGATGATAAAGATAAATACGATAAAGATAAATACGATAAAGATAAATACGATGATAAATATGATAAAGATAAATACGATGATAAATATGATAAAGATAAATACGATGATAAATATGATAAAGATAAATACGATGATATAGATAGATACGATAATAAAAATAAGTATGACAAATACGATGATAAAGATAAATATGACGATGATAAAGATAAATACGATAAAAGTAAGTATGATAATGATAAATATTTAGATGAATATGTAAAATCATCATCGAAAGACGACGATAAAAAAGTATCTCCTTCAAGTAATATATCAGATCGTTTACAAGAATTATTAAAAGAAGAAACAACAAATGATAGATCTATACATGAAGATAAATATACTAGACATAAAAATTTAAATTATAGAAGTGTCGAACAATATAAGAGGAGTCTTAATAATGAAGATAGTTTACCACCTGCTCTATCTGAATTAGAAAAACAAGGGGGTGTTATAAGAAAAAAAGAATTAAGAGACATAAATAATATAACACATGAAGAACAATATGACGAAGATGCAAAAAGAGAAATTATGTTTAAAATGGATTTATTAAGAAAATCATATCCAGGTTCTCAAATTCCTGAATATAGTATACATTCTGATTATAATTCAATGAAGAGGACTTACGAATCAACTGTACGTCGTTTATCATTAGATTCAGCTGTAGAAAATTATAAAACTTATCTTATTGGAGGTTTTATGATATGTGAATTTGTTTTTGGAAATTATCTTGGGTTTGATATGGCTGGATTTACTCAACAACAAATATTATCAATGAATTCATACGAAGTTTTATTAATAGAATTAGGAGAAAAATCATATTTACCGGGTGGTTCTAAATGGCCAGTTGAAATACGTTTATTATTTATGATTTTATGCAATGCAGGACTATTTATAGTCAGTAAAATGATTATGAAACAAACAGGTAGTAATTTACTAGGTTTAATAAATAATATGAATAGATCAACAAGTACAAATACGGCAAATAATCAAAATAATGCGGCTAAAAGAAAAATGAAAGAACCAAATATTAATTTTAACGATCTTCCAGAAATTCCTTCTCAATCATAAGAATTATAAAATAAAAAAATGATTTTAAAAATATAAAATATATATAATATATAGAGAATAGTCAACATGACAAAATTTCAAATAGTCTCAGATTTACATATCGAGTATAAAAATGATGAAATACCAGACCCATTAACGTTAATAACTCCGTCGGCAGAAATATTAATTCTTGCAGGAGATATAGGTTCATTGTATAAATATGAACAATTAAAAGGATTTTTAGAAAAATTATGTATTTATTTTAAAACTGTATTATACGTACCAGGTAATCACGAATTTTATATGGTTCCGTACAATAATTTATATAAACCTTTACCGTTTTCTGATTTAGTTGATAGATTATTTTTATTAGAGAAAAGTATAGATAATTTATTTATTCTTAATCAATCGAGTGTTATTATAAATAATATTTGTATAACAGGTTGTACATTATGGTCAAAGGTTGAAATAAATATACCACATTTTATTGTCCGTATAAATGGTATGACAAACAAATTATACGAACAAAAGTATTCAAATGATTTAAAATATATCCAAAAAATGATAAACTATTGTAAATCTAACAAATTACAAATGCTAGTTGTAACACATCATTGTCCAACGTATGATGTTTTAAGTGATAAAAGAGTAAATGATAAATATGTTTCTTTATACGTTTCAAGACTTGATCATTTACTTACTTCAAGTAATGTTCATACATGGGTAGCCGGACACACGCACAGAAATTTTGATTTCGTAACAAATGGAGGTACAAGGTTAGTAAGTAATCAAAAAGGCAAACCTCGTGATAATGTTTATGATTTTTCTAAATCTTTCGTTATACAAGTAGAGCCAAAAAATTATGATTTTAAACAAAATAATATAATTATAAGTAATTATAGTGATAAATATGTATGTGCTTAATTATAAAATATTTTATATTTTATAATTATTTAGTGAAATTATCTTTAACCCATTTTTTATCTATGTTAAATTTATTTGATAAATTTGGTGTTTTTGAACTTTCTGAATCTAATTTTTTTAATAAATCACTAACTCCGTAAATAATTACTAAATTACCAAGTGATTCATGTCTTTTATCATCATCATTATATATATCATAACCATATTTATCTAATAAATCAATATTTTTTATCTGTTGTTTTGGTTTCATTATTTTTTCATCTAAATTATTTGGTTGATCATCATCTGGTTTTATATATGTTGGTAATTGATTATTATATATAGGGTTTTCAACTTTTTTAACAAGTTTTTCTACTTTCTTAACTAAATTATCTAATTTAGATATAGATTCATCTGATATATTTTTTTTAGAAACTTTTTTATTGGTATCAGTTTTGTTGGACGATGGTAATTTTTTTTTACTAACTGATTTTTTTTTATTATCTCCTAAATGAACTTTCTTTTTACTAGGTACTTTATTTTTATTAGATTTCTTTTTTGATGACATTTTTATATTAAAAAACAATTTTTTAATATAAAATAATTTTTATTCGTCTTCTACAAAAATGATATCATGTACAAAACTTTTCTTTAATTTTTCTGAATTAATATTTATGTTATTTTTTTCTGTAAACTTTTGTAATTCATTAAAATCAGGCGAACCACAGTAAGATATATTTTTTATTTCATGTCTCTCATAGTTTATAAATAAATCACGTGTTCTCTTATGATTTAAGATTGTTATATCAATCGATTCATTTCTTTCTATCTCATCTATTGACTTATATTTTGTTATATATTTAAAAGATGTTTCACATCCAACTTTTGGAATATTTTTGTTGTAATCACATCCACACATTATACATAAATCTAAAAACTGTTCTTGTGTTAAACTTAATGAATCTAAAACCGTCTTATGTAATATTCTTACACATGTGTCATTCTTTGTATCTATCTTAGATAGAAACACTGGTGAACCATAAGCAAGAACATCTGTATCTTCTGTTAAAACAGCATCAACTATGTTTCTTTTACATAAATCAGCGCACATACATTCTGCTTCGAGAGGTGCAATATAATATGGAACTTTTAATATATCAAATAATTCTCTTGTTTTCTCAAAATCATCTTTAGATATTTTTATATTATAATTTTTCATCTTTTCTATTTTATCTTTTACCATATCCATATTTATAGACGATTGTGGTCTTTTTTTAGATAATAATCTTTGTACAGGAATTGATTTTTTTATTAGTTTATCATATAATTCTAATAAAATAGGGTCAACTTCTCCTGTTTTATAATAATTATCCAATGCATTAGATAATTCTAAAACTTTATGTTCTGTTTTCTCTCTTGATTTTATTCTTTCTTCTTTTTCAATTGATTTCTCATTTGGAGAACCATTATCAAATATAAAAACACAATGTATATCATTTTTTCTTAAACATTGAACTAAGTTAACAAACGATGTTAACCAATTATCTCCGCATATAGCTTTGAATTTACATAAGAATAAAGACACGTCTATTGCAACTTTTTTAAATGCATATTCAGATAAATGAATTTCTTCAAATACATGTGGGCACTTTTTTCTTAATAAATTATTTAAATTCTTAATTCCCATTCTATATTTTTAAAGTTTCATTTGTTTAAAATCATTTTTTTTCTTTATACTTTCGTTTTATACTTTTCTTTCTTATTTTACCATCTAATATTTTGCAATTATCTGCTGTTTTATTACATATTAAACAACATATATCTTCATCATCCTCACTTTCATATGTACTACTTTCATTAATGTCTTTTAATTTATCTACAAAATCATTGTTATATCTTACATTATATAGTATTTCAATTTTAATATCCGAATCCGAATATTCATATTCATATTTTAAATCTGAAATTTTTTTAAATAGTAAATATAAATATAAATAAATTATTGGTATAATAAAATCATTTAAGAAATCTATATGTATATCTTTTATTCTCATAATTTGATGAATATTTAAAGTTTCATTTTTAATTCCGAAAGAACCATATTTTGATATTATTGAGTTTAATTCTGATATTTTAAATGTAAAAATATTTTTAAAGTATTGTTTTTTTAAATAATAAAAAAACAAATTTGAAAATAATTTAAACGAATTTTTTAATACATTTTCTTCGTTAAAAATAAGAAAAACTTTTAATATATCATCTTGATTTAATTTAGAAAGAAAATATTTCTCTAAATATGAAGGACATGTATTAAATATTTGAATATAAATTATATACTTGTATATTAATTTTTTATTATCTTTTTTCATTTCTTCAACATTAATTATATCATCAATAGTTAATAAACACTTTTCAAAATCAATCATTCTTACATCTATTTTATCATATGATTTAACAACAAAATTTCTAAATTTAATATCTAAACAATAAATTTCATTAGAAATTGATAAATCTATTAAATTAAAAATTTGGTCTATTACATCT
>Ga0315906_10012084_pt1 | contig 10023 bp, 13 predicted proteins | sample LakEriMetagenome_4_FD_203526 | JGI IMG/M metagenome (GOLD analysis project Ga0315906, IMG submission 203526) | Freshwater fungal communities from buoy surface, Lake Erie, Ohio, United States - Buoy 2 MA122 | ecosystem: Environmental > Aquatic > Freshwater > Lake > Lake biofilm | place: USA...
ACGAAAATACTCACGGTATTCGTCATCACGGAAGATGTCATGGTTGCCACGGATCAACACTTTGTCACCGTTCAAACGACTCAATGTCTTCAAGGCTTTGCGGTTAATAACCACATCACCCAAATGGTAGACCTTGTCCGAGGGTCGTACACGATCGTTCCAACGCCGGATCATTTCTTCGTCCATCTCTGCAGGATCAGTCCAAGGACGCAACTTCACAGTAGGGTCATCGGGATGTGTGAACTTACACACGCCGGCATGCCCAAAATGTGTATCACTAACTAAAAATGTTGCTGGCATACAAAATCTCCTTAATGGTTAATTATAGTACTAAAGGAGATTTTGGTCAACCGTTTAGTACCTGTAAGTGTCTGGCTTGTAAGGCCCATCAACTGTAACACTAATGTATGCCGCCTGCTTTGGCGTCATAGTAGTGAGCTTGGCGCCAATTTGCTCCAAGTGCAAGCGAGCAACTTTTTCATCTAGATGCTTGGGCAACAAATACAGTCGACCTGTTTCGTATTTACTGGTGTTGTTGTACAGATCAATCTGTGCCATGACTTGGTTGGTAAAGCTGTTTGACATCACATAGCTGGGATGGCCAGTTGCGCAACCCAGGTTAACCAGTCTGCCTTCAGCCAACAAAATAATGCGTTTACCACTGGGGAAGATAACATGATCCACCTGCGGCTTGATGTTTTCCCACTCGCAATCCTTGATGCTGGCAACATCAATTTCGGTATCAAAGTGACCAATGTTACACACAATGGCATTGTTCTTCATTGCATCCATGTGTGCGCGAGTGATAACGTCTACGTTGCCTGTGGCAGTTACAAAGATGTCTGCTTTGTCTGCCGCATACTCCATTGTGACCACACGGTAGCCTTCCATGGCGGCCTGCAATGCACAGATGGGATCTATTTCAGTAACCCAAACTTGTGCTGAAAGTGCTCGCAAGGCTTGTGCACTGCCCTTACCCACGTCCCCATAGCCGGCTACCACAGCAACCTTGCCCGCAATCATAACGTCAGTAGCACGTTTGATAGCATCCACTAGACTTTCGCGGCAACCATACAAGTTGTCAAACTTGCTCTTGGTCACTGAGTCGTTTACGTTGATAGCAGGCATCCGCAGTGTACCGGCCGCAATGCGTTCCAACAACTTGTGAATACCTGTTGTGGTCTCTTCAGTGACGCCTTTGATGCCTGGCAATAAGTCAGGGTGTTGATCATGAATGTAACCAGTCAAGTCGTGCCCGTCATCCAAGATCATGTTGGGAGTCCACCCATTGGGTCCACGCACAGTTTGTTCAATGCACCACCAGTATTCCTCTTCAGTTTCGCCCTTCCAAGCAAACACAGGAATACCTTGTACAGCAAGAGCAGCCGCAGCCTGATCTTGTGTGGAGAAAATATTGCAACTACTCCAGCGTACACTTGCACCAAGTTCAATCAAGGTTTCGACTAGTACAGCCGTTTGAATGGTCATGTGCAAACTGCCTACAATACGTGCGCCTGCCAAGGGCTTTGCGCCAGCATATTCACGACGAATTGCCATCAATCCAGGCATTTCGTGTTCAGCAATGGCAATCTCTTTGCGGCCCCACTCTGCAAGGCCAATGTCTGCTATTTTATAATCCATGTTTATTCCGTTTTTGTAATTAAGTCAGGTTGTTTTTTCAACCGTTGATTTACCATGGGTATGGTAAGCATTGTACTGGCCAAGGCCATGAGTAACAATGCAGTGAATGTTTCGCTAGTGATAATCTGTTTGTCCAACAGCACATTAGCAAAAATAATTTCAATCAAGGCCTTGGTTTGAAGCAACCAACCAATGATTCTAGCTTCTCCAGGTTGCCAATTTAGTATGCGGCCAGCAACAAAAATACCCAGTTGTTTGCCTGCCAACTGCATGGCCAACAACAGTGCTGCCGCACCAAATACCACTAGGCCGCCCATTTCCCAATTGGTACGCAGGCCAGTACTCAAGAAGAACACAGGCATGATCACCAGCAACACATTGTGTCGTAGCATGTCCATGCGTGTTTGATCAAACCATTTGCTGTCCAGTACTACACCAGCAAGGAATGCACCTACCATGTAATGCAAGCCAGCCCAGTCAGCAACCAAGCCGCACAGCGCAAGCCAAATCAAACTTACGTACCACCGGTCTGATTCAGCAATACGTGGCATAAAACTGCGTAGTCCATAGCCGACTCCAGCATACATTGCCAAGAAAATTGCTTGGTGTTCCAGCCGTTGCCAATCCATAAGAATAATAGCCAACACACTCCAAATTGCAATGTCATCTAGACTGGCATATCGTAAGATTCTTTGTCCAAGTGGTTGTCTAAGGATGTTAAGTTTTTCCATAAACAGTACCAGTATAGGCAATGCTGTGACCGCAGCCGCCATGCCCAGGCCCAGTACAAACTGCCATGTTTCAGCTTTGGGACCAATCCATCCAGGAAACTGCAACAACACCAAAGCTGCCGCACTTCCAAACAGCAATGGCATTCCTAATGCGAACCCAGCCGTGATTGAACTTTCTCGAACATTTTTTCTTGCCGCACCTAGATCAAGTTCAATACCAGCAATGAATACAAACAGCATCACAGCCCACCAAGCCACACCATTTAGTGCTGTGATCACTTGTGGTGTGAATACAGCAGTATAAACTTCTGGATAAGCCGCACCTAGCAGTCCAGGACCCATGAGTACACCACCTATGATTTGTACCACAACAAGTGGCGCCCAGTTGTCAGTATTGCCCAATCGCCAGATCAAAAATGGCACAGTGAAGATCACTGCCATGGCTACAAGATAAAGTTCAGTTGTTGTCATTCAGTTGTCCTTCTATGATTGCACCCAACCACATGCCAATTACATATTGCAAATACAGTGCTAGGCTTGCGGCGCCAGCTGATAGATTACCATGACTGAACCAGTAGCCGGCCATGATACAGGCTGGTAACAAACTGGTCAATCCTGCACTGAGGATAATGATGTTGATGCGGATGGTGTGATTCCAAAAATGGCTTAGTGCCCATCCCATACCTATTGCTAATACAAAGTCAGTCCAACTAGGTACAAAGTTTTTGGTCAACTCAGTAGTTATCACATACTGATCATTAAACAAAAAATATCCAAAACCAGCTACAACCAAGAATGCAGTGTAATACAACACACTCAAGACCTGACGGGAATTGTTGCTCATTGCGCAGGCTGCCACTGCAATAGGAAAACCTATCTTGCCGGCAAATACCAGCAAGATAGTGTTGTTTACAAACCCCCAGCAACAGCTACCTGCGCATAGTGCTAAGAGTAAAGTCCGTTGCCAAAGTTTTAGATCATCTAAAACTGTAAATTTCATCAGTAGCCTTTGTTTCGGCGCCGAGGCGCAACCTCAGTTTCTTTAAACAAATAGTCTCGAGTGACCTTTCCAGCTTCGATTTCCAGCAGTGCAGTTACTGCCGGGCTGTGGGATTCCTTCATTGGAATTTTAACTGCATCTCCGCGTCCAAGTTCTCGCATGCGTCTTGCACCAACTAACACAAGATCATATCGGTTGCCAATGGCAGCAACGGCTGCTTCGCTGGTGAGACCGGCTGTGTTGGGTTCGGTAATGTTCATTCGTCTTCCTTTGAGTTTATACCATTTGGATGGTGTGGGTTGAGAGAATCTAAATCTTGAAACAGTCTATGTTCTTGTGTTGTCAGTCGGTCTTTGTGTGTTTTACGTGGATTGCCACACAAGTAACATTTGGGATTGCCGCAGTCCATGGCATGGTGTTTGGCCAGGCGATGTGTTTGTTTAATACTTCGCATGTTGTAAGTGCCATGGCTCTTGGCAATTTTAACTTGCCTAGCAATAGCCACATCAGTCTTGTGGCGCCGTCTAGAATTTTTGTACTTGGCAAAGTCGTTAGCCATTAGCCACCCCGACCACTGGCTTTGCGAACTGGTGCTCCTGTGATTCTAGGAACACCATAGTTCTGTTTGTTTTTGGTTTTTTTGTTTTTGACTTCGGGCTTTGCAGCCTCTTGTTTTTTAGCAAGAGCTTCTTTTACAGCGTTGGAAAATGTGTTTTCTTTGGTCATACAAATATTTAACAGTTCAACGCTATTGTACTGCAAAATCTGTTAGCTGTCAATTGAAAATTTGCCGTAACACTGGTTCTTTGTATTGGCTGCGGCTGCAATTCCTAAAGCATTATTAATGCCAGTTACGGGCTCTGGCGACACCCTATCTTGTGCCCGATTTAAGTGTTACTTGATCTGTGTCCAAACTCGTTCGCGTATTTGTTTGGTTAGAGCATCAGGCAAGTGCACATAGTCTAACTCCTCACTCATTTTACGACCATTTTTGAATGCCCAATCAAAGAACTTTAGCACCGCTTGGCTTTGAGCTTTATTGTCAGGGTTTTTATACATAATAATAAAACTTGCTGAGCTAACAGGCCAAGCATTAGGATTACGTTGATCTACAATACTCAATCCCATACCTGGAACTGAGAACCAATCAGCACCGTCTGCCGCGGCAGCAAATGTTAAATCATCTGGGCTTACCCAACGTCCTGACTTGTTTTGTAACTGCAAGAAGTTCATGTTGTTTTTCTTAACATAAGCATACTCTACATAACCAATTGAACCTTTGATTCTGTTGACATTGGCTGCAACACCTTCATTGCCTTTTCCACCTATAGAGCTGGCTGCTGGCCACTTGACTGCGGCACCTTTGCCTACTCGGTCGTTGAACTCTTTACTAACTGTGCTTAGATAGTCTGTCCAGTTAAATGTTGTACCTGACCCATCTGCACGATGCACCACTGTGATATTTTCGTCAGGAAGTTTCTTACCTGGGTTCAATGCTGTTAGTTTAGGATCGTTCCACTTATTGATAGTGCCCATAAACACTTCGGCCATAACTGGTCCAGTGATACGTAGTTCACCTGGTTTAAAACCATCTAAGTTTACAACAGGAACTGTGCCGCCAATGATTGCGGGGAATTGTACTTGCCCGTTCTTGTCTAAGTTTTCACCTGACACTGGCGCATCTGTAGCACCAAACGCCACGGTCTTTGCATTGATTTGACGAATGCCACCACTTGACCCAATGGATTGATAATTGAGCCCGATACCAGTTTCTCGCTTGTAGGCCTCGGCCCACTTGGCATAGACAGGATACGGAAAAGTGGCACCAGCACCTGTAATATCGGTTGCTTGTGCCACTAGTGCAAATGATGTTAACAGGATAGCAATAAATTTCTTCATAAAGACTCCTTTGTTTAGAAACTTATTTAGACAGAATTATATTACAATTTTGTTACAACAGTCAACTATTTAGAACACGTGAAACACTGGTGATCACTGCGGCAATACGTCCAATGTCACGTAGTTGTTCTACAGTGTAGCCTTCTTTCTTGAGCGTTTCATAGTGTGCCTTTACACAAAAATGACACTTGCCCACAATGCTTGCTGCCAAACTGTATGCTTCAAATCTAGCCTTAGTGGTGCCACCGTGGCTGGCAATGGCATTCATACGCAACTGTGCTGGCAGGCCTTTGAGGTTCTCATCATCAGCCATCTCAACATACGGATACCAAATGTTGTTTTGTGCCATAATTGAGCCAGCTGTGAGTGCCGCATCTGCTTCAACAGCACTGGTAAAGGTAACCTGTGCATGTAACCAAGTCCACAGTTTGGTGTTGCCTGTTGCAAAGGCTGCTGCCAAGGCCACAGCCTCAGCTTCTTCGGCAGCCAAGGTACTGCGTTTGATCACAGCATCTAAATTTAATTTGGCATCCTTGGCATAGTCAGGAATGGTTTCTTTGAGTTTGTCTACCCATTCAAAATTCATTTTGCTTGTTCTCCTAAAATTTTGTAACCCCGCCCAGTGGGATGTATTCCGTCAGCACTCATATGATCATGGGGCCGATGCAGAATTGTATCTCCGTATTCCTGTGCAATTTTTACAATGGCCGCATGTGGCACTGGCTTGCGGTCCCGACCTGGATCAATCCAGAACACACGCTGACCTTGAACTGCTTCGCGCATCTTTCTTAGCTCTTGTTCAGTTTTTACACCTGAGTGATCATTGGCTCCCAAACTTATAATCAGCGTTTTTGTAGGCTTTGCGGCCGCTGTGGGCAGATAGTCTCGGTTCCACTGCCAGCTGTTCCAACCGCCCCTACTGTAACTCACACAGTCAGGTCTATACATGGCAGTGCCCACGGCTATGCTGTCACCAACAATCATACAGTCAATCATTTTTAACTCCACTAGTTAATACAATTTTACAAATATGTTCTAGTCTTTCAATGTGCTCAAACGCACGCCATGGGCTTGTGTCAATGGCCACTACGCCATGACCTTTGATACCTACAATGTCGTAGGCAATGTTGCCTGCTGAATCTAATTGTAGATTCTCATGACAACGATCTGCTAGTTCTTGACTGATTGGCGGCACATCTGGCACATTGGGTGCCACTCGTGTATAACGACTAAGTTCAGGAAAGTCATTGACAATGGTGCTTAGGTCAATGCCGGCATGCATGGCTGCAACACAATATGTAGGATGCAAGTGAACTACGACCCTGACATCGTTTGAGTGTTGTCCCATTGCCTGCTGTAATCCAAAGTGTAAAGGAATCTCACCACTAGGTTTTAAATTAGCACTGATGTCAGTATAATATTCTTCCTCCCAAGATTTAGATAGAAAAGGTGGAATAGCACTGATCTTGTCAACTAATTTAATCTTCTTGAACTGATCCGGTTGCAAGGTCTGCTTACGCACACCCGAAGGTGTGATGTAAAAATGATCACGGTCGTGGTGTCGTATGCTTACATTACCATCGCGACTGGTGATCCAGTTTCTACGATAGGCTTCTACCAGTGTTTCGCAAATGGTTTCTAACATCACGTTCCTTGTTATTTGACGTTTAAGATCCAAGCAGCCATTTTTTTGGCATCAGCTTCAGACACCTGTGCGTTGGCAGGCATAGGCATTGTGCCCCAAACGCCTGAACCACCAGCACGAATCTTGGCTGCTAGCCGATCACCCACAGCTTGGCCTTTGTACTTGGCTGCCACATCCTTGTAGGCCGGTCCCACAACTTTTTTATCTACAGCATGGCAGGCCATACAGTTATTCTTTTTCAGTAATGCTTCATCAGCATGAGCTGTAATAGCAGCCATGCTCAAGATCAAGGCAGTTAGACATTTCATAGAGTTTCGCCGCCTACAGTACGGTTGCAAGCACACAGTTCACCTGTTTGCAGTGCGTCCAATACACGAAGTGTTTCTTCTGGGCTACGACCAACGTTAAGGTTGTTTACTGTAACGTGTTGGATAACGTTATCAGGATCAACGATGAATGTTGCACGAAGAGCTGCTCCGGCTGGGTTAAAGAATACACCAAGCTGTTCGACCAAACTCAAGTTCTCATAAGTGTGTGGTTGTTCACGTTGTGTATCAGCAAACTGAATGTGTTTGATCTTGCTCAAATCTTCGTGGCTGCGTTGCCAAGCCAATTTGCAAAACTCATTGTCTGTTGAACCTGTCAACAATACTGCATCACGATCAGCAAAGTCTTGGAACAATTTGTCGTAGGCCACAATTTCTGTAGGGCAAACAAATGTAAAGTCTTTTGGATAGTAAACAATCACTTTCCACTTGCCTTCAAAACTTTTATCTGTAATAGTAAAGAAATCATCCTTACCTGGGTTAACGCCGGTTACGGCAAATGCTTCTAATTTATCGCCTACAGTTTTCATATTTTCTCCTTGTTAATGAAACTCAGTGTTTGTACTGATACGCTATTATATAGCATAGATATAGTCTAAGTCAACGGGTTTTGACATTGTATTTTTTTATAACTAACTTTTACAAAATCTATGCCTCTAAAAACCACGGCTTACTCCAAATGCCTTTGGGCCCATAGGCCATGGGATCAGCACCACCAACCCAATCTGCCCCATACAAATCTTTGCATGCTTGCATGTAGTTTTCAAAATGGGCATTCATTGATGGGGTTTGTTTCAACATTATTTTCATGCTTTGGCTAACAGTTTGCCATTCAATCTTGCCCACATCAAATGTGGAAGCATTGTAGTGTGGATAGATCAAAGTGTTGTAGCAACCATTGTTGATCATGGTAGTGTGGCCGCCAACTTGTGTAGTGTTGTAGTGCCACTTCCAATCAATTTTTTGCAACAGAAATTTACGATTGTCTTCAAACCAACTGGGAATACAATCAGCTTGACGGTAAAAATTTTTTAATATGTGTCCTTGTTTGATCAAAATTCTTGTGCTGTTTGGGCTCCAATAAAAATACTCATGCACACAGTTATCTGGCAATGGCTCAAGACTGCCGTTGAGATGTCGGTCCATGAACTGTACTGCATATCTACCTTGCACCAAATTTACAAACGTTTTGTCTTTGCCCCATAACAGCGCCACAGATTGATCTTTGCTAGATGTTGGATGCCATGATGCACTGTGTTTCAATGTCATACCAAATCTTTGTCGTTGCCATAAACTCCAGCCCATATTATGACCATAGTGCAAGTTGTCACTGGTGTATTCCTGCAAACTGTCCATGATCATATGGTCCATGCTGACCACTGATACTTTTAAATTTGGCCATTGTTTTTGTAACGCTTGAGCTCTAGGAATAGCAACATGATGCAATTCAAGATTGGCAAAAGTTTGTAGACTGTTGGGATTGTTCCAGTCGCCTGCATAACCAATTCTAATCTCGTCCACCATGATACCATTGCGTTCAAATGCTTGCAACACATTTTCACTGTCGGCTCCGCCACTGTACAACAGTATGATATAGCGGTATTGATTTCTTAACTGGTGTGCACGTTCGGTATACAGATCCCACAGAGTTTCTTGGGGTTCCTGCGTCCAGTCATGTTGTGCAAACTGATCTTCTTGATAACGCCAATGCAACGGTGCACCACACTGACGTTGATACTGTATGGCTTCAAGTTTAGAGGCAAAGGCCCGATCACCCACATGATACAGGCCCCATTGGTCAGTGCTGACCAGCATTACTTTGATTTTGCAAGTTCTTTGGCGTACTTGGCCTGTGCTGCCTTAAGACTGTTCATGTGTGTGTTATGATAGCTTTCAGGCGTGACATTGGCAAATACTGGACTGCGTAGATCTCCAAGATCCCACAGTCGATCTTGACCCACAGCTCGCAAAGCATCAGCAAAGATCTGTCGAATTTCAAATGCTCGGGCAGCATCCATGTCGCGATGTGCAATCACAGTCACACTGGCTGGCGGCAGTTGAATGCCCAGTTCACCAAATGTCTTGATGTTGGGATAACGAGGGTGACGCACTGGGCAATGCAATCCAACAGTTTGAATCTGAGGATTTTTAGTTTTGAAGTCGTCAATGGTCTTGACGCGGTCAGCCGCCAATGTTACACCATTGTTGGCTGCCATGTTTACAAAGCCTTCGGTGTTGCTTCTAAAGTACACCATGTTCAACTCAAAACGATAGCGATCCATCAAGCCCAGTGCAATGTAGTGAGCCAGGCTACCTTGGCTAGAGGCCGATGCCATTACAGATTTGGCCTGTGGCGTATCCAGGGCCAGTGTAGATGCTGCCGCCCAACACACATCCCACAGTCCCTGCACTGGCTTGTACTGAGAACCATCAATGCGCCCAGTGACAAATCCATCAGCAATGGCTCCAGTGGTTGATGTGATACGATGTTGAGGCCGTTCGTCAACATAGTTGGTGGCTACAACACCGTCGCCTCCCGGTTTGAATTGATTTACAAACACATACTTTTTCTGCATGCGGTTTGCTTCTTCTAATACAGCAATGTAGCCTGGTGTGGCTGCTGATGCTGCTCCGTGGGCGTGAACCCACTCAATGGTTTCTTGTGCTTGTGCTGTGGTAATCATGACAATGCTCAATAGTATGCTGGTTAAAAAACGCATAAATTTTCTCCTTGAATTAATTATAACATCAACAGGGTTGAAACACAAGATGTTCTGGCAG
>Ga0315906_10012086_pt1 | contig 10023 bp, 11 predicted proteins | sample LakEriMetagenome_4_FD_203526 | JGI IMG/M metagenome (GOLD analysis project Ga0315906, IMG submission 203526) | Freshwater fungal communities from buoy surface, Lake Erie, Ohio, United States - Buoy 2 MA122 | ecosystem: Environmental > Aquatic > Freshwater > Lake > Lake biofilm | place: USA...
TCTCTTTTTGAACACTTCTATTATGGCATCTGCTACCTTAATTTCACCTTCTTTTTCGAATAGATCTACTAAATTATCGTCCACATATTTTATAAACTCATCTATTACAGAGACCCTATTGATTTCTGAGGATTCAGGTTCTAAGACTAAAGTTTCGTGTGTTTTATCTGCATTGTCTATCTCCTCGACTTGCATCTTAGAGACCATTTTTTTGTAGTTTTTCTGATTGTAAATGATTAGATACCTCTTGGCAATAGTTCCAAAATAGGAGTATGCTTTACCTTTTGATTGATCGTAAAGGTGTAATTTCTGCAAAAGAAAAGAGATAACTTCGTATTTAAGATCTTCTATATTGTCTACTTCAGTATAATAAAACTTAAATGTATGGATAATATTCTCTGCTAATTTATAAAAGGCATAGTGAATTTCCTTATTGTAGATTTGATTAGCAACGGCTTGATTTGGAGCAGCACGATATCTTAGAATTGCTTCTTCAGTTTCTGTTGTAAAATAAACATTTTTTGTTTTTGGCTTTCTTTTTCTAGGTGTGCCCTTTATAGTAAGGCCCATGTCCTGTTCTTGTTCAACCAGTATGTCTTCTGCCATATTATTTTCTTCCTGTAAATTGTTGAACTCTAGCTTGGATTGCTTTTATAGTTTCAAAAAGTGACAATAATTCTGGGTCAGATTGAACCCACATTGTCATATCGATTTTATTTACTAATCCGTTAAAATCGTCGAGTAAAGATAAAGTATCGTTAACAAAACTGCTTTGGTTAAGTACGATCTCTTCTAATCTTTTATTTTTTCTATAAAGGTTGTATACTACTGCGCCAAAAATAGTGGCGAACCATAGCGATAATGAAATAATTCCAATCATTTTAAATTTGTGTTTCAACTCTTGACGCCATCAAATCCGCTTGATGCAAGATGTAAGGTAAGTTACATTTTAATTCTACGTCAGAACTGTATGTTATGTAATAAGGTTTATTTGCTTCCTCGTAAAGACCGTCGTGTAGCTTTATTGCCAAGAATTCGTTTTCAGTCACAGGAATATTTGCTTGCTGCAAATAGTACAAACTTCTATCGGCAATTCTCATGTGAGTCATATTAGTATTTATCTTAAAATATGCGCCTTGCTTTTCTCTGTGCCAATCAGAATCGTTAGCAATATAGAAAGGCTCATCATTAGTACCCAGTTTGCCTAGGTCATGATTAATTGCAGAGAATACTAATTCTTCAATGGTATAAGTTTTCTTCTGACCAAAGCGCTCCCACACTTTATCCATTACTAAAGAAGCCTCAACAACTCTGTTAACATGATCTACATATCCACCAGCAAAACAGTTATGATGACTAATTTTTGTGGAGGCAGGACTAATTGCTAGAGTAACTTCTCTGGATTTATAAAATTCCATTAAAGCATCTTTTCTTTCCGAAGAGATATACTTGTCAATGTGACCGTAAAACTTTTGTAAGTTCTCTAAGATCTGTTCTTCTGTAAGCTGTTTCATTTTCATAACTTTTTATTTTTAATTAAGCGTCGTGTTCTGTATCGATCAAATGCTGGATCTCGCCGATCTTGTATTGCATTTTTTCTAACGTTTCTTTTAACTCTTGTGGAGGGCGCAATTGCGATATTTGCGAATTTTGGTACATGATCATATTAATCAATTCACCTAATTTTTTAGTAACCAGTTGTTTGTATCTCATAATGTTAATTTAATCTTTCTTTACGAATTCTATGATATTATCTATCGAGTAGAATCCTAATGTGTTGTACCCATTGACCTCTTTCTTTTTACCGATGTCATTGTATTTCTCAGCAATATATAAAACGTTTTTTCCCAAATCAACTATTGGGTACATATCTACTCCAGTAATTGATTCTATTTGGTCGCAAGCATTTGGACTCTCTTCGCAAGTAATACAATTATACTTGATATTTAATTTATCTAATGTTGACTTTAATTTTTTACATTTATCGCAACCTTCTAGTACGTATATTTTAATCATCTTCGTAATCATTAAATTCGGGGTCCAATGTTTTCATTGCTTCAATCCACAAAAGTTTTTGTTGATCAGACATACTATCAAATTGCATATTTAGATATATGTACAATGCTTGTATTTCGTCTTCTGTTAAATTCTTCTTCTGTTCTCCCTCTTGGATATTTAGTAGTTTAGATAGATCCATATTACTGCTGCTGTTGTTGTTTTCCCCCTGTAGTAGAAGGTTTTAAAAATAATTATTTTACAGGACAATAAAAAACTTAAGTCTCAAGTGCGCTCAACAAAGATTTAGTTTTTTTATTCGAAATATTTTTTGTATATTCAATTCATGGAGAACGAACAATTAGTTTTGGGCCTTTTGGAATCTGTGTTGGGAAAATCTAAACCTGACAAAAACAAGAAAGACCACTCATTCCACTGTCCAATTTGCAATCACAAAAAGCCAAAGTTAGTAGTCAATATTTCAACGGGGCAATACAACTGTTGGACATGCCACCCTGCCACAAAAGGCAAAACTCCTGTGTCTTTGTTCAAAAAGTTAGGAGTGGACAAAGAGAGAATGGTAGAGATGAAAAGCTATTTCTCCAACGATAGAACGAAGTTAGACGATACAGTTGCGGAAAAAGTATTTTTGCCAAAAGAATTTATTTCAATGACAGAAAACGATAAATCTCTTGAGTATCGTCACGCAGCAGTTTACTTAAAAAATAGAGGCATCAATGAGTCTGACGTTAGAAAATATAACATTGGATACTGTAAAACTGGGAGATATCGCAATAGAGTTATTATTCCCTCTTACGATAAAGTTGGCCAAGTGAATTATTTTATTGCTAGATCTTTCGAAAAGGATCCATATCAAAAGTACGACGCACCTTCTATTCAAAAGACAGAAATAATCGGTATGGAATACTTCGTGAATTGGTCAGTACCAGTAATACTTTGTGAAGGCATATTCGACGCAATCGCTATAAAAAGAAATGTTGTTCCACTATTCGGAAAATCTATTCCAAAGGCACTGATGTTGAAACTTGTGGAATCTCAAGTAAAAACAGTATATTTGGCTTTGGACAAGGATGCTCTTAAGGAAGCATTGACTTACTCAGAACAATTAATAAATTTGGGTAAGGAAGTCTATTTAATAGAATTAGATGGTAAAGATCCATCAGATTTAGGTTTCGAAAATATGACAAAATTATTACAACAAGCAAAGCCGTTAACATTCGGTGAGATTATTCTCAAAAAAATGATGGGTTAAACCATGCTAAGAAAAATATTTCAAGTAAGCGACATACACATTCGCAACTTCAAAAGACACGACGAGTACAGAAGAGTGTTTGAGAGACTTTACGACTACATTAAAGAAAATTTTACACAAGACGATCTAATCTGTTTGACTGGAGATATTGTGCACGCTAAGACAGACGTAACTCCTGAATTGGTAGAAGAGGTGCAAACTTTCCTAAAAAGCCTAGCAGACATTGGGCGAGTATTATTGATTCCTGGCAATCACGATGCGAACTTAAACAACGATCATAGAATGGATGCGTTGACTCCCATCGTTAATGCTTTGAACCATCCTAACTTAACTTACCTTAAGAAGACCTGTGCTTACGACATTTACGACAACAACGTTACTTTTTACCACTGGTCGGTTTTTGACAGTCACACTGAGTATCCAAAATGTTTTAGAACAGAGAACGACTTTAAGATCTGTTTGTATCATGGTCCCGTTAGTGGCACCGTAACAGAAAGCGGCTTCGGTCTTTTCGATAACGATGTGAAAGTAGAAGATTTTGAAGGCTTTGACTTAGTTTTACTAGGAGATATACACAAAACACAATTCCTAAACGAAGCCAAGACAATCGGATATCCAGGATCTTTGATACAACAGAATCATGCTGAGTCTTTAATACACGGCATATACGTTTGGGATCTTGCTACTAAGTCTGCAGAGTTTGTAGAGATAGAAAACGACACTGCTTTCTATACTATTGAAGTGGACGCAGGAGTTTATCAACCTTTACCGCAATTACCTAGAAATTTATACCTTAGAGTCAAATATAGGAACACTGATCAGTCAGAAATTAAGCGAATAGTAGCTGAAATTAAACAAGAACACAACGTATTAGAGACTTCTTTAATGAAAATACGAGACTTTACTACATCTTCTAACGAAAATAAGAAACTAAATGTACATGATGTAAGAAACATAGATTATCAAAATACTATATTAGTAGATTTCTTGAAGGAAAAGTACGATTTAGACGAGCAGTCAGTAAAAGATATTTGCGAGATCAACAAAGTAGTCAACGATGCATTACCAAAGTCAGAAGTTCCAAGAAATTCTATTTGGATTCCTAAGACTTTCGAATTCTCTAATATGTTTAGCTACGGCAAGGGCAATTTTATTGACTTTTCTAACATGAACGGTACTTACGGCATATTTGCACCCAACGCGAGCGGTAAATCTACGTTATTAGACTCAATCGCTTACTGTATATTCGACAAATGTTCTAGAACTACTAAGTCTGCGCAAGTAATGAACAGTATCTCAGACTCTTTTAAGTGTAAATTGGTCTTCGAATTGAATGGATTAGAGTACACTATCGAAAGAAAGGGATCAAAACAAAAATTGGGCAACGTAAAAGTCAATGTAGACTTCTATTATACTGATCAAGACGGAAGCAAAGTTTCCTTAAACGGTAAAGAACGTAACGACACTAACAAAAGTATTCAAAATGTTATGGGTAATTATGAGGACTTTGTTCTCACTGCTCTATCCATGCAAAACAACAATACAGGTTTCATTGACATGAATCAAAAGGACCGCAAAGACCTTCTTTCACAATTTTTGGACATTAACGTGTTCGAAGATTTGTACAATCTCGCTAATAACGAGATGAAAGAGGTCTCCGTTCTTTTGAAAGAGTATCAAAAGGAAGACTATCACGAACTATTAAAGAAAGCAGAGTTCGATGTTGATACTTTTGAGATCGCATTAGACGAAGCGAAGGAAGAAAAGCTTGCTATAGAGGAAAGAAGAGCTTCAACTAACAGACTTGTACTAAATAAAACAGCTGAGTTGACGCCGATAGATCAAGAAATCGTTGATATAGAAGAGTTAGAAGGTCAAAAATCGGCAATAGAAGCAGGCATTACTAAAGTGACTTGCTCTATAGACGAAAATGGTACTCTAATAGACTTAGTAGATTCAAAAATACAAGATCTTAATGCTAAAACTATTCACGATAAGGTAATTAAGGACATAAACTTAGAAGATTATAGTCATAAGTTAAGAAGTCACAAGTTGGATACAGCCGCTTTACAAGAAAAGAAGCTAGAATTGAGTCAGGCCAATACCAATCTACGTAACAGTAGAAAGAAAATGGAAAAGTTGGCTGAACTTAAGTACGATCCTAACTGTAAATTCTGTATGGACAACGTTTTTGTTAAGGACGCTATCGAAACTAAGAACTCTATACAAGAAGAAGAGAAAGCTGTTAAAGAATTGGAAAGTGTAGTTGAACTTTTAGAAGGCAGAATCAAAGATTGCTCAAGTGCTATCGAAATTAAAGAAGCAAAAGAACAATACGAGAAAGATTTACAGGCTTTAGAAGCACAAAAGAACAAGTACAACGCAGAAGACAATAAGTTTAAGAAGAAATTAAACGACGCTGAAACTTTATTGTCCAACATTGAAACAAAAATAGAGTCTCACAATCAACAAGAGCAAGCTATTCAGAGAAATAAAGAAATAAACGCTGAAATAGAAGATCTAAACAAGAATCTTAAGGCTATAGACAAAGAATTGGATGGCATTAACGACACAATATCAGATATCACGGCTAACAGGAAACTTGCGCAGAGCAATAAGAACAAATACGAGCAAGGCATAAATAAATTGAAAGGACTAGAGACTAAATTCAAAGACTATCAGTACTATTTACAAGCGGTACACAGAGACGGAATTCCTCACAAGTTAATTGCTAACATTATTCCTCAAGTTGAAGAAGAAATCAATAATATTCTGGCTCAATTAGTAGATTTCCAAGTAGTTTTACACGCTGACGATAAAAATATAAATGCATACATTGCTTATGACGAAAATAATTTTTGGCCTCTTGAACTTACTTCAGGAATGGAGAAGTTTGTGGCGAGTCTTGCTATCAGAACCTCTCTTATCAACGTATCCACTCTTCCTAGGCCAAACTTTATGGCAATAGATGAAGGCTTTGGAGCGTTAGACCAAACTAATCTGAGCTCTATGGTCATGCTATTTGACTATCTTAAGACGCAATTTAAGTTTATCATGATCATATCCCATATTGATTCTATGAGAGATGTGGTAGATCACCATATAGAGATCAACAAAGTTAACGGTAGATCCAAGATAGAACAGGCTGCATAGATATTTATTACCATGATCAAGACCGTCATTGCCATATATCCAGGTCGTTTCCAACCATTTGGTAGACACCATGCAGAAGCATTCAAATTCTTAAAAGGTAAATTTGGAGACAAAAATACGTTCATAGCTACTTCTGATGTGGTTAATCCTCCAAAAAGTCCATTGAATTTTAAAGAGAAGAAGCAAATCATAGACAAATACGGGTTTGGCAAAAATCTAATTCAAGTCAAGAATCCCTACAAGGCAGAAGAGATCACTAGCAAGTTTGATCCTAAGACTACAGCAGTCGTTTTCATGGTTGGAGAGAAAGATATGAAGGAAGATCCTAGATTTAAGATAGGAACTAAGAAAGATGGTAGTCCTTCTTACTTTCAACCTTACAAATCAGACACTAAAATGAACGGTTATATAGATAACGGATATTTGGTCGTTGCTCCTCATACTTCTTTTAAAATTACAGGATTTGGAGAGATGAGTGGCACTACAATTAGACAGGCACTATCTTCTAAGTCTACTCCACAACAATACAAACAACTTTTTACCGACATATTTGGTTGGTACGATGAAACTATAGCAAACATGTTGAAAAAAAAGTTTTCTACGACTAACAGTTTAAAAGAGACTGCTAGCTTTGAAAAATCCCTTATATTAGAGTACTTAGTTTATAATTTACTAACAGAAGGTGGAGCAGCTGGACACATGGCACACCCTTTTGATATTCCTTCAGTGAAGACAGGTAAAGATCTTGTTAGTGTATTTCAAAAAACAGGAGAATTTTTAACCAAAAATCCCGTTCCAGTAAAAATAGACGGAGTAAATGCTTCTATTAGATTGGCTAAAGTAGACGGAAAGACTCAGTTCGTAATGGACAGAGGTTCTAATAAGCCACTAGACGTTAAAGGCATTACTTCAAAGGATCTTACTGATAGATTCGGAGAAGGCCACGGTATGATTAGAGTGGGTGGTAAGGTATTAGAGATATTCAACAAAGCTTTACCTTCTATTAAAGGAGAACTACAAAAACTAGGAATGTTAAACGATCCCAATAAGATGTTTAATATAGAATACGTAGAAGGCAAATCAAACGTTCAAGAATACGAGAGCAATTTCTTGGCCATACACAATATATTAGAACTTGAAAGAGTAAGTCCTACTAAGAGAGTTACCAAAGAAACCGACTACGATAGAAAAGCATTGGCAGAACTTATTAAGAAGGTAAATCCAATTGCTAAAAAATACGATTTTGAAGTGATGGGAGAAATTCCTGCTAAATTAAAAAGCAAACCCAACTTCTCTTCAGCTCTTTCTAAAAACTACACAGTAGTTTTAACAAAGGGAAAGAAAGAAACTAAATCATTAAACGATTGGTTGAATAAGGCCAAAAACACTAAAGGACTAAAGTTAAAATTAAAAGACGGAAAAACTGTTGACGCTCTAAGCAAACAAGTATTCATCTGGATAATGGACGGAAAACCAGTTGATCAATTGGTATCAGACATGAAAGACGCTCAAATAGCAATAGACTCTTTCGTAATATACAACGCTACAATGTATTTGGGAGACGTGATACTAGACTCTTTGACTTCTCCATTAGGCGACGTTAAAGATCAAGAAGGAATTGTGGTTAGAGATAAAGCGGTATACGATAAGCCATATAAAATAACTGGATCTTTTATATTAAGAGGTCTACAAACAGCTTTTGGAAAATGACGGCTAAAGAAAAAATAGAAATCATTGAAGAGTTTATTGGCTTTGCGCAAGACTTTTTACAAATAGAAGATCTTCCTCAGATAAAGTTTGTAACAAATAGAGAATGGGCCACCCAATTTCACAGTTTTGGTAGATACAGAAATGAAAACAAAGACATTACGGTTTATTTAAAGAATAGAAACTTAGCAGATATACTTAGAACGCTGGGCCACGAATTAGTGCACCACAGACAGAATGAATTGGGCATGTTAACTATGACAAGCGGAGAAACTGGATCTGAAATAGAAAACGAAGCAAATGTCAAAGCAGGCATAATGATGAGGGACTTCGGTAAAACCCACGAGGAAATTTACGAATCCTATGGGCAGAAGTTCAACAAATTCTTAAGAGAATTAAAAAAAGACTAATATGGAAAAATCGGTTTTGAAAAAAGAGTTTAGCAAGAGAGATGTTCAAAGGATGAGGAACATTATTACTGGCCAAACAGGAGCTGCTACGCAGACTCTTTCTGGTTGGGAAAAGAAACATATAGACCATACAGAAGGAGACGTTTGGGAAGAAGAGGGACGTACCTGGACTATAAAGAACGGAATTAAGCAGAACCTTACTAAATTGGATGGTATAAAGAAGTTGGTGGTAATGCCAATAGCGTGTCCTAACTGTGGTAAACACATGAAAATAAATGCTGTTAATAAAAAAATGTACTCAATTCACAAAATGTGTTTAGAGTGTGTTGTTAATATGGAGGCCAAGATCAAACTAGAAGGCAATTGGGAACAATACGAGAAAGGCATAGTAAAAGCTAATGCACTCGCAAGTTTAGTTGACTTTGAAAAGGCCGTAGACTCATGGTATAAAGAAAAAGACTCATTTGTATCAGAATCAGGAGAAGTAGAAAGTTGGGGAGGTGGAGACAAGACAAAGATGTACGAAGAGATCAAAGCCAAACTACAAGAGATGAAAAACACCGATATTTATTAATAAAATTTTTATAAATGCCAGCGGTATCTAAAAAGCAACAAAAATTCATGGGAATCGTTCACGGATTACAAAAAGGAACGGTTAAGCCATCAGAGGTATCCAAAAAAGCACAAAAAGTAGCAAAAGACATGAAACCAAAAGCAGCGACAGACTTCGCATCAACAAAACACAAAGGACTTCCTACAAAAGTTAAGAAAGAAAACGTAGATGGAGCAATAGATACTCTATATATGGTTAAAAAGCCTTTCGATGGCTGTAACGCTAGCTCTTTAGTAGCTCCAATTAATCCTTTACAGGGCACGCAATATCCTCAAGATCAAATCCAAGGTGTATTTCCAGACCAAGATCAAGCAATGGCTATCGCTGAAACGCTTTACGAAGAGTATTGTTCTAGAATGGAAGCTTTAGAGGAAAAGAAAGGCGCTGTAACAGGCAAAATCTCTTCTGCTATCGACGCTTTAGAGAAGAAAAGAAAAGAACACGTAGATGCTGCTAAAGCTGATCCTAAGAATGCATCACAACACAAAGATAAAATCGCTATGATAGCTACAAAGATCGATGATTTAATGAGTAAGCTTGAAAAAGTAGAAAGATCAAAGAAAGCAAAAGAAGAAGAATCTAAAAAAGATAAAAAATAATGGAAGAAGTAGCAAAATTTGTATCTACTCTATTAAATAGTCGTCAACAATCTCAAGTATATCATTGGCAGGCTGTTGGTGAAGGCTCTAATGCCGTACACGAAGCATTAAACGAATACTACGATAAAATAGTTAAAAAGGTAGATGGATTAGTCGAAGCTATACAAGGCAGACACGGTATTGTAAGTGGATACAATTTACAATTTAACGTTAGAGAAGACAATAAGCCTTTGGTTTATTTTCAAGCTTTGGTTAAATACGTAGAAATGGCAA
>Ga0315906_10012087_pt1 | contig 10023 bp, 14 predicted proteins | sample LakEriMetagenome_4_FD_203526 | JGI IMG/M metagenome (GOLD analysis project Ga0315906, IMG submission 203526) | Freshwater fungal communities from buoy surface, Lake Erie, Ohio, United States - Buoy 2 MA122 | ecosystem: Environmental > Aquatic > Freshwater > Lake > Lake biofilm | place: USA...
GCAACAAAATTCAACTTAATGGGATTGAAGGTATTTGCAGTAGAAGTCGCTTTGACTCTGAATCTAATCATCAACAAATTGTCGTAATTCGTATTTTGAACTCCAGTATTACTTGCCCATGTAATGGTTGCTCTGATAATAGTGTTATTAGCCGCCGCATTGAAGGTATACTGAGCGGTTTGGAATCTTGTAGAACCATTTGTGTTCGTCGTGTTCCCTACATAAGTGTATCCAGGATAATTTTGAAATGATATTTGTGGATTCGAGTTTACAGGTAAAATTCCTCCACTACCGGTTACACCAGTGTGATTTATTGTAATTAAATCAAAATGACTTTTGTCATATTCCAAGTCGAACAACACCTGTCTAATCTGATTGTCTCCATTGCCATTAGCGACAACAAAGACATTAAACTCGTCTCCACGGTCGATTAGTTGACTATTCAAATCTGAAATAACTCTCGTATCAGGAAATTTGAATTTCATGTTGGATTGACCAAATGAAACAAATGATGTCATCAATAAAACAAAAACTAATATTTTTTGCATGTTAGTTGTTTTCAAATAGTTGATTTACCAAGGTACCTGAAGCTTTTTTCAAAGCATTACTTAAAGATTGTTGATTGAAGTTTCCTCCATTATCTACTATCAATGTTGACATAGAAATTTCAGACGATTCTTCTTCGACAACAATTTCTTTGGTTTTTTTCCCTTCAACTTTGAGAACTCCCTTTAATCGAATAACAACTGACTCCTTATCTTTGTGGATTACTGAAAAATTCGATTTAGTTTTTAACACATCCAAATACACAATTTCCACAACCAGTTTCGTGGGTGAATCAGGATCTAAATCAAAATTTTGTTCTTGTAAAAACTCCTCAATGATGTTTCTGACACCGAATTCTAAATTTCGATTACCAGCAAGATTTCCAACCTGAATCTTGTTAGAAACAGATTCAACCCATATTACATCATTATTGTGTGAAGTAGGGTGAGGCATTACAAAGTGTAAAATGCTCACCCAAAGGAGTATAAGTAAATTCATTCGATAATATCTTGGTATCTATAAATACTAAAAATTTAGTAATCAGGTGAAAATTTTTATTATTTTATTCAAGGAACCCTATCTGATTTTTTTGAATATTTATCTGTATAAACATAAATTACTATGATACTAAAGAATGGGTCTAAAGGGGAAGACGTTAAAAAACTCCAAGCAAAATTAGGTTTAGGAGCCGACGGGGTTTTCGGATCTGGAACCGAAGCTGCGGTGAAAAAATGGCAAGCAGCAAACGGATTAACCGCTGACGGTATTGTTGGCGAAGGAACTTGGACAAAGATGTTCGGAGAAAAACAACTTATCACAGAACCATCAACTCCAATAGTTAATGCTGGTCCTTTGAAGTTGGAAAACCTTAAAGGTCACATCCCTGATGCGGTAATTGCTCAGATTCCTGACGCAGCAAAAAAATTCAATATTACAAATCCACTTAGATTAGCTCACTTTTTAGCACAGTGTGGTCACGAATCTGCAGGTTTCAAAGCGGTTCAAGAAAACCTGAACTACTCAGCGGATGGTTTGAAAAAAATATTCCCTAAATATTTCCCTGGTAATCTTGCCGAAGGTTATGCAAGAAACCCTGAGAAAATTGCTTCCAAAGTTTATGGAAGTAGAATGGGTAATGGAGATGAAACAACCAAAGAAGGTTTCAAATTTAGAGGACGTGGTTACATTCAATTGACAGGAAAAGACAACTATACAAAATTTGCGAAATTTATCGGAGAAGATACAGTTGGAAATCCTGACTTAGTTGCAACAAAATATCCTTTAGCATCTGCGGCATTTTTCTTTGATTCCAACAAATTATGGGAAATCTGTGATAGGGGAGCGGATGATGCAACAGTAACTGCAGTAACAAAAAGAGTTAATGGTGGTACTATCGGTCTTGCAGATAGAATCAAACACTTCAAAGAGTACTTTGGATTGTTGAAATAAGAAGTTGAAAATAAACCTCAACAATTTTAATTATTTATTCTTGTGGGTTTCGCAGAGTAAATTTTTATTGTATCTTTGTTGTAAATAAATAACCATGATGACAATGAATATGACTTCCGCAATCAAAGATTTCAAGTGGGTACTCAAACTACTCCAATCTTCGAAGAGTAAAGAACATCTGGATACAACACTTCGGTGTTTCAATCTTTGGGAAAACAAACATACCAAAGATAAGCTCACTGAAGCGGATGCTGATGCGGTCAAGCATATGAGATATCAGTTTTGGTGTTTTTTCAAAAACAAAAATTCTAGATTCGGTCTAATAGCTAAATAAAAAAAATTTACTCTGTAGATACTGTAAAATAGACTTTTTTGAAAATTACCATATTTATTTATACAATCGCTCACAAAGTGAGTGTTCTCATATATCCCTTTATTTAAGACCCACATTTTTTGGTGGGTCTTATTTTTTTTACTATATTTGTTTATTAAATCTAAAGACTATGAACTGGAAAAACTTCACTTATCCAATCCGAAGAAAATATCAACAAATCAAACGAGTAATCGACTTTTTACCGATTGTTTGGAATGGATTTGATTTTGATTATACCTATTCAATTCAACTTTTCAAGAAACAACTCGAAAGACAAGCAAAGTATTTTGAGTCAGGTAAATCATATTCAGAAAGAGCAGACCAAAATGTGTCAAGAATCAGAACCGCAATTCGTTTGATGGATAAAGTTTATGATGAAGAATATTCCACAGAATGGCCTGATATACTCAGAGAGAAATACGGAGATGATGCATTAGATTGGGATTGGGAAGAAACAAGTCAAGGAAGTGGGCTTTCTTATCACAGATGGAAGTATGAAAGTTGGGATAATGCCGAAGAAATCAGACAAGTGAAACTCGACCTGATTAGTAAAGGAGAAGCTAAACAAAAGAAAGCCGAAAAATTAGTTTGGAAATTTATAGGACACAATATTCGTTACTGGTGGGATTGATATGAAAATATATGAAATTTACGGGCAAATTTATCTTTTCCCATTTGTGAAAATAACCCATACCAAAAAACTAAATGGTGATTTGGAATTCATCATTGGTTGGTTGAAATGGGAATTAACAATAAAATTATGAAAAAGAAAATAACATTCATCTCTGACACTCACAACAAACACAAACACCTTACGAGTAAAGGGATGGGAAATATATTGGGTAGTGGTGACATTCTAGTTCATGCCGGTGACTGCACAAGTTTGGGGTCCAAAAACGAAATCACTCAATTTTTGGAGTGGTTTTCAGATACTGACTTCAAACATAAAATTTTCATTGCAGGAAATCATGACTTCGGATTCGAACAACAAACAGATATTGCCCAAGAATACAAGGACATGGGAGTAACCTATTTGTTTGACAACGATGTAACCATTGATGGAATAAAATTTTATGGAAGTCCTTGGCAACCAGAGTTCCATAATTGGGCGTTCAACCTTTCAAGAGGAGAAGAGTTGGCGGAAAAATGGGAACAAATTCCAAACGATGTCGATGTGTTAATAACACACGGACCAGCATATGGTATTTTGGATTATGCACCAATAGGTGGTCATGTTGGTTGTGAAGAACTATATCGCAAAATTGTGGAGGTAAAACCAAAGATCCACGTTTGTGGTCACATCCACGATGGTTATGGGCAAAAGACTATGGGTGGCATTGAATTTCTGAATGCATCTGTTCTTAACGAAAGATACGAACATGCCCACAAACCGATCGTCGTTGAATATAACACCGAAACAAAAGAAGTTAATTATATCTAAAATGAAAAAAATGTATAAAGTTTATTTAGATGACGTTAGAACTCCAATAGATAATGATTGGGAAATTGCAAGAAACTATGACCAATTTGTAGAAATAATTCAAAGGTTAGGATTAGACAATATCGAAGTGATTTCTTTAGACCATGATTTGGACGATTCAGCTATTGAGGAGTATTATGCTAATGCCAAACCAAATAACATGCTAAATTATGACAACATATTAGAGAAGACTGGTATGGATTGTTGTAAGTTTTTGGTCCAAGAAAGTATGAATAAGACCATTCCTTTACCTCAGGTTTACGTTCATTCTTCTAATCCTCCAGGAAGAGAAAATATGATTAGTTTGATCAACAATTATTTGAAAAATTGTGGTTTACCCGAAACATGTGAAAGAAAAATTGTGAAATTTACTGTATAAAATAAAAAGATGGATTTCTCCATCTTTTTATTTTTTTACTCTTGTCTGTTTTCTAGCCTCTTTAGCTAAATCTCCTAAAGTTTTCTTTTTCTGATCTGTCGGATGTTTGAATCCAGGTTTGTATCTGAATTCTACTGAAACTGGACCATTCTTGTTTATGTCGGAGTTATATTTGAATACAGATATTGTATCCTCATCCTCATAAGTTATTTCCCACTTTGTATTACCTGACATTTTCATAACACAAATATAATAAAATTATTTGTATCAGTTAGATTTTCCCGACTGTTTGTTTTGTAATAGTCTATCAATTTGAGATTTTCTAAATTCTAAATTTTTTTGGATATCATCTTCAATTCCAAAAAGTTTTTTTGTAGGTATTTTAGTTTTTTGTGGTCTCTTTTTTTCAGTTTCAAATTGCATGTTTGTGTATAATGGAGGTTCGTAGAATCTCACAATATCATTTCTCATTTTCCCAATTTTAGTTTGAATATTATCAAAAATAATAAAATTATTACTATCTGAATTCACAAACATAAAACTTGAAACATTTCTTGGAGAATATTTATTTGGGTCAAATTTATAACTGTTTACCTCGAAAAAAGTATCCCCTTCAGAATCAACAAATGATCTAATTTTAGTGAATGGCTTAACCTGTACGGTAAATTCCCCTTGAGGAAATTGAATCACAATATCAATTCCTTTTTTGGTGTCTCTAATATCTCCTGAACAAAATCTTTTAATGGGATTATTCGGAAATTTTTGTTTTAGGGTGTTGACCGCAAATTCTTCATTCCTATTACCAGAAATTATAGTGGACATGTTCATGTCAACTAACCCCTTAGTATATTTCCCTTTGGGGCCTAATAAATCATTTGCATTTTGTGAAATCCAATTTTGAAACTCTTGATCGTCCGTTCTATCAGGGTTTGATTCAAGAAAAAGTTTTTTCATTTGGGTTCTGACCTTCGAATTTGTATCGAATCGATTTAAAACTGACCAAACATCCTGTTCAGAATGTGGAAAAATATTTATTACCCCCATTCCAGTTTTACAGTCGTCGTTAGGATTGGGAGCTTGACCCCACTTACCAAGTGGTCTGTAAATTTTCTCGAGTTCGGCTCTTATGAATGGGCCAAATGGGTCTACATTTCTGTAACTTTCAGAAATGGTATTGACGTATTCCAAAAGTACCTTTTTGATCAATTCCCTCATAAGTAATAAATACCCGATATAAACAAAAATCCCCACCTTGTGAGTGGGGACTTTGTAATTTACTCTTCTGTTACGTCAGACTTACCTTTATTTATCCATTTGTCGACAGAACCGATTCCGAAGGAACCGAGAACTAACCACAAGAATGAGTTAAAGATAAATTCGTTAATCACAAGATCTTTTCCTAAAGATCCTGTTACGATGTCGGCAATAGCGAATCCAGCCATCATAACGAAAGCTAAGAAACCTACAACACTTTTTTCATTGATTGAGTTGTTGTCATTGAACAACTGAGATAAGAATTTTTTCATAGTATTTTGGTAATTTACTTACCAATAAATATCATAAAAAATTTCAATTATCTATTTTGAATTAAAAAGGTTCACAGGATCCACCAACACAAATGAATATGGATTGAATGATGCCATTGGAATCAATCTCAGCAATTTTGAATGGCCCCGTAGTGGTATCGGTTGATACGTTAGAATATGCGACATATCCGCTCAATCCACCTTGACCATAGATTTCTCCACCAATACCTAATGAATTATAATCAGAAGACGCAGATGTTATTGTAGATATGTTATAATTAGTAAAACAGTAATCCGAACAAGTTCCTAACACAGCTCCATGGGTGTAAATTGTGAATTGTGGAGTAACACTTGGAGTTGGAGTTTGAGTTCTAGTATTTGAAGGTGTTACAGGTGGGGTTGAAGCTGGCGTTGAAGCTGGCGTTGAAGCTGGCGTGGATGCTGGTGTAGATGTCTGAGTTGGAGTGTTTGTTGGGGTTGGAGTTGCAGAAGGACAAATTCCAAACGTAGACATTGTTCCATCAGTTCCAACTTGGAACACTTCTCCTCCACCTACTGACTTGAACCATTGATTATTTCCATTGAATAGATTCGCCGGTGTAAAGTTTGTATTGTTGTACAATGGTAATCCAAACGTTATTGCCGCTTGTTGGAATGATGTTACTCCCGCTTGTGGAACATAAACTGTTCGTGGATTACAAATACCTTGGCAGGCAGCACTATCACTACTCCATCCAACACTTCCTGAATCAGTACAAAGTATTAGAGCAGTAAAGTTAGTTGGTGTAGAAGTTTGAGTCGGTGTAGAAGTTTGGGTTGGAGTTGCTGTCAACGTAGTCGTAGTTGTTGGAGTTTGGGTTCTAGTTTGGGTTGGGGTCTGTGTTGGAGTTTGGGTTCCAGTATTAGTAGGTGTTACTGGTGGAGTAGATGGTGGCGTCGATGGCGGTTTAGAAGTTTGAGTTTGCGTTGGAGTCGCCGTTAGGGTGGTAGTTGTTGTAGGTGTTTGAGTCTGAGTTTGTGTTTGGGTTGGTGTAGAAGTTTGCGTTGGAGTTGCTGTTAAGGTTGTAGTTGTTGTAGGTGTTTGTGTTTTAGTTTGTGTAGGGGTCTGTGTTGAAGTCTGAGTAGGCGTTGCAGTCAGTGTTGTAGTTGTAGTAGGAGTATTGGTAGGAGTCTGAGTAGGCGTTGCAGTCAGTGTTGTAGTTGTAGTAGGAGTATTGGTAGGAGTCTGAGTAGGCGTTGCAGTCAGTGTTGTAGTTGTAGTAGGAGTATTGGTTGGGGTCGCAGTTGAGGTTGGGGTGACAGTTGTGGTGACAGCTGGGCTGACAGATGGAGTTACTGTAGGTGTATTTGTTTGTGTTAGGGTTGGGGTAACAGTAGGTGTATTTGTCGGGGTCGAAGAATTAGTAGGTGTTACTGTAGGTGTTGGAGAAGGAGTTGGGGTCGGATCTACAGCATCGAACCTAGCTCGTGTTGCTTCATAATTTTGAAGAACTTCTGCATCTGTCAACACGGCATTATAAACCATAATTTCAGATATATCTCCTATATAATCATAACTTCCTCCCAAATAGGCGGACTGACCAATCCATACCTCTTGATTATTAGAGATAGTTCCAGTCAAAGTGTCAGGTGCAGTGGCTATTTGAACTCCGTTAACATATAATCTCAAAGTAGAGTCATTTCTTGTAAAAACTACATTATACCAACCCCCATTATTGTAGGTGGATAATGGAGATGAAATGCTCGTAGAAACTCCGCCTGGTTGAGCAATATCTCCTACAATGGTTCCACCATTGAGCCATATCCTATAGTTCCAAGGCCATCCCGCATTGGTTTCTTTGGAAATTATCATTTTTATTCCGCCCGCACTTGTTCGGAACCAAGAACTTACACTGAATGATTCAGCATTTATCAAATTGTTAGTATCAACATATTGATTCACTCCATTGAATGTTAGTGTTCCTTCACTTATAGAAGAAAACCCAACTCCGTTGATTAAAGTAGATGTATATGAGTTTGGTGATAAATCAAACCAACTTGTTCCCGAACCAGGATAAGAATCTGTATCTCCAGCGGTAAGATATAGTTGAAGATTGGCGGTAACAATACTTGGGGTCAGTCCATAAGAAGTCCAATATCCATTATTGTTTAACCAAGTTTTAGCTTCCGTACCCGTTGTAAAATTTTCCCCTGAAATTACCTCTGATAAAGCAATGAAGGAACCTTCAGTCAAATCCGACGACCTAAAAAAACCAACCGAAGCTGTAACACCAAAAAGAGGGGTGGGTTGGGTGTTTCCTGAAACAGATTGAGCAATGACATAACCCAATTCCTCATCGGGTCCATTCCAATATTGTGGATTGGTAGTGAATCCTGAAGTTGGAGCACCAATAGATAAACTACCAACTTGATCTGTGCCAGGAATTTGGGGACCTGGATTATATGCGAAGGGTCTTGCTGTTGCCATTGTATATAAATATAAAGGCATAAAAAAAGGGAGATACCGTCGTATCTCCCAATTTTCCCCGTCGAGAAAACTAATTGTGTCTTTTTGGATCAGGCTGATCACACACCTTCGAGGATGGACGGTCCACTGTTTTATTTATCGTCTCAAAACATCCAATAGTGACGTGTTTAATTCTATCTTTTTCAAGGTCAAAGATACAGGAAACAACAACTTCTAACCTCCCATACCTGATTTTACGTTTTTCTAATTTATAAAGCGGAGAAGAAATTGTTAAGGTGAGTACGGGAAAACACCATTGTAAAATATTCCGCTATCCATTTTCTTTTTCAAAGATAAGAAAGAATTTTCAAACTTTCAAACTTTGTGAATAAATATCAAAACTTTTTTTGATATTGTTGTGGTCGGGACTGGGATCGAACCAGTGGCTCATCGGAGTTCACCCGACTGCTCTACCGTGACTCTTTCGAGTGCCTGAGCTACCCAAACCAAATAGTTTCATTCATTTAATATGTTAGCCGGGAAACCCCGACTAACATAATGTCAAACAACTAATTTAGGACCGAGTATCTTTCATAACCTGTAAGTCCCAAACCCTTTACAAATATAGAAAATAGTTTTCGGACTGTCAAACTATTTATGAAAAAAAGCCTCCCCTTCTTGGGGCGTTTAGGACCGTTTCAGTTATGGAACATTAAAGAGAACGATTCGCTACCGTTCTCTTTTTATTTTTCATTAAAAAAATCTTGTTAATAATATTTTATTGAAAAAATTTCCGTATTTTTGGATAAGTAATTCATAACATATTGTAAACTATTTATCAAAAAAAAACAAATGGCAAAATCCTCAAAAGGAAGTTCTTCAGCTTCACGCAAAATTTCATTCGGTAAGAAAAAAACAGGTGTTCACAAAAAATCATTTTCCAAATACGAACAGAAACCTAAAAAGTATGTAGGGCAAGGAAGATAAACATCATAATTCCAATCTAATTTTTAATGTCGAATAAAAAGAAAAGATTCTATCGTCTCTTAGAAACATACATGAATGATATGAAAAAAGAGACGGTAGAATCGATATACGGTGAGGGATCTAAAATTAAAATTCACAACTGGTGGCACAATATCAAAGGTGACGAATTCATTTTTGAATTAGTTGTAATTTTGGGAGATACAATCAACGAATCTGTAATCGAGGAAAGCTTGGCTGAAGTCCTGTTGGAGGACGCCTTAGTTTATTTTTATCCCGAAGTTAAAAAAGTTAGATGTATGGTAAGATTTGATGTATGATGTTAAAGACCTACGTTAGAATTTTTTTGTTGTAAAAATTCAACTTTAACAGTTAATTGTGCAACTTGTTCGGTAAGTTTCAAAATAGTGGCTCTCATTTCGTCTTTTTCTCTTGAAGAACTTTCGAGTAAAGCTTCTAACTTTGCGATTCTATCTTTACAATCATTTTTTATGAAATCCTCATCTCTTTCTTTTTTCATTGCTCTTTTTTCGTAAAATCTCCAAGCCGAACCTCCACCGAGAACCGAAACAAGAGTGATCAGGACTGTCCAAATAGTTTGTTGCTCCATTGTGTACTTTTGAAAATAAATATCGTGAAAAAACAATTATTTTTTTTTTTCAAAAAAAGAGTTTATATTTGAGTCATAAAAAAATAAAAAATTATGAAAATCGAAACCATCCTATTGTCCTTTGTTTTCGGAATCTTAACGTTCGGATCACAATCATGTATGTCTCAAGATTTTAAAGACGGTGATATTATATTTCATACCTCAAAATCTTCACAAAGTAAAATGATCCA